>Ga0206824_10063_pt2 | contig 15624 bp, 13 predicted proteins | sample Alteio_BWOrgCont_82_FD_152874 | JGI IMG/M metagenome (GOLD analysis project Ga0206824, IMG submission 152874) | Enriched cells from forest soil in Barre Woods Harvard Forest LTER site, Petersham, Massachusetts, United States -... | ecosystem: Environmental > Terrestrial > Soil > Temperate forest >...
GGCTTGCCCCAATGCAACTAAGGCCTGGCCATAGGCTTTGCGTGTAGCAATTTTTGTGCCATTTTATACGTTTGTACTATTGGGCGATAGCGAAGTTGCAGAAGGCTCTGTCTGGGAGGCGTTAGAATTAGCTTCCTATTATAAGCTTAATAATCTTGTAGCCATTTTGGATTGTAACCGTTTAGGGCAAGCGGATGTTACCATGCTAGCCCATGATTATGAGCGGTATGTTGAACGTTTTGCTGCATTTGGCTGGCGTACTATTTTAGTTGATGGTCATGACATTGAAGCATTAATGTACGCGTTTGACATGGCACGTATGCCTGGAGAACAGCCGGTTATGGTCATAGCAAAAACATTCAAAGGGTATGGCGTTGCTAGGGCAGAAGATAAAGAAGGCTTCCATGGACGTCCATTTAAAAAGGATGAATTGCCAATAGTTCTTAAAGAATTGCATGAACGGTTTGCTGCGGCAGCAGATTATACGGGCGACTATACGTTTAAACCTACTATTCCATCTGCATTACCTGCACAACAAATTTGTTCTGCGGTAGCATTGACAAAACCAACGTATGAAAAGGGCACAAAAATTGCTACACGCAAAGCCTATGGCCAGGCCTTAGTTGCATTGGGGCAAGCCTGTGCACAGGCAGTGGTGCTTGATGCTGAAGTTAAAAACTCTACTTTTACGGAATTATTCGAAAAACAATATCCACAGCGCTTTGTAGAATGCTTTATTGCCGAACAGAATATGGTTGGTGTAGCTGTAGGGCTTGCAAGCCGAGGCAAATTGGCATGTGCAGCCACCTTCGGTGCTTTTTTTGCCCGTGCTTTTGATCAACTACGCATGGCTGCTATTGGCAGAGTCCCTTTACGTTTAGCAGGCTCACATGCGGGTGTTTCTATTGGTGAAGATGGTCCTTCACAGATGGCGCTTGAGGATATTGCGATAATGCGTACATTACCTAATTCAGTCGTTGTTTATCCATCTGATGCAGTGAGCGCCTATGCGCTAGTGGAACAAACAGCACAGTATAATGCAGGGATTAGTTATATACGTACCACTCGAGCAGATACAGAGGTTATTTATAGTGTTGATGAACAGTTTCCGCTTGGAGGATGCAAGATTATTCATCAGTCTGCTCAAGACCGAGCAGTCGTTGTTGCTGCAGGCATAACCTTGCATGAAGCTCGTAAAGCCTATGCCACCCTGCAGCAAGAGGGGATCTTTATTTCAGTGGTTGATCTTTATTCTATCAAACCACTTGATCAAGCAACCCTGAAAGCAGCTGCTAAAAAGGCTGGCAATACTATTATTATTGTAGAAGATCACTATAGAGAGGGTGGTATTGCGCAAGCGGTCATGGCAGCCCTGTGTAATGACGCTATCACCTTTGTATCATTGGCGGTAACCGAATTACCACGCTCTGGTAAACCTGAAGAATTATTGGCGATGATGCAGATTGATGCGAGTGCTATTATAAGGGCAGTCAAAGAAGTTAGGTAGCATATGATTTATCGAATTTGGCTTATATGTTGTATCAATCTGTTTAGCGTATCGCTTATAAGCATTGAATATGTAGCCACGCGTATGAGCATTGGGCCGGCGTGGCATGAATTTTTTTCTTATCAATCGTACAGTTTAACATCTACTGAATTTTTTGGATTACAGCCGCAAGATGAAACTATACAAACAGGCTTTGATCTTATGCCATGGGTAGAAGGCTATGTAGATGTAATAACCAAAACTCCTTTTACTTTTACATGTCTTGTTGCAGGAGGAGCTGTGCATAATGCGCAACAAACGTCGATACGCACCTTGACATCCATCATTGGTTCACAACCAATTGAGGTGGTTCGTGAAGCTGCAACTAAGATAGGCATAGCCGTTTTTGATATTGATGTTGGTATTAATCTGTCTGTTACTGATATGTTAATATGCAGACCAGTAGTTGGATATCTGTTTAATCATGAGCGCTTATTATTATCTGTGTTGCAAAGTGGTGATTTTTATAGACTTAATAATAGGTGGCAGGGTGGTTATGTAGGACTTCGGCTTGCATTGCAATTGCAACGATTTCATATGTCATTATGGTATAAAGGGATTATTGGCAACATGCGTTCAAATTTATATGTAACATTAACAGAAGCCAGCGCTCTTATTGTACCATCATCCGATTCAGTACGTTCCTCGCGTACGGCAGGTGCTTTTGGGAATCTTATACGAGCGGAATTGAGTTACACATATAACTGTTGGCAGCTTGGTACTATGGCAGAATTTTTCCAATACCGCAATCATTGTGATGGTCTTGTGCACATTGGTAATACTCGTGGTGCCGTTATAGGATCAACATTAAAACGAATCTTTTGGGAGCAATTTGCATGGACATTTTTTGTGGAATATGATTTTTAAAACTTAATAGCAACTTTCGTTCCCAGGTTAATACTGCTTGTGATTTCTCTGAGTATATTTTTATCTCGTGACGTTTCTTTATTATCTTGAAATACTATAGAGGTACCAATTTCTCGATTAGCACGAGAGGCAATTAATACATGTTGGCTAAGCTCTATGTCTTCTGTAATTGCAAAACTAACATACATGTTAAAGTGGTTGGCTAGCATCGGAACAAGTCGTACAACAACTTCATTGCTTTTAGTTTCTGTATCCCGCCTATGTAATTTTGCAATAGTAACGGCATATTCTAAGCCGAATGTAGAGCGTGAACATGTATATTCTGCTTGCCAGCGTAAATAAGCACCTTGGCTCGTATCTTGCGAAAATAATTTTAAGGGACTTTGTAAAAAAGAGGTGGTTTTATGACTTCTGCCCAGATCGTAGCCACACTCTATGCTTAAAGAAAATGGTTCAACGGTATAAAAATACCAGGCTGTACCTACGGCAAAACCGATGGCATTTTTATCGATGGAGACATTAATTTCAGAATCCGCTGTCTGGATAATAAGAGAAGGGTTAAAAATTGCATAACTCTCAAGTGCTCTGCCAAGTCTGAGTATGCTGCCATCGACGTATGTCTTTAAAGAGATGTTTTTATAGATGTTCCATTCGCTGACAAATGAACAAAAAGATTTTAGATTCAATGATGTTACCTGATGAGCCTGTTCCAACGCCATACGTTCATGGCGAATTTTTGGCGCAATTTCTGTCTGATCAAATGCCCATCCTGGCCCAATCATTAAGTTGAAGGTTGGCTGTGCAGAGAGCTGCGTAAAGGACAAGAAAATGAGATATCTTAAAAATTGTATTGTGCGAAAATCTGTACAATGGTTTGTTGCCATGCAATCTCTTGTGTATGTTCAGTCTGGCCTATATTATTCTTTAGGTAAATAGTTGCTGGTTTACTGTTCTGATAACGGTAATAAAACACTTGTCCACCCAGGTCCCAACAACCATAGGCATAACTCAGACGTATACTAGCAATAGAACCTGTCATCGGCAATGTTGCGCATGAAAACGGGTCATTGGGAAGTTTGGTAAGTGTCTCATGTACTGTTGTTCTTGCATCTACCTCACCTGCAACATATTTGTACGAGCCCGCAATGGTAACAAAAGAGGTACATGGTAAGATAACAATTAGTCCAGCATAAGCACCATGCCATCTGTTGGTAAAAAATATACCCATGGCATCATCAAGAACAAACCGAGCATCTATTATTTGTTGGGTGCGTGTATAGCCAAGTATAGGGTTGATACAAAGCAATTTTGCTATAGGCATTCTAAAACCAATATTGCCATCAATGATGCTGGCATGTAATCTGCTGATCATTCCTAAGCTCCCTTTTTCATATAAGCCATTAACCAGTTCTGTGGAAGGCATGAACGTCGTTGGTGCTTTGTAACCGGTGCCTGTGCCTAGGCTTAACCCCGCTGTGATTTTTTCTGCTATAGTAATAGTACCTGCAGCTGCTACAAAAGGCATAAAAATGGAATGAATAGCCATTTTTTCTGCTTGCGGTTCACCGACAAAAAGACCAGGTTTTAAAGTAAATGTTTTATATAAAAAAAAGCTTTGCCATGCTGGGCCTGCGCTTGCTTCTATAGATGCATGCCAAGGTTTTGTATAGAGTGCATTAATATATAATATGGCAACAATAAAGAGATGTTTTAATCGCATATTCAAGGACGATATTCCAAATTATTCAAGATTTTTCAAAGCATATAGCTATTTTTTTTAAACAAAAAGACTATAGCAAAATCTATAGGTAATAGAAAATTCTGTTGATATTCTTTAGAACTATTGCTTGGCTGTTACCCAATTATTATGTTTTTAATTTTTAAAGAGGGTCATCAAATATAGATGACCCTCTCGGTTGATTTTATTCTGCAGCAATTGTACCAACTGAATAGCATCCAGGGGTCTGAGGACTTTATTGCAGTCCTGCATGTACTGGTCCTCCTGGTTTACTGTTGAGTGAGTCCTAATAGAAGATAAAGATTGCCTCCAATTTCATTCTTTTTTTTCTGTACATGGGCAGGTTCGTCCGAAAAAACATCCGAGTTTAATCGAGCAAGTGTTGTTTTAATATATGCAATGCTACTCTGAATTGCCTGGCTAAGTTGAGGGTTATTGGCTATTAATTTAGAGTTCTCTATGTTTATCTCCAATTGAGCAAGCATTTCATTAATATCTCCAGTATTATAATTTACTGTAGGCATCGCTCCCTCTGCGGTTGCTACTGTGCCACTGGTAGTAACAGCACCGGAACCAGTAACAGGTACTTTTCTCTGAACAATGAAAGAGTTTTTAGTCTCCATAGTAGCAGGATTAAGGGCTGCCGTATTTTTGGCATTTGACTGCGCAACAAATAAGCCACTCATAAGAGCAATTACTAATAATTTTTTCATAGAATTCCTTTCTTCTATAAAATCAACTTCATACCTCACCATGAGATATATATACTTAAAGCTTCTCACTTATAATATTCTATTTGCAATAATTTATTAAAAATATCAAAATATTACTGCATTTCCATAAAGTACCCAAAAGGTATAGTTTTAAGGGCCTACAGTGTTGATATTTCTTGAAATACCCATAAAACACTTGATATTTTTAATTCAAATATACTATTTTTAATAGTGTGGGAAGATATTTTATCTCCTTATATGTGGGGAAAACGTGAACATAGTGCGATTACTGATAATAAGCTTATTTCCTGTACTTTTGTACGGCCAAAAATGGGATGATCGATTCTGGGCTTATGTTGGCTATTTTGAAAATAAAACAGATGAAGAATATAGAGTGTTTAGATCGTGCAATACTGATGTTGCCTTGGCATCTGATCGCCAATGGGAGCCATTATTGCGGTTATTGCCGAATGCTGCTAAAGATAAGCCTCTTAATTCAACGGCTAAGGGTGAAGAGATTCTTATTAAAGATCCATTATTAATAGGTTGTTTAATAAAGATTGAGCCTGCTGATCCCGCATCTAAAAAAACTACGTTTTATATTAGAAATGGTATTCAAGCGAGTGGCTCCTGCGTCTATGACTGGCTTTTAGGGCCTTATGATATAGAAGTAAGTCCTGTAGATTTTTTAACTATCGAAAAAGATAAAAGAAACGAAGATATAACGAAGATTCGTTATTGTGGATATCGTAAATCGGTGCTCGGTCTTATTATTGACAATGATGCAATACAAATTATACCACGGGAACATGCTCTTGTTGTAGATAAACAAAAGTACCCTATTAATGGCGACAATCCTGGTGAGAATGAAGAACAGGGTGATGAAGAACCGGAGAATGAAGAACAAATTAAAGAACCAACCTGTGCTAAGGAAGAGCAATGATAAAAAAATTAATACTCCCAATAGCTTGTTTTTCTTTCTACGCTTGTGCAACGGGAACTATCTTTTTAAGTATTATAAAAAATAAATCAGACGCGACATTTAAATATTTTGGTGATGATGAAGAGCAGGGTGCTTTTTTATTAACGCCCCATTCTACAAAAAATTCTTTAGAGAATTTTACTGGTATTAATAACAAAAAGACGTTTGCGTTGACTTGTGTTAAAGGTGGCTTGCCTTCTGTGTATATGAAAAAAGGAATAGGTGAAGCATCGCGTGTTTGTACAGCACCAACTAATATTTCTGAATATATTGAAGACTGGCAAGATAACCCGAGTGCGTTTGATGATCAAAAAAGATATACCCCATTCTGTGCCGAAGGTGATGCTTTTATAGGACTTGTCATTGAACCTGATGGTTCAACGAAAATTATTCCTATTCAAGGCGTAGAACTTTTTGGTCATAATGAAGAGAGTGAAGCCTTAGCATAGTCTAGTATAAGCTATAGCAAAGTAACTAAACTTTTCACAAGGCCGGTCATCCTGCCGCGCCCGCCGTAGTAATACGCAGGCTGGGAGCGAATGAAATGAGTCGAAGGACGGCCGTTATACATTCGACTTGATCTCTGATCTCGCTCAGTATGACTGGAAAAATTCATAATTTACAAAATCTACTCTAAGGATGGCTCCATTAGTAAATAGGCGAGTGCTTCACAGGATTGAGAAATCTTCTCGGTTATAATTTGACTATAAAATCGGTCATCCTGAGCGAGGCCCAACGGCCAAGTCGAAGGACAGTCAATTAAATATTTTTAACAAGGTTTTTATCCTTCGACTCAGCTTTGCTTCGCTCCCAGCCTGCGTATTACTACGGCGGGCGCGGCAGGATGACCGACTAGTAATCATTTCGCTATCACCTATTTATTGCACGTACAAGCATCACAACATGGGCAGCCATCATCAGCACAACAATTAAGACATGTTGCACATCCGCACATACAGCCCATCGATGACCTGTTATTTGAAAATAATTGCATGAGTTCTATTTGTGTTGTGGCATCAAGAGAGGAAAGTACTTTTAGAGCATCTTCTTTGCTAATAACAAGACCATTACGCATTGCCTGGGTTATCATGCCCAAGGTGCCGGCTATCATATTGCAAATACCGCTTTCTACTTGTTCTGCATCTTTGGGGTTTAATACTATTTTGCCAAAATTTGTTACGACCTGTGCAAAATTCTGTAAAATTTCTTTGGTATGAAAATCATCTTCATTTTCGTTAGATTCATTCTGCTGTTGTGCAGCTGGTTTTGGCTTTTGAGAAGATGATACGGGCTTTTTGCCATTTTCTAATGAGCAGCCTTGCATGCTACATTGCTGATCGGCATTGAGTGCGCCGATCAGCAATAATGGTATACTGAGCATATATATCTTCATACATTCTCCTTTTTTAGGGTGAAGAAATAGCTTTTGCTTTACACTACTCCATTGCCGTGTTCAGGTACAATTAAAACTTGCAATACCCGTTTTGGATTTGCTTTATAAACCTGAAATCGGTAATTTTTGTAGATTATAGCTTCCCCTTTTTGTGGCAAATGTTGGAGTTGTTCTGTTAAAAAACCACCCAGGGTCAATGCTTCTTCAGCCTCTTCAAAGGTAATGTTCAAGAGTTCATACAGATCTTCAAGAGGGACACTTGCATTAATAAGCCAGCCACCTTCTTTAAGCGGTATAACCGGTTCGATAATAAGTTCATGTTCATCTACGATAGGTCCAACAATCTCTTCAAGAACGTCTTCTAAAGTAACAAGACCGTCAACGCCGCCATATTCATTAAGAACAATAGCCATGTGCATTTTTTCTTGCTTAAATTGGCGTAATAGCTGATTTACTTTCATACTATCTGGTACAAAAATAATAGGACGTATAAATTCTTTTATCGTTGTTGCAGGCTCTTCTTTGCTTAAAAAGAATATATCTTTTTGGTATACAATACCGATAATATTGTCATGTTTTTCATCGAATACCGGCAGTCGAGAGAAACGATATTTAATAAAGGTTTCTACGGCATGTTGCACCGTAGTATTTGCTGCTAAACTGATAATCTCAGTTTCAGGAATCATAATCTCTTTAACGGGTGTCTTGCTCAACCGGAAAATGCTTTGTAGCATTGCTGTCTTATGCTTATCCATCAGGCCCTTCTCATTAATGTAATCAATGAGAAACCTAATTTCATTTTCTGTTGGCATTTGTGCGGCATCGCTCTTTTTGCCAAATTTAAGCATAATAAAATCAGCAGATTTCGTAATAAACTGTACCATCGGATTAAGCGCATGGTACACAAAATTGGTTATCCCCAATGTGTAGCGCAACAGCTTATCTCCATGTACACGAGCAATATTTTTAGGAATAATTTCACCGAAGGTTACAATAGCCATAGTAGCAATAGCAATACCCAATGAAAGGCCTAATCCTTCTGATAGATTAAAGCGCATAAAAATATTTTGCATTAACGAAGTTATTAATGCTGTACAGGTGGCATTGGTAAGACTATTGGCAACAAGAATAGTAAACAGAATATGTTGTGGTCGTTCTTCTAAAATGGCAAAAAGCTTTTTGTAGCCTTTGGTGCTACTTTCAAGCTCTTTCAATTTAAACAATCGTAATGCTGTTACGCTTGTTTCTAACAAAGAAAAAAGGGCACAGAAAAATAAGGTAACAAGAAAACCTAATGCTTGTATATATAATATACTCGGTGGAAGTTCATCCATCATAAAGCCATTCTCTCTTTTGAACGAGCGCTGTCTTTGCCAGCGCCCGTAAGGTTATTATTAAATATCATCATCTTCATCATGCGCTTCAGTATCGCCGTCCTGATCTTCGGTACTCAAGAGTTCATCGTTTTCACGATTAAAGAATGCCTGAAGTTTTTTCATTCGCGAAGGATGGCGAAGCTTGCGCAATGCTTTTACTTCTATCTGACGAATACGTTCACGCGTAACAGAAAAATCCTTACCAACTTCTTCTAAGGTATGTTCAGATGCAACATCGATACCAAAACGCATCTTTAGAACTTTTTCTTCTCGGGGTGTTAATGTTTTAAGAACCTCACGCACCCGGTCCTTAAGGTCATTGCTTGTCACCTGTTCAGAAGGTGAAAGATCAGTTTCACTTTCGATAAAATCCTTAATAGAAGCATCTTCATCGTCACCAACAGGTGTTTCTAATGAGATTGGTTCTTTGGAGATTTTCAAAATATTCTTAATCTTCTTTTCATCGAGATTAAGCTCTTTTGCAAGTTCCGTATGGGTAGGTTCACGACCCTGTTCTTGTAAGAATGCATGTTTGATTTTGTTAATTTTATTTAACGTTTCAACCATATGCACCGGAACACGAATAGTACGTGATTGGTCTGCAATAGCACGGGTAATCGCTTGGCGAATCCACCAAGTAGCATATGTTGAAAATTTAAACCCACGCTCAAATTCAAACTTTTCTACAGCTTTCATCAAGCCGATATTACCTTCTTGAATAAGATCAAGGAACGGTAACCCGCGGTTGAGGTATTTTTTTGCTATATTAACAACCAAACGTAAGTTTGCTTTAGCAAGATCATCTTTTGCATATTTATCTTTAGCAAGACCCGCAATTAACTGATTATAATACTTGAACATCAGATCTTTGGGTAAACCCATTTCACTTTCAAGGTTTTTTATAATCTTGTGCGAAGCGCGAATGCTTTTTTCATTCTCTTCGATCTCTTGCAGTGTGTCAGCGTCAGGTTTTTTAATAGCTTTTAGCTGTTTGTTTTTAGCTTCTAATTCTTCTATTGAAGCAAGACGTTCATTGGTTTTTGAGATCGCTTTTTCAATCTTTTTGCAAAGCTTTTTAATAAATTTATTAGAGAACTTAATAGATTGAACAGTGTTGACAACTTCTTCTTTGTTCTCTTTAACCTTCTCGAGCATCTCTTTCTTTTTATTTGCTTTATCGAGTTGGTTACGGTACTTTTGATAAATTTTGACTTCATTCTCAATCAACGATTTAATCTTATTAATCGTTGTAATGAACGCCTTTTTCTCTTCATCAAATTTTGGAATGTTCTCTTCGTCAAATTCTGCAAATTGAATAACGTCTTTTAAAAGAAGCGTATTTTTATCAATTTTTTCAGCAAGCGCCATTAATTCTTTATACACAAAAGGAAAGCGTGAGATTGCATCGATCGCTTCTTGTTTACCTTCTGCTATTTTGTTGGCGATTTCTGTTTCTGTTTTTTTATTTAAAAGAGGTATTTTACCAATATCTCGCAAGTAAGCTTTAACGCTATCAGCGGCCTGGACAGATTCAGCTCCTTTAATGAGCTCCTCTTCTTCCTCTTCGTTAAGCTCTTCTTCTTCCTCTTCTTTTTCTTCATGCAAATCAAGAGAGCTTTCTAAGTGACCTTTTATAGCAAGGTTAGGTTTTTCTTCTTCAAGCTCAGGAAGATCTCCTGTACTTTCTAACTCTTCTTGCATAACAAGTTCAACATGCTCTCGTTCAAATGCTTTTAAAATGTCATTGATCTCTTGTTCAGGTAAATGGTTTTTGTCACAAAATTCCATAAACTCTTCGTACGAGATCATGCCCTGTTTTTTGCCTTTTTCAAGCAACATGTCTACGAGTTCTTCTTTAAGATGAACATCGCTTTTTGTTTTTACTTTTTCTTTAGTATCACTGCTTTTAACACTACTCAGTTTTTTACTAGAAGAAGGTGTTCGTTCTTGTTTGTCTTGCATTGTGGCCTTACGTAATACCGATCCTGTTGGTTTGTTAGATTCTTTTGGTGTAATTGCACGGCTTGAAGGAGCAACTTTTGTTGCTTTTTTCTCTGGTAAAGAAGCTTTTTTCGTTGGCTTAGCTTGAGGGGTAGCTGCTTTAATTACTTTAGCAACAAATTTTTTAGCAGTGGTAGCTGCCTTTTTAATAATCTTTGCAGCGGTTGTTTTTTTAATAATCTTTTTTGCAGGGGAGGCAGCTTTTTTAGGCTTTGCTTTTACCTTAACAATACTTTTACCTTTGACAGATTTTGACGTTTTTTTAACGACCGCTTTAGTGGTCGTCCCCTTTTTTACCGGTTTTGTTTTTACACGAGCCTTTGTTACCTTTTTAATCATTGTCCCTCCGTTATTTTTTGTTTGATCTGTTGAAATTGTTCAACGATCATCTTCATTTTTACATCATCCTGTTCTTGTTGTGCTTGCGCAAGCTGCTCTTTGAGCGCTTGAATAAGATGCTTCCAATGTTTTTTTTGCATCTGCTCAACAATAGTTTCAAAAGAAGTTGATGTATGCTGCTCATAATACATCAATGCATGCATAACAAGCTGTCGCTGTTCTTGATTCAATAAAGCTAAAACGGGCGCAACGTTGTGCTCAGAAGCTTCCTGTTTATTATCTCGTAACATTATCAATACCTGTTGCACTGATACAGAAAAATAAGGAATCAATTGCTCAACAGTCATTGTTAATAACGCTGTATTGTTAACAATGGCACCCAGGATAAATAGTTGGTTTTCAGCTATTCCATCGTTGGTTTCAGGAATTATATTCTCTGGTGAAGGTTTATGGGTAAATTGCATTTCCTGTTTAAGAATATCCAGCGGGATATTAAATGCTTGTGCGGTTTCTTGCAATAGGATACTCCGTTTCAAAGGATCCTGTAAACGAGCAATGAGTGCCGTAACTTTTTTAACTGATTGTAGTTTATCACTTAATCGTTGGACATTATATAAAGTACTTGATGTCGTTACAAAAAAACTATATATGTCTTTTGCGTCTTGTACAAGCTTTATGAGATTACCTCCGTGTTCAAGAAAAGAAGCTGGATCTTCTTTCTCTGGTAGTGTCACAACTTTTAATTCAAGGTTAGCATTCCAAGCCAGCTCTGTCAAGCGTAGAATCGCTTGCTGGCCAGCATTATCACCATCGTAGATGACATAAATTTGCTGGATAAATCTGGTTAAAAGTTTTAAATGTTCAGCGGTAAAGGCGGTTCCTAAGGTAGCAATGGTATTAGTAAACCCGTGCTGTACCATGGCGATACAGTCAATATATCCCTCTACCAAAAAAACGTGGTCCGTCTTTTGCATTTCTTTTTTAGCAAGATCTAAGCCAAAAAGGATAGTGCTTTTGGCAAAATGGGGGTTTTCCTTGCTGTTATAGTACTTAGGGCGTTCGTCATGGTCTAAAAAAATGCGTCCTCCAAACCCACAAAAATCCCCAGTTGCAGTCTTTATAGGGAAGATAATTCTTTCTTCAAAGGGGGAATAAAGACCAGATTTCCCTTCGGCTACAATACCCGTCTCCATGAGATCTTGCATGAGGATGTTTTCTTTTTGGCAGTAGCTCATAAGAGATTTTAGCGATCTATTGGCAGGAAAATAGCCTATACTAAATCGTTGCCATATCTCTGTTGATAAGGATCGGTTAGTTAAATATTGGCGTGCCGCGGTATTGTTCGCCAGATTTTGTTGGCACCACTGGGTAACGACAGTGCACAGCTTGTAATAGCGCTGCTTCTGATCAAGAATCTGTTGTGTGCTAGCAATTTCTTGAATATATTCCTGCGGCGGCTTTAAGTTATACCGATCAATGAGTATTTTGGTTGCTTCTAACTGCGTACAGTTTTCTAGCCTGGCTATAAAGGCAATAACATCTCCGCCTGCATGGCAGCCAAAACAATAAAAAATTTCTCTATGGGGACTTACCGTAAAAGAGGCAGTTTTTTCTGCATGGAATGGGCAACAGCCTTTCCAATAAATACCAGCTTGCTTAAGCGTGGTATGCTCTTGCACAACTGATAAAACTGAAACGGATTCTTTAACAAATTGGAATATGCTCATTTGGCGTTACTGCGTAAAGGTTGTTGCAAAACCGATACTAATAAATACAGACTACTGATTATCATGAGTACAATGGTAAGCCATTGCGTGATCGAAAATAGTTCTAGAAAACTGTTGCTTGTATAAAATTCTCTGTTTGCTCGCCAAAAATCTACAAAAAAGCGCTCTGCGCAAGAGAGAAGAATATACAAGGCTGCAAGCTGACCTTGTCGTTGAGCATACCGCTGTGCAACAAAATACATAAAAAGAAATATCAATAATAAAAGGGCGCTGCTATACAATTGCGTTGGATGTACTTTTATGCCCAATGGAGCGATACTTGCTGAATGCCAATAGGTAATACCAAGCAAACCAGTTGTTTCAATACCATGACAACAACCCACAAAAAAACAGCCGACACGAGCAATTGATTGCGCTAGGGGTACATAAATAGCCATCCGATCAAGGAATGGTAGTACGGGCACCTGTTGAGCAACAATATACCACGGCATAACAAAGATTACTCCTAGAACACTACCAAGCAACGAAAACCCTGGCTCCCAAATACGTAAAATTTCAGTCCAATCGGTTAAGGTAGCATAATGGGTTATGGCCCATAATAACCTACCGCCAATAACACCTACAGCAATACCAGTCATAATGATCGAGATAAGCTTGTCATCGGATACGATACGGCGTAGTACCGAATCTCGTAAGGCTAATACTATCATTGCCATCAGCCCTAAAAAAATTGCTATACCATAACAATTTGCATAGAGGGGCCCATATATATGAAAAAGATAAGGAATCATAGGCTTTCCGTACTACTTTTTTGTAATTCTCTAATCTTAAAAATCAATAATGATATCGCTGCCGGCGTCATCCCCGGAATTAACATAGCATCGGCTATAGTAGCTGGCTTATGCTTTATCAGTTTTTCTTGAAGCTCTTTTGAAAGCCCTGGCATACCGGTTATGGTAAGCGTAGCAGGAATTATGAGATTTTTATATTTATATGCTTTCTCAACTTCACGCTGTTCTCGTTTTAAATATTCAGCATATTTAACTTCGGCGTATAGCTGTTGAATAGCACGGTCTGATAAATGCTCACCCAAATGCTGGCGCATTATGTATGGATCACAGGCAAGTTCACCAAAAATTTTAAGCCATTCGCTCATCGTTTTGTTTGCTGTTATAACGTGCATTGCTTCATCAACGCTATCATTTTCTTGTTTAATAGCAGCATAAAGGTCGTCATGAATCATACCAAGGTCGTATGCTTTTTTACTTAAACGGTAAAATACATTATCTTGGCGTAAAATAATCCGCCGTTCTGCCCGTGAAGTAAACATGCGATACGGTTCATCAACGCCGAGCGTAACAAGATCATGAATCATAATGCCTATATAACTTTCTTCACGGCTTAAAATAAATGGTGCTTTACCAGCTGCTTTTAATGCAGCGTTAATACCGGCAATAATTCCTTGGCCCGCAGCTTCTTCATAGCCGGTAGTACCATTAATTTGTCCCGCCAAAAAAAGACCGTTAATAGTTTTTACTTCTAGGGTTGCGTGTAATTGATCAGGTTCTACAAAATCATATTCAACGGCATAACCGGGCTTGGTGATAATGGCATTTTCAAAGCCCTTAATAGTTCGGATATATTTTTCTTGTACTTCTAATGGCATTGAGGTAGATAAACCACTTGGGTACACCTCTTCATACGCTGCCGTTTCAGGCTCTACAAAGACATGGTGTCCTGATTTGTCAGGAAACCGTTTAATCTTATCTTCAATAGAAGGGCAATAACGAGGAGGCTTACCTTTAATTAAGCCGCTCAAAATTGGAGAGAGATGCATATTATCTAAAAGAACTTGGTGGGTGGTTTCGTTCGTGTGGGTGATATAACATGGAATTTTTTGTTCCACCTTAACTGGATGAAATTCATATAAATAATCTAATTGATGCGCTTCTTGTTCTTCTATAATAGACGTATTAACACTGCTGCGTAAAAGGCGCGGCGGCGTCCCAGTTTTTAATCTTCCCATACGCAAACCGGTATTGCGTAAGAAGGCAGCTAAAGAGGTTACAGCATCTTCTGTGCGTCTGCCCCCCGCAAAATTGGTTTTACCCACATGAATTAAACCATTTAAGAAGGTGCCGGTTGTTAAAATGATAGTAGGGGCTGTGTACGTATTGCCATCTGCCGTGGTAACTCCTTGAACCGCGCCCGATGCATCTTGCAAAACCGTCTCTACCTTGCCCGCAAGCACGGTAAGATTTGTTGTTTGCAGTAATGTTTTTTGACTTAAAGCACTGTAGGCATCTTTATCAATTTGTAGACGCAGGCCTTGAACGGCAGGTCCTTTGCTTGTATTAAGCATGCGAGCTTGTAAATAAGTCTGTGTGCAGAGTTGGGGCATTAAACCACCAAGAGCACTGATCTCAAAAACAATATGTCCTTTACCGACGCCACCAATAGAAGGGTTACAAGGCATGGTGCCTATTTTGTCTATAGAAAGGGAAAGAAGAAGTGTTTTTGAGCCCATCGTTGCAGCGGCATATGCGGCTTCTATACCGGCATGGCCTCCACCGACGACAATGACATCAAAAGATTGAGCTGTTTTCATAGGCTACTTAATTCTCGTTAAATTTAATCGATTTTGCATTGTTCATAATAACAAGATATCTCTTAATCGGTCATCCTGAGCGAGATCGTAGATCGAGTCGAAGGACAGTCCGATATTTTATTTGTCGCTCCTTCGACTCTGCTTTAAAGCATCGCTCCCAGCCTTCGTATCACTACGGCGGGCACGCAGGATGACCGAATGAAATTTGTCATCGTGCTTTTAAAAGGGCAACGTTATCTTGAAGGCCTTAGAATTCATTCATAACAAAGGGCTATCAATAGTTGATAACCCTTTCACTGTTATAACCTCAGTATATCGTAGAAAGTAACTACTT
>Ga0206824_10255_pt1 | contig 15486 bp, 11 predicted proteins | sample Alteio_BWOrgCont_82_FD_152874 | JGI IMG/M metagenome (GOLD analysis project Ga0206824, IMG submission 152874) | Enriched cells from forest soil in Barre Woods Harvard Forest LTER site, Petersham, Massachusetts, United States -... | ecosystem: Environmental > Terrestrial > Soil > Temperate forest >...
TCGTCTTGGCCCAAACGTCGGGATTGGAGGCGATCGCATCGATTTTGCTGGCCACAAATGCGGCGCCAGCCGCGGGCACTCAGTCCGGGTGCTCGGACTGAGTGCTCGTGGTGATGATCCACGAGACCGTCGGCAGATCGTCATTTTTAGCGTCGTACTCAAACTTGCCTTCGGGATCGCGGATCAGGCCGCGATTGTAGAGTGCCGAGTCGCGATCGGCTTCCTTGAAGGCCTTGAAATAGTCGAGCATGTTGCAGCCGTAATTGTCCTGCTGCTGGTAAACCTTCCAGCTCACGCCGGCTTTTTGCAGCCGTTCCGCATAGGTCGTCCAAGTGAAGCCTTCCTTGATCGGGTGGTTGCTCGTCATCGGGCCGCCGCCTTCGCCGTCCGCGTCGATCGTCCCGGTCATCCAATACATGCGATTGGGCCAGGTGGGTCCCATGACGGAACAATGATACGAATCACAAATGGTGAATGCCTCCGCGAGGGCAAATTGAAACGGGATGTCGGCCCGAGTGTGGTAGCCCATGACATAGGGAGCCTTTACGCCGTCCGCTTTGCGGTGCGCCGGCAGCCAGTTATCCATCTTCCCGCCGTTCCAGGCGTCGTGCTGCACGGCCCACGCATGACTGGTCGAGGGAATCTTCTGCGCACTGGTCGTGCGCGTATCCAAGTGAAATGGCAGCAGATAACCGGCCGGATTCTCAGGATCAGGCTGGTAGAAGACCGATTTGCCGTTTGGCAATTGAAGGGCGCCGGGATCATCGAACCCTCGGACGCCGGCCATCGTGCCAAAATAATGGTCGAAGGACCGGTTCTCCTGCATGAGCATGACGACATGTTTGATGTCGCGCAGAGAACCCCCGCTTGGAGGGGCTTCGGCCAGCGCCCGGCGGACGTTGGGCGGGAGCAACGCGGAGGCCGCCAAGCTTGCGGCCGAGCCAAGCAGGCGCCGGCGCGTCATACGCAGCGAAGCCAGATCGATGGAGGATGGTTCGTTCGGGGAGGCGCTCATTTTCTGCGGATTGAAGCGGTGCGAGCGACGTTCGCCGAGAAAGGAATCACGGCTTCGCCAGGATTTTTACAAACGGTTTGCCGATGGAGCCGGGTGGCTCGTCCGTGTGCATCACCGCGCAAAGCGTGGGCACAATGTCCGTAATGTAGAACTCATCGGCGTAACGGCCCGGCTTGAACCATGGACCGTGAAAGAGCACCGGGATGTGGGTATCGTAAGAATAAGGTGAACCATGGGTCGTGCCGGTGGCGGCCCAGGAGATCGTGTAAGGTTTATAGATGAGTACGAGATCGCCGCTGCGCTCGGCATTGTAACCATTAAGCACGCGCTCGCCGATCGCTCCCGGCGCCAGACCATCGAGTAACTGCTGCCGGCTGTAGCAGGCTTGAAATCGCCCCGTTCCCAAGGCCCATTCGCGCACGAAATCCACTACTTCCGCGACGCTCAGGTTCTTTTCCTTCAGCAGTTCATGGTTCAGATAGATATTCCCTTCCACGATCTTTGGCGTTTGCAGGTAGCGACCCGGGCCGAAGCGCGTCTCGAGTTGCTGCATCAGATCGCCCGACACCGCGATAACATCCGAACGCTGGCCATCCATGCCCTGCTCGGCGGCAAATTCCGGAGTGGGCATGACTCCGTGGTCCGCGGTGAGCACAATCGCGACATTGTCCAGGCCGATCTTCTTGTCGACATAGTGGAAGAGTTCGGCGAGCTGTCGGTCGAAGCGCAGCACAATGTCCTGCGCCTCTTGCGAGTAAGGTCCGAACCGATGGCCGCAATAGTCGATGGAGGAGAATGAAACCGAAAGTACGTCGGGTTGCGGGCCTTCGCCGAGGTGTTCGCCGTCCAGCGCCGCTTCGGCAAACTCGAGCAGGAGTTGGTTGCCAAAAGGTGTGGGCATGATGTTCTCAAATCCATCCTTCGCGGCATTGATGGTGTGCGGAAAGCCCAACGTCTTCTCGCCACTGAGCGCCTGGGCGCCGAGCGCCTCCGCGGGCCACCGGTATTCTTTGGCATCAAGCAGGCGGTCCCAGGTTTGGCCAATGAAATCCTTCGCCCGATGACGGTCGTTGAACTGCGCCACCCAGTCCGGCAATTCAACCCGGTAGTAGCTGCTCGTAATGAAATTTCCGGTGGCCGCTTCCCACCAATATGCGCCCGCGGGTTTCTTTCCCGCCGGCAGGATCGCGCCGCGATCTTTCATCGAGATACCGATGACCTTCGACTGGTAGTGCATCCGCATCATGTCGGAGAAATTCGCGCCGATGAAATTGCGCGGCGACATGCGGCCCGCGGGGCTTTCGGTGCCTACGCTGGTCACATTCGGATCGCCCACGCAGTAGACCATCTTGCCGGTGCGTTTATCGAACCAATCGTTGGCGATGATCCCGTGGACCGACGGCGGGGCGCCGCTGAAAAAGCTCGCGTGGCCGGGACCGGTAATCGTGGGGTAGTAGTTATAGCGCGCGAAGGTCAGGAAGCTTCCGTGGTCGGTCAGCATTTTGAGACCGTCTTCGCCGAAGAGGTCGTGAAAGCGTTCGACGTAATCATAGCGGAACTGGTCGACGAGAATGGAGAGAATCAATTTCGGACGCGGCGGCGCCTCCGCCCGCACCGGCGATGGGGCAGCCAGAGCGAAAGCGAGAATCGGTGCGGCGAGGACGAAGAAAAGCTTCATGGTGGGGGAAGAGAGCTAATTGAGGCGGTCTTGGAAAAGCTAGGATTCTCAGTCTCTTGTTCGCGGCGTGTCAATGAAGGTCGGGATGTCCGCCACGTTTCAGTAGTGGAATCTGTTGGCGGTGGGGCCGCAAATCGTCGGAGGTTGTTTACAACTCGCATCGCACGAGAAAGACTTAGGTTGTCATGCACATCGCGTTCTCCCCCTCGATATGCGCCTGAAGCGTTTTGCTTTCCGTCTGCATCGTCGCGCCCCCTCGTGGATGGCCTGCACGTTCCTTTGCCTGGCGAGCCTTGGGGTGCACGGTTCGACCGCGGCGGCCGAAGAAGAGCTTCGCCTCAAGACCGAGCGCTTCGACACCGACCCCGGTTGGGACAACAGTGTCAATCGCGTCGAGTTGGCAAATCCGCCGACGATCGCGCAGGATTTTGGTTGGAGCCCGGGAAAGATTGGCGGAACGGTACACCGGTCGATCACGCCCGCCTGGTATGGGATGCCGCTCGAAAAGCCGCTCAGCTTTCACGATGCTTTCAGCGCCTCGGGAAAGATTGCCGTGAATAGCAAGACCTCGGATTTCAGGACGGCGGTCTATCTCGGCTTTTTTAACCACGAGCGGCAGGGTTGGCGGCCGTGGGCGTCGATGGCGTTGCGCGTGGTGAACGGCGGCAGACGCACGTTTTTCTTTGTCGATTACATGACGGGGCTTTGGAACGCGGGCGCTGCCGAGACGGAGTTGACCATCCCCAGTGATGGATCGGAACACACCTGGAGCTTCACTTACGATCCGAAGGCCACCCGCGAGCCTTGGTCGGACTTCAAGCTGCACAGTTGGCTCTCCAGGTCGCGGCAAACCCCGACGGCCATTCTCGAGCGGGCTCGCAAGGACGAGCCGGATCTGACGCCGCAAGCACTGGAGGAGCGTCTGCAGACCGCGCTGGCGAAAGGTCTCGTGAGTTTCCTTGCGCGACGTGGCGAGAGATACTGGCTGCTCAACAAAGATCAGGCTGAGTTAAAAGGTGCGGTGACCTTTCAAGTGGATGGCGGCCCGCCTTATTGCGCTTATCTCGAGGCTACGCTGCAGGCCGCGCCGGTCGTCCTCGATCGCTTCGGGATCTTTAATATGCAACTCCCCGGCGGAGCAGTCACCTTTTACGCCTCCGATCTCACGGTGAACGAAAAGAAGATCGATCTTGGTTCCGATCCCGGTTGGGAGAGTCACGGCAGCCGCGTGCAATTTGTCGACCGCGATTTCGTCCGGCAAAACTTCGGCTACAGCGCCGATACCTCTCATGCCGGTGGCCAGAAGGGCGAGATCGGCGGCCTCTTCTACAACGTGGAACCGGTCAACCCGCTCCACGGATTCTACGCCGACGAAGTGGGACAATTGACCCTGGATGATCCGCTCCATTTTTCCGGGAAGATCAGCTTCATGGAAGGATCGACGGATGCTGGAATGTTTTTCGGATTTTTCCGGGCTGAGGACGAAAAGCGCACGCTTCCTCCCAATATTCCAGGCACGGGCGGCAGCGGTTGGCCACAGCCCAATGTCCTGGGAATGGTAGTCGACGGACCTTCCCGTGTCGGATGGTTTTTCACTTCCGTCTGCACCGCCGCGGAGCGATCGTTAATGGGGGAAACCCGCGGCCATGTCTTCCTCCCCACGCGCCGGCCGCGCACTTTTCAATTCGATTACGATCCGACGGCCAACGGTGGCGTGGGACGCGTGACCGTCGCGCTCGACGCGGAAGCGCCGTTCACTCTCGATCTTACCGCCGCCCAACGCCAGGCCGGCGCGACTTTCGATCACTTCGGTCTGATGAGCTTCCGGCGTGGAGGAAAGTACAGCATCCTCTATTTCGATGATCTGACTTATACGACCCGCCATCCCGCGAACGATCCTGCGCTGCGACACGAGCAAAAAGTCACTACTGTACCTCATCCTCAGTAGTTACTCGGTCTTTACCGGTGATGCCTCACTCCAATAAAATAGAACCTGTTCCCTCCAAACCTATGAAGCCAATTACTCTTGCCTCCGGAATGATCGTTGCCCTGATTGGTTGTGTCCTCGTTCGCGCCGCGGATGGCCCTGGAGAAAAGGTCACGCGTGTCCCGGTGGTGTTTTCGGGAGGTCACGATACCGATCCCCGCGACCACGGCCGGCCGGTGAACCTCGTCGCCGGGGCCCTCGGCGTGCCACCGGAAGTCTTTCGCGACGCCTTCAACCGGGTGCACCCGGCCGGTCCCGATAGTGGAGGCCCGACCGCGGAAGAAGCCCGTGCCAACAAAGCCGCGCTGATGTCTGTCCTCGCGAAGTATGGCATTACTAATGAACGCCTCGACGAAGCCTCCAACCGCTATCGCTATGTGCGCAGCCATGGCGAAATGTGGCCCACCAAGGAAGCGGTAGCCAATGCTCTCGTCGTCAACGGCGTCATCACCAGCTACGAGATCGTCAGCGGTGGATTTGGTTACACGACATCGCCGACAGTTAGTGTGCCCCATATGAAAGCCGAAGCGCTCCAAGTGGAGCTTTCATTTAGCAAAGACTTTGGGTCGAATGGGTCGGTTTCAGCGATTAAAGTTCCTTCCGCGACAAAGTAGACACCTCGCTCGATATTCGGAAAGAGGCGTGCCTTGCCGTGGAGAGGAGAGAGGACCGTGGCTTTCGCCCAAGAAACGATGAAATCCTATTTCTTGTCCCAACCACGTTTCGTCACCGTCGATGGGTTGGTATATTCGGCGACCATCTTGCCTTCGCTGAAAACTTTTACCCAGATACCCAGTACATTGTCTTCGACTTTACGTCGTCCCCCGTTGGGATAATAGAAATCCGCGGCCAACTGCCGCCTGGAGAGGACAAACTCACTAGTCGACACCGTCTGGGCCATCGTTTTGCGCGTCAGCGGCTCCACTTTGGCCGATCCCATAATGCGATCCACCGTGTCCTTGTCCTTCAATTCTCCCAGCTTCTGACGCTCCACGAAGATGAGATACTGCACACTGAGAGGCGGTGTGTCTCCAAACGAGCGGTTTTGCACCTTCACCTCATACACGAACTTATCCGAAGTAGTGCTCGTGTCTCTTGCGCCTTCCGCTGCGCCGACTTCGAGCCGCTTGCGATCGGCGGTCACATCCACCCTCACCTGTTCTGCGGGATTCGGGCCTGGCGTGGCCGCGATTGGCATTGAGATTGGTGCAGATGCCACAACCGGCGCTTGGGGAAGCACCGAGCCGTTGTTTCGGAACGTCATTAGCGCCCGTTGCATCAGATCCGTTGAAACTACGGGAATGACCTGCCGGGCATTCTGATACTCAACTTCGACGGACTGACTAGCGACACGGAGCAGACGCAACGCCATGCCGGCAGGGACTTTGGCCTCGCCAACCAACCGGCCATTGATGGCCACCGGAAAAGTGGTCGCCTGGACCAATTTGACCTGTTGTGGCCAAAGAGCTGGCGTGCGAACGACCGTAGCCAGATCCAAGGGCGGTAGCGTGGGAACTGGCGTCGGGGTGGCGACAACGACTACGGGCGCCGGCGTCGGAGTGGTCTTGACGATCACGGGCTTAGGTGTAGCCGGTGGCGGTGTGACCGGGATCGGTGTCGCTACCTCGACCACGGCTGGTGGCGGCGCTTCCGGCGGTCTGTTCCTCTTCCAGACGAAGAATCCCGCACCGCCAAGAGCCAAAACGACAAGGATCCACACGGCGGCGCGTCCGTCTTCCCTTTTCCGACGGCAACCTTGAAGGGTAGTGAGAGTTGTCTTCACGTCTGTCTTCATTTGTGTGACATTTTTGGAGTTTTGGGAAGCTCAAACTAGCCGCTGCGGCTCCGCATCGCGGCAGCGCTCCTGCTGAAAGCAGAGCGTTCAGACAACGGGGAAACTGCAATATTCATCATACGGAAAGCCGGCCGAATGTTACTTGAAGATGCGACATTCTTTCGACCGCGATGGGTTTCGTCAGAGATCGATGGCTGTGAGATGTGGCGGGGGGCTCTGGTGTGTGGCCAATCGGGCGACGACATTATTTGCCCATCAGAAGACGAATGAGATGAGGATTTGTTAGAGAAGGACAGTTTTTCTCTAGCCATCACAAATGGGGCGCGCGTCGGAAACGTAGACGTGCACCATCACCACCCCAAGCACAGCTACCGCGCGCAGCCCATCGAGTTCCGGGATTCCAACAAGCGAGGCCTTGATCCTCATTGCCGCCTCTTATTTGATGGTCCGCCGCCTCGCATCGCTATTTTTAAACGCCCTCCAAGCACTGCCATCCTGAATCCGGAGACCTGCATCCTGCATCTCGCACGATGCGGGCAACCCGATCCCGCGCATTGTCTTCTCTCCCCCATTCACGCTAACGTCTCTCCCTCCCATGAATCGCCGCCAGTTCCTCCGCAGCAGCGCCGCGTTTTTCGCGGCTTCCACCCTCCCGACAGCCCGAAATTACGCCGTGGATTTCGCCGACCAGCGCAAACGCGTCGGCCTCATCGGTTGCGGCTGGTACGGCAAGACCGATCTTTTCCGTCTCATCCAGGTCGCGCCCGTCGAGATCGTCTCGCTCTGCGACGTGGATTCGAAAATGCTGGCCGATTGCGCCGCGATGGTCGCCGACCGGCAAGCTTCGAAAAAGAAGCCGCGCACCTACAGCGATTATCGAAAGATGCTCGCCGAAAAGGACCTCGATGTCGTGCTCGTGGGCACGCCCGATCACTGGCACGCGCTGTCGATGATCGAGGCCGTCAAATCCGGCGCTGACGTTTACTGCCAGAAACCGACCAGCGTCGATGTGGTCGAAAGCCAGGCGATGCTCGCGGCGGCGCGCAAGTATGGCCGCGTGGTGCAGATCGGCACACAACGCCGTTCCACACCGCACCTCATCGAAGCGCGCGAGCAGATCATCAAGCCCGGTCATCTCGGCAAGATCGGCCTCGTCGAGATTTACTGTTACTATCACATGCGCGCGTCGGGAAATCCGCCGGACACCAAGCCGCCGGAAAATCTCGATTACGAAATGTGGACCGGCCCGGCGCCCATGCGGCCGTATAACGAATGGGTCCATCCGCGACGCTGGCGCGCTTTCATGGAATACGGCAACGGCATCATCGGGGACATGTGTGTGCACATGCTCGACATGACTCGCTGGATGCTCGACCTCGGTTACCCCACGCGCGTCAGTTCCTCCGGCGGCATCTTTCTCGACAAGACCAGCAAGGCAAACATCAGCGACACGCAGACGGCGACCTTCGATTTCGACGATCTGCGCGTGGTCTGGACGCATCGCAGTTGGGGCGATGCGCCCGACCGCAAATACCCTTGGGCCGCCACCTTCTACGGCGACCAAGCCACCCTCAAAGCCAGCGTCATGGGTTGGGACCTCACGCCCGTCGGCAAAGGCGAAGCCGTCCACCGCGACGTGACTTACGAACTCGAGCAATATCCCGAGGACAAGACCGAGAAAGACCTCGAGAAACATTGCGCGCCGGCGGTGCGCGGACACATGAAGGATTTCCTCGCCGCGATCGCCCAGCGGTCCAAACCCGTCGCCGACATCGAGCAAGGGGTCACCTCGACCATCTCCTGCATCCTCGCGAACCTTTCGATGAAACTGGGCCGCACCCTCACCTGGGACGCCGCCTCGGGAAAAGTTGTCGGCGACGACGAAGCAAATCGTCTGCTCCAGCGCCCCTACCGCGCGCCCTGGACGCACCCAAGCCCCGATACCATCTAGCTGCATCGCCGCATCCCATTGGATGTTCGATGTTGGATGTTGGATGTTCCCCAAATTCCCCATGCGCCTTCGATCTCCCCTCCTGGCAATCATCCCCGCCCTCCTCTTTGCGCTCATACCGCTGCGCGCCGCTGACCTCTTCCCTTTCGTCCTCCCCTGGGACGACTCCACCCCGAGCGTCACCAACCTCAGCGCCTGGCTCGACAAACCCGCCGGCGCCGCTGGTTTCGTATTGGCGCGCGATGGCCATCTTTTCGAGGGCGATAAGCGTTTCCGCATCTTCGGTGTCAACCTCGCCTTCGGCGCCAACTTCCCCAACCACGTCGACGCCGAAAAAGTCGCCGCGCGCATGGCGAAATTCGGCATCAACTGCGTGCGCTTTCACCACATGGACACCAGCACCGCCCCTGCGGGCCTGCTGGAGAACGATAAAAAGACCTTCAACGCCGAATCCCTCGACCGCCTCGACTACTTCATCGCCCAGCTCAAGAAAAACGGCATCTACGCCGACCTGAATCTGCACGTCGGCCTCGAATACCCCGGCTTCCAGAAATGGGAAGGCGCCTCCAATTTTTTCAAAGGCGTCGATAACTTCTTCCCGCCGATGATCGACCAGCAGCGCGAGTACGCCCGCAAACTGCTCACGCACGTCAATCCCTACACCGGCCAAGCTTACACCGACGAATCCGCCGTCGCCCTCATCGAGATCAACAACGAGAACGGCCTCATCATGGAATGGAACAATGGCACCCTCGATGCCATGCCCGATCCGTTTGACAAGGAGTTTCAGCGGCAGTGGAATGAATGGCTTATCCGGAAGTACGGCGACCAGACGAAACTGGCGGCGGCGTGGGAGACGGGCTCGGAACCGCTCGGCGGCGAGATGCTCAAGTCGGCGCACGCGGCTTGGAACTTCGAGCAACACGGCGAAGCCAAGGCCACGCAGGAATTCGCCACGGACTCTGGCACGGGCTGCGAAGTCATGCGCGTCCACATCACCCAGCCCGGCACGGAAGGCTGGCACGTACAAGCGGCGCAGGCGGGCATCGCTTTCGCCGCGGGCAGGACCTACAGCGTCACGCTGCTCGCGAAATCCGACACACCCCGCAAGATCACGATCAACCTCAGCCAGTCACATGAGCCGTGGAAAGTCTTCGCCAGCCAAGATGCCAATCTCACCAGCGAATGGCAGGAGATTCATTTTTCTGCCCCGATCAGCGATAGCGAGGGCAAAGCCCGCCTCACTATCAGCAATCTCGCGACCGCGATTGGTGACGTTTGGTTCAGCGCGGTGTCGCTGCGTCCCGGCGGGATCATCGCGCTGAGGGACGGTGAAAAACTGGGCGCCACCCCGTTTTTTCGAAAAAAAGAGATCGGAACGCGCACCCTCACCGCCCAACGCGACTGGAACGAATTCCTCGTCGACACAGAGACCAATTACTGGACGGGAATGCAGCGATTCATCTGCGACGACCTGCACGCGCATAGTCTTGTCGTAGGTACGGCGACCGGCTTCAGCCCGTGGATCGTGCAATCGAAGCTCGATGTCGTCGATGCGCATAGTTACTGGCAACACCCGCACTTCCCGCACAAGCCGTGGGACCCGAATGACTGGACTGTGAAGAACATCTCCATGGCCGGCGCTCCCGACGGTGGCACCCTGCCCACGCTCGCCTTTCGCCGCGTCGCCGGAAAACCCTTCATCGTCACCGAGTACAACTCCTCCGCGCCCAATTCCTATTCGAGCGAAGCCTTCCTCGAATTGTGTGCCGTCGCCGGCTTGCAGGATTGGGATGGCCTCTTCGTCTTCGCTTACTCCCACCGCACCGACGACTGGGACACCAAACACATCACCAGCTTTTTTGACATCGATCAGCACCCTACGAAAATGGCCACGTCACCCGCGGCGCTCGCGCTCTTCATGCGCGGCGACATCCGGCCGTCGGATGATGGTGCAACCGTCGTGGTGACCCCCAAGGACGCCCTCGAATCCGTTCGCACGAAGGGCTCGTGGGTCGATGCCAGAGGCTACCAAGTTTCGATGCCACCCGAGTCAATATTTCTCCAGGGGATCGCCATGCAGATCGGTCCCATGGGAGCGTTTCATACTTTTTTCAAGGCCCCGCCATCCGGAATTAAACAGCTCCAATGGGATACCACCGCACATCGGATGCTCATCTCCGCATCGCGTTCGGCTGGCGTCATCGGCTCCGTCAAGGCCGGCGAAAAAATCGATCTCGGCCCCGTGCAAATTGTTCCGGGCGCCACACAAATGAACTGGGCCACCATCAACGCCACCGTCATGGAGGGAGATAACTTCGAGCACGCGCATAAGATCCTCATCACCGCCACCGGCACCGCCGAAAACACCGGCATGAAATGGAAAGACGCAGAACATAACAGTGTCGGGAGTAACTGGGGAACCGCGCCCTCCGTGGTCGAAGGGATCAATGCAAAGATAACTCTCCCCGCCATCAAAGACGCCAAAGCATGGGCTCTCGACGAACGCGGCCAGCGCAAAGCGGAAATCCCGCTCAGCTTCGCCAACGGCCGCATGGAAATCGATATTTCTTCCGACCAGAAAACCCCCTGGTGGGAAATCGCCACGCCGTAAGATTTGTTCGCTCGGTGCAATCTCTTGGAGGGCGCTGCTCTGTCAGCGCCAAACTTTCTATTCGAGAAAAGTGGGCTGCGACGGAGCGCAGCCCTCCAGGCGTGATCGAGTCCCACCGGCTTCAGTATTAGTGAACGTCCCCGAATTAAAAATCGTTCATCTTTGTAATTATTCGGTCGCGGGGTTGAATACACCCGAAAGCGCTCCGTCTGAGATAGCATGAAACACATCGCCCTTTTCGCCGGCTTGCTGGCGATCACACTCATCCCGACCGGCGCTTTCGCGCACGATAGAAGCAAAGACTACGACACTTACCAGGCCCAGTTGGCCAGAATCTACGCCGACCGCGTCGCCAACGGTTACACGCCCGATGGTCGCCCGACGATTCCTGGTGGCTGTGCTCCGGCTTACCGTTGCGCGCCACGCGACTATCGCCACGACCGCGATTGCGATCGCGTCTATCGCTACCGCGGCTGGTAGTCTCGTTTGGCCCGGAGGGCGTCTGGAAAGCAGGGCAGTCGAAACCCCTGTTTTCCAGACGCCCTCTTCGTTTTTGTGGGCGCGGGACGGGGCCGTACCGCACCGTTGCAGGATTGCCAGTCCGTGGGAGGCATGCGAGCCTTCTCGCTCATGCACACGGCTCCCCCATCGTGTCACCGACGCCCGCCCGAAATCATCCGCGCCATCCGTGGTCAATCATTCGCGTTCGTCGCGACGATTTCGCTCTCGTTGTGCGCCGGAAATGCATCATCCGCGGATTCAGTCGACTCACCCACTCGCAAGCCTGACGCCTACAATACTTGGAAGCTCGCGCTGAGCGCCGGCGTAGCGACCGATCCTGCGACGATCACCGTGCCCGCGGGATTCAAGATCGAGCTCTTGCGGTCCGCCCAGCCTAGCGAGGATTCGTGGGTGTCGATGGCTTTCGATCCGCAGGGCCGGCTGACGATCGCTTGCGAAAAGCAGGGGCTTCTGCGCTTCGCGTTCGAAACCGGCGCGGTCAAACAAGTGGAGCGGATCAACGATTCGCTGCTCGAATGCCGTGGGCTGCTCTATGCGAACGGCGCGCTCTACGCCAACGCCAACAACAGCAAAGCCCTCGTCCGTCTGCGCAGCTCGAAAAACGACGACCAACTCGGCGAGGTCACCGAGCTTCTGCGCACCGACGGCGGCGTGGGTCACGGGCGTAACCATGTGAAGCTCGGACCCGATGGCCTGCTCTATGTGGCGCATGGCAATAATGTGGTCGGCACTCCGCGCGCCGCGTCCGATTCGCCGCTCCGTCCCATGCAGGAGGACCGACTCATCCCGTGCCCCTGGGATCCGCAAATGTTCGACGGCGACGTCACCATGCCCGCCGGCCATGTGTTGCGCAGCGACCTCGACGGCCGGAGCTGGACCATGCTGGCTGGCGGCTTTCGCAACGAACTCGATGTCGCGTTCAATGAAGATGGCGAGATGTTCACCTTCGATGCCGATATGGAATGGGACGCGGGTGCGCCGTGGTATCGGCCCACGCGAATCAACCACGTGATCAGCGGTGCGGACTTCGGCTGGCGGCGCGGCACGAGCAAATGGCCGGAGTATTTCCCCGAGTGCGGGCCGACGCTTCTGGACATCGGCCTCTCCTCGCCGACCGGCGTGATTTTCGGCACGAAGAGTCGTTTTCCTGACAAGTGGCGGCGCGCGTTTTTCATTTGCGACTGGGCTTACGGGCGAATCATGGCCGTGCAACTGCGGCCCGACGGCGCGAGTTACCGCGCGACAGTGGAGCCCTTCGTGACGGGACGCCCATTAAATGTCACCGACGCGGCGATCGGACCCGATGGCGCGATGTATTTCATCACCGGTGGCAGACGCACGCAGTCGGGCCTGTATCGAGTGAGTTACACGGGGCCGCAAATAGAGGACCCGCCCAAAAGTGCGCAAGAACTCGCTGCGGAAAAGCGTGGCGTCGAAGCGCGAGAGTTGCGTCACCGACTGGAAGCTTTTCACGGCCACCCGCAGCCGGGAGCGGTCGAAGAAATCTGGCCGCATCTGGGGAGCGCCGATCCGTGGATTCGTCACGCAGCACGCGTCGCCCTCGAATGGCAGGATATCGGTCAATGGCGGGACAAAGCGCTCGCGGAGCCGAATGTGACCGCGAGCCTCACCGCATTGCTGGCATTGGCTCGGAGCAATGACACGCCATCACAGCGCCCAATGCTGGCGCGGCTCGATGCTTTGCCCTTCGCCGACCTGACGGACGAACAGCAAATCCTCGCCCTGCGCAATTACCAACTCGCCTTCATTCGCCTCGGCGCACCGAATTCTGAAATGGCGGCCGCGTGCCAACATCGCCTCGACGCACTTTACCCCGCGCACACCTGGCAGGCGAATCATCTCCTCTGCGAGCTTCTCGTCTATCTCAAGGCGCCCGATGTCATCGAGAAAACTACCGCGTTACTTACCAAAGCCGAGCGCTCCGAGGACCTGCTGCATTACCTTTTCTTCCTTCGCTATATCCCCACCGGATGGACGATCGAGCAGCGACACAGCTATTTCGAGGGTCTCAATCGCGCCGTGAAAATGGAGGGCGCGCGCAGTTACCAATGGTCTTTGCGCTTGATCCGCTCGGAGGTCGTGGCCGCGCTCACTCCCGCAGAGCGCGACGCGCTGGGTTCGCTGCTCGATGAGCCGGTGAAGGATGAAGCCGTGCCCAACACCGGCCCGCAGGTCCTGGTGAAAGTGTGGACCGCGCCCGATTTACTGCCCAAGCTCGATCGCGTCTCCCACGGGCGCTCCTTCTCCAGCGGCCGCCTGGCATTCGCCGCGGCGCAATGCATCACCTGCCATCGGATGGGAAAAAGCGGCGGCGATTTCGGTCCCGATCTCACCGCCGTGGGCGCCCGATTCAACCGCCACGATATTCTCGACTCCATTCTCGATCCCTCCCGCGTGATCGACGATAAATATCGCAACACCCTCTTCGCGCTCAAGGACGGCAGCAGCCTCGCCGGAACCATCGAGCGGGAGGACGACGCAAAGGTCTTCGTTCGGACGAGCCCGCTCTCCGGCCAGACGACTGCCGTCAGCAAAAGCGAAATCGTGCGCCGCGAAGCTTCGCCCATTTCACCCATGCCACCCGGCTTACTTAACGTGCTCACGGAGAATCAAATCCTCGATTTGCTCGCTTTTCTTGAATCCGGCGGCGATCCCCAGCACGCCGACTTTAAGCCTTGATGGGGTCGGACTTACGTCTGCGACTAAACGACAGAAAGCATTCTCAGCTAACCAGTCACCAAACTTAAAAATAACAACATGGATACACCGAACATTCACGCCGAGGAATATGATCTCGTGGTTCTCGGGAGCGGCGCGGGCGGCAAACTCATCGCCTGGACGTCGGCTCAAAAAGGGCAACGCGTCGTCGTCATCGAGCGCAAGTATGTCGGCGGTTCGTGCCCGAATATCGCCTGCCTGCCCACCAAGAACATCATTCACAGCGCCAAGGTCGGCTCTTTCTTTTTTCGCAGCGAGGAGTTCGGCATCCGCAAGGATAACGTGCGCATCGACATGACCGCGGTGCGCGACCGGAAACGCAAAATGGTCAATCACCGCGTGGATATTCACCTGGAAAATTATCAGAAGAGCGGAGCCGAACTGGTCAGGGCACGGGGCGATTTATCGCGCCCAAGACGGTGGAGGTGGAACTTGCCACTGGAAGCACCCGAAGGTTTCGCGGCAAGAATGTCGTCATCAATACCGGAAGTCGCGCAACGCTGGACCCCCTTCCGGGTCTGTCCGAGGCAGCGCCACTGACCCACATCGAGGCCCTGGAACTCGATCACATTCCCCAACATCTTCTGGTGATGGGTGCGGGCTACGTCGGGCTCGAATTAGCCCAGGCATATCGCCGTTTCGGCAGCGAGGTCACATTGGTCGACCGTAACAGTCGCGTCGCTCACCGCGAGGACCAGGACTTTTCCGAAGCACTCGAGGCAATCTACCGCGACGAAGGCATCAACATGCTGACCGATGTGAAGATCACCCATGTGCAAGGAAGATCAGGAGAGCGCGTCACCCTTCTCGGCACTCGCCACGGCAATGAGATTACCATCGAAGGCACCCACTTACTGGTGGCGGGCGGTCGCACTCCGAATACGAACGGCATCGGCTTGGAAAATGCCGGCGTGGAACTTACCGGGCGCGGTCATGTGAAAGTCAACGAGCGGTTGCAGACCACGGCGGCGGGCGTGTGGGCCGTGGGCGATTGTAACGGTGGTCCGCATTTCACGCACGTTTCGGCCGATGATTTTTTGATCGTGAGTGACAATATTGCCGGGGGCAATCGGGTCACCACGGGCCGCTTGGTTCCGTTCTGCATGTTCGCCGACCCCGAGTTTGCGCGGATCGGCCTAAGCGAGACGAAAGCCAGCCAGCAGGGCATTCCATACCGCCTGGCCA
>Ga0206824_10256_pt1 | contig 15434 bp, 15 predicted proteins | sample Alteio_BWOrgCont_82_FD_152874 | JGI IMG/M metagenome (GOLD analysis project Ga0206824, IMG submission 152874) | Enriched cells from forest soil in Barre Woods Harvard Forest LTER site, Petersham, Massachusetts, United States -... | ecosystem: Environmental > Terrestrial > Soil > Temperate forest >...
GAACGTCGTACGTCGTGCCCGCCTCGTCAGGATCAAACCCTTTGAACGCACCAGCATTCCAGCGCTCCTGCGGCACAGTTCCAATCAGTTCCTCTCCATTCGCAAGAGCTTCCCAGAATCGCTCGGGCGATGAAACTCCGCCCGGAAGCCGAAGTGCAGTTCCAAGAATGGCAATGGGTTCCCGCAGGCGTCCGCTCTCAATCACAGGCCACCTCTCCCCTGCGCAGCGGGCGCCAGCAAAGCCTCGCGTAGCTGATGCAGCAAAAAATCGCGAGCGCTATCCAAATAAAGATGTCCTTCATCCAGAAAGAAAATGTCGAACGAGCGCAACGTCTGCTCGCGCCATGCCTCTACCTGTTCCAGCGGTACAGTTGCATCCAACCTGCCGCCGAATGCCGTGATCGGGCAATCCAGTGGTTCAGGCTCATCCTGGCAATACGTTTCCAGCAGACAAATATCCGCACGTAAAGTGGGCAGAGCCAGCGCAAGAAATTCCTTGTCCGCCAAGACAGGTTCGGGAATGCCGCCATAGCGTGTATTCACCGCATGAATCAGTTCCTCGTCCTCAAGGCAGCCGATGCGCGGCAAAACAGGCTCGCAGTGGGGAGCCCCGCTGGCCGATACAAATAGATGCAGAGCCGCGCGCCCAGTTCGCCGGCGTATCTCGTGCAATGTCTCAAACGCAATCACGCTTCCCATGCTGTTGCCGAAAAACGCGAATGGCCGATCTTCAGACAGGCAATTCACCACCGCTCCAGCCAGATCATTCACCAGCGGCTCCATGCCCTGGTAAGGAGTCTCATGAAAACGCGACTCTCGCCCAGGCAGTTCCACAACGATGACTTCAATCTCGGGTGCCAGCCGGTCAGCCCATCCACGAAACACAGCCGGGCCATTCCCAGCGTGCGGGACACAGAAAAGCTGAATCATCGAATTGTCCCGGGATCGACTTCGCCTGAGCATCTATACCGCCACTGACTGAGGTAGTTAGTACTGCGTTAACGTTCCTTCTTTTCTGCCCTTTTGAATCGTCGCTGCAAATATCGCCGCACTGGCCGGCAAAATCACTGCAGCAATAATCGCCAGCGTACAAAGTGGTTTTGCAACAGTGGCCAGCGATGCGCCCTTGAGCATGGTGAGCCGCAGAGCATCCAGTGAATATGTAACCGGAATCAAAAACGAAATCTTCTGCATCCAGGCTGGCATCACATCAATCGGGAAATAAGCTCCGCCTAAAATGCCCCCAAGGCCGCCAAGAATCCACGTGATCGGATCACCCTTCTTCAGCCAGACAATCGCTGCCGCTGAGAGAACCCCGAACGCCACAAAGATTGCAATTGACACCAGCAGCACAAGCAAGGTCGCCGGCACATCCATGTGCCGCAGATCCACTCCAAATAGAAATACGCCACCCAGCAGAATGAGCAGCAGCTGTACTCCTCCGGAAATCAGGCTGTAAAGCGACGACAGCATTACAATCGTGATAGAGTCTGTCTGGCTGCACAACATCGCCTCCAGGCAGCCCGTCATTTGTGCTGAACGAATTGATTCGGAAAACATCCTCAGGACAAGGTCAAAGTAGCGGGCAAATGCCACTCCAATCAGCGCAAAAGGAAAATAAGACAAACCCGAATGACTAAGCGTGCCTGATGCGGATGGAGACACCATCCGTCCTACAAAGCGCAAAATCACCAGAAGCATCAGAGATTCCATCAAGCCCATCAGGAACGCAGCCTGGTAGCCGGATTCAATGGAGAAATCGCGTCGGATGAATGCGAAGGCTTTTCTAAGCAGCGCTATCATAACTGCTCCCTGTTCACCATGACCTGCCGGTAATACTCGAGCACACTAATTCCCTTTGCATCGAGATCTTCAATAGATTTACTGCCCAGGATGTTGCCTTTTCCAACGACTACGACCTTCGTGCAAAGCATCGAAGCTTCTTCAGGCCGATGCGTAGCGACTAATAGAGTCTTGCGTGAATTGCGATGAATGGTGGAGAGTATCAACTCCACAAGCTCGTCACAGGCCACCGGGTCAAGCGCGCGAGTAGGCTCGTCAAGTATGAATACATCGGGCTCCGCAATCAGCACTCGCGCAATTGCCAGACGCTGCTTCATACCACTGCTGTAGGTGTAAACCAGTTTGTCTCTGGCATCCTTCATGCCCACCAGCTCCAGCACATACTCAATACGCTCGCGCAGCTGTTTTCCGTGCAGATTATCAAGCGATCCAAAGAATTCAAGGTTCTGCGCGCCTGTGAGTCGCCAGAAGAAACTGCGCTCTTCGTTAAATACAAATCCTACAGATCTCCGTGCTGCCGCATTCTGTTCAAACGTACTGTGTCCGTTCACAAGCACCTTTCCCTCAGTAGGCAGCAGAGCTCCTGCAATCAACTTAAGTAGAGTCGTCTTACCTGCGCCGTTCGGCCCCATCACAGCAATGCGGTCACCAGTTTGCACCTCAAGGTTCGCATTGGAGAGCGCGGTAAACACATGCCTCCGTTGAAGTGGGGTCACCACCCACTCCCGATACCGTTTCGGGATGGGAAAGCGCATCGTCACATTCTGGACAGCAATGAGTGGCGATTCGCATCCGATACTTTCCGCCGGATGAACGGCATAAGATTCGTTTGCTGCTGTCACAGCGCCCCCTTTGCTGCCTGCCATCTGCGTCGAAAATTTTGAAATCCAGTCAGAAGGGAGAACGGCGTACGCCTGCCATGAGATTGCACTGGCACGAATCGCTGACTCTGCGGATGCTCGCTCTTATGCACAGCGTTGGCGGGCACTGGATCCGCTGCCACCAAAGTAAGGTCCATGAGTGGCGTATTGGGCTGGGACGCCATCTGCATTGCCAGTGTTTGAAAACAGCTCGTAAAGCGGGAAATGGTGCCAAGATCGAAAAGCGCGCTATCGTATTCCAGCGAACCATGAAATTTGCCGTCCGCTTCCCACATATAGAGCGTCATGTCGAGATCGGTGCCACCGCTCACGACCTCATATTCCTGAGCCCCCGGCGTATTGAGCAGAACAAATGCAATCTGGGAATGCGGGGAGCCAGACATATCACGTCTCGTCCTAAGCTCCCGAACCAATGCCTCAAAAGGAATATCCGCATGACTCAACGATTCAAGCACCGTGGTACGAACGCGATTGACCAATTCATGAGTGGAAATCGTCTTCGTTACCGCGGTTCTAAGCAGATGAGTGTTGATGAAGCATCCAATCAACCCTTCCAGTTCCGGTACGCTTCGAGTCGATACCGGAGTGCCGACAACAATGTCGTCCTGTTCGGTATATCGTGCAAGCAGCGCATTCAAAATCGCCAGCAACACCATGAATGGAGTTGCAGCGTTATCCCGCGCCAATTGCTTCAGCGATGCCGACGTGACCTCATCCAATTGAAAGGGCCCAAGTCGCGGCTTATATTCATGCAGCGGTACACGCGGATGATCCCGAGGAATCTCAAGCGATGCAGGCGCACCCTTTAATTTCTCTTTCCAGTACTTCAACTGGGGAGCCAGCAAGATTGAGTTCACCCGGTCCCGCTCCCATATCGCGTAGTCGCCATATTGAACCGGAAGGTCCTCTAATTCGCTTGCCTGTCCACGCAACTCTGCCTCATAGAGTGAACAGAGCTCAGCAAAAAAGATACCCAGAGACCAGCCATCGCAAGCGATGTGGTGACCCGTCATCACCACTTGGCAATCACTACTGGAAAGACAGATGAGAGCCACGCGGAAAAGTGATTCGTTCGTAAAACTAAATCGGCGTTCCGCGAACTTCCGTATCGTTGACTCGACAGCCGCTGCCTGCTCCGCTCCAGCAAATCGAGCCATGTCATAAATCTCGACACTTGGAGACAAACTCTCTCGTACGTCCTGAGCAAAGACCCCGTCCGTCTCCGCGATACAAGTACGTAAAATCTCATGCCTCTGCGCAAGAGCGTCGATAGCGCGTTTCATCAGCTCGCCATGCACAGCGATTGGAAAACGGCGCGTAGCGGTGATATTCAGAGCCGTGCTCTCCGGTTTCAGATTTTGCTGAAACCACAGCCGCTCCTGGGCAAACGACAAGGGGATCGGCTTATTCCGTTCTGATCTTCTGGGAATGGAGGATGGTGTCTTAGAAATGCAAAGAGCCTCGATGATCTCTGCCTTATGCTTTGCCAGAGATCTTGCCAGTTCCTTCGTAAGGCGACCCGGAGGCGCGCTACAGCGCAACCTATCTCCCTCGACACTCACATGAATGTCCAGTTGGCGAAGTTCGGATAATATCTCTACGGTGCTCAAATACTCCACAAAGCTGACCATGTAGTTTCGTCTGATACCCCGGCAGATGAAACATCGGCAGAGAGTCCTGCCGGGATCGTGCACATACTGTCAGCGGTGGCAACGCTGCTTCCTTCTGACGCTTGCATCAGGAAATTAGTTCTTGTTTTTCAGCAACTTAATTAACTGATGAAGCAAATTCAGGGCCGCGCCTCGTCTACGATCCTCTCGAATAAAACTGCAAGCGGCCTGTCGGGCCGACCGAACCTCAGCACAATTGGGAGAAATTGAATCAATTCATCGTCAGACAATCATCAGGCAATCATCATCTTAGCAATGTTTCACTTAGACGCCTTTAGCACTCCAGAGCCATTGGAATGGCCACTTGGTAACATCTGGTTCTGTTCGCCAGCCCGGTTACCATGGTTCTACTGCGCTTTTAGAACCAGATACAGTAGGCTTCGGTGTCCGGGAGAATGAAGATTCCACAGGAATTACCAGCGGCTTCGGCCTCAAAATGCACCTCACGACCTTCTGGCCGCTCATCGTTCTATCGGAGTGCGGTTACTAAATGCCTGTGTGCAGGGAAGACTTAAAAGAGATGGGAACTATATTGAACCTCTGGTATACCCATCCGGAGCACCTGTCGCAGCAGGTGATCGCCGAGGACTGCGAACAGATTCTGAGCGAAGAGGAGCTTACGCGCAGCAAAGTCTTCCCATTTGAAAAAAACCGCCGTGAATATCTGGCCACTCGGCTTCTCGTACGCCGCGCACTGTCTCACTATCATCCGCTTCCCCCGCAAGCATGGAAATTCCAGACGAATCGCTTCGGAAAGCCCGCCACGGATCCACATTGCGGCCTGCATTTCAATGTCTCCAACACCTCGAAATTGATTGTTTGCCTCATCGGGAACAACTTTGAGCTGGGTGTAGACATAGAACCTCTTGATCGCGCAGCGGATATTTCCACGCTCGCCCCGGAAATCTTCTCCCCTAAGGAATTGGCCCAGCTCGATAAATTGTCCGATCCCGAGAAATCCGACCGCGCATTATCCTTGTGGACACTGAAAGAGTCCTACATCAAGGCCCGAGGCCTTGGGCTCTCGCTGCCGCTCAAGAAATTCTCCTTCATTTTTGAACAATCGAACAAATTTCATCTCGAAACTGATTCCAGCCTCCACGATGACCCAGCAAACTGGCAGTCCTGCATCTTCAACCTGGCGGAGCACCGCTGCGCTCTAACCGTGGGAAGCAGCATGGATACTCATCTGCAAATATGGGAGATGCGACCGCCGACGCACGCCCCTGAGCACCGGCCAAACATCCTTCCATCGCAGCCAGTCTTCTGCCGGAATTTACACTGAATATGTAATGCCTCCAATTCTCAACGCCCAATCTATCTCCAAAGCCTTCGGAGCAGTGCCGCTCTTCCGCAATATCTCGTTCACCGTAAGTGAAGGCGACCGCATCGGTCTCATCGGTCCCAATGGCGCTGGGAAATCGACGCTGCTCTCTGTGCTGGCCGGAATTCAGGAGCCCGACACTGGCGAATTCGCATCCCGCAAGCGCGCCCGTGTGGCCTACGTCGCGCAGGACTCCATCTATCCCGCCGGTCTCAATGTGCGCGACGTGCTCGAGAAATCACTCGCAGCCGCAAAAGTAGTCGAAGAGGACCACGAAGGCCTTCTGCGTGAGCTCGCCGGCCGTACCGGTTTCGCCGACCTGAGTGCAGAAGCCGCATCGCTTTCCGGCGGTTGGCGCAAGCGTCTCGCCATCGCAGAAGCTCTCGTCGTGGCTCCCGATGTGCTTCTTCTCGATGAGCCGACCAATCACCTCGATCTCGCCGGAATCCGTTGGCTTGAAGAGTTGCTGGAAGAAGCCCCCTGCGCAACCGTCATCGTCAGCCACGACCGTTACTTCCTCGAAAACGTTGCGAATGAAATCGTAGAACTGAACCGCGTCTATAAAGACGGCCTCTTGCGCGTGCGCGGAAGGTTCAGCCGCTTTCTTGAAGAACGCCAGGCATACCTCGAATCCCAGTCCCGCGAGCAGGAAAGCCTGCGCAACCAGGTGCGTACAGAAATCGAGTGGCTGCGCCGCGGACCCAAGGCTCGCACCACCAAGAGCAAGGCACGCATCGACTCTGCTCAAGGCATGATCCGCAAGCTCGCTGACATGGACTCGCGTTCCACCGTCAACAGCGCAGGCATCGATTTTCAGGCCAGCGACCGTAAAACCAAGCGCCTTATCACGCTGGAAAACCTCTCCTACAAAATCGACGATCGCGCGCTTTTTGAAAATCTCAACTTCATCTTCACAGCCGGCATGCGCGTCGGTCTCGTCGGTGCCAATGGCAGTGGAAAAACCACGTTGCTGCGCATTCTGCGTGGAGAACTCCAGCCAACTTCGGGCACAATTCAGCGCGCCGAATTCCTCAAGATTGTTTACTTCAGCCAGCTCCGCGAAATCGATCCCAGTCTTATTCTTCGCCGCGCCCTCGCGCCAGACGGCGATGCCGTCATCTATCAGGGTCGTCAGATCCACGTCGCAAGCTGGGCCGCACGCTTTCTCTTCACCGGCGAACAGCTCAATCAGCCCGTTGAGCGGCTCAGTGGCGGCGAGCGAGCGCGCGTGCTCATCGCTCGCCTTATGCTTGAACCCGCCGATCTTCTGCTTCTCGACGAGCCAACCAACGACCTCGACATTCCCACGCTCGACATTCTTGAAGAGAGCCTGCTCGAGTTCCCAGGCGCGCTCGTGCTCGTCACGCACGATCGTTATCTGCTGGATCGCGTCTCCACAACCGTGCTGGGTCTCGATGGTCAGGGAAGCGCAGCGCAATTCGCCAGTTACTCGCAGTGGGAAGACTGGCAAGCGGAATCCGAAGCCATAAAAGCAAATTCCGCTTCGAAGACCGAGTCCGCACCGGCGACCAAAGCAGAATCCAAAAAGAAGCTGTCGTATATGGAAGCACGCGAGTTCGCCACCATCGAGCAGCGGGTCGAAGAAGCCGAAGTGCGACTCGATGCAGCCAGAACGCGTGTTGAAGATCCCGCTGTCGCCACCGACTCCATCGCACTCCAACAGGCACTCCGCGAGTTGGAAGCCGCGCAGGAGGCAGTCGACGACCTCTATGCACGATGGGCAGAGCTCACAGAGAAAGCCGGCTGAACATTTATACCGCAGAGTGCTGCTCTGAAAGCAGTACTCTCTGAGGTATACGTGTGGATGCCGCAATCCAACGCATCGCCTGAGGCAACATCGGCAATAGCCGCACCACCATTCGTTGCGCCGCGGGATTCACCATCGCTGCCGCAACCATAGTCGCCAGCCTCATCCCTTTCCGCAACTGGCTCGCAAGTGCGCGCTGATACTCAGCCTCGCTCGCACCTTTCAGATACATCTCTGCGGCAACTGCGCCCGAGTGCAGCGCAATCGCCATCCCATCACCCGTAAATGACGGAATCACCGCAGCCTGATCCCCCAGCCTCCATACACCGTCCGGCTCGCACGCCAAATATCCATAAGGAATCCACCCGATAGCCAAAGGTCGTGCCCACTCGGCTTCAGCACAGTCCAGCCGCTTGCGCAGCAGACTGTTCTCTGCGCAAATTCTATTCAGCAGTCCTACCCATCCACCGGCCGCATTGAGCACCGTCCGCCTTACTACCAGGCACAGATTCGCCGCGCTGTCTTCAATCAGCGAAATGCCGCCATACCCTCCGCGAAAGAGAAACAGCTCCATCGCACCGCGTAGCATTTCTACATTCGCAGAATTCAGCCTCCAGTGCAGTTTGAATCCCACAAGATCGCTCTGCGCGGCATCGCGTTCCTGTTTGCGATTCCACCCGCGCAAATCATGCTTTCCCGTCGCATGAAACACGCTCGCCGCGCGCACCCATTCGCCATCCGACAGTTCAGCACACCATCCATTACTTTCCCACACCAGCCGTTCTACCGCCGCACCTCGTCGAACCACGCATCCAGCCTCGTCGGCCTTCCTCAGCAGGGCTTCATCCAGCATCCTGCGCGAAAGGGACAGCGCCTCGAATGGCAACGCCGCGTCAATAACGCGTTCTCCTGCAGCCAGCCGCACTCGCCGCAGCCGTGCCGCGCCCAGACCTAGCGGTTCCACGCCGGCCTCGCGCAAGTAGGCCACAGCCTCCGGGCTCAAAAACTCCCCGCAGACCTTGTCATGCGCCGTCCGCTCTTTCTCTATCAGCAGAACTTCGCGTCCAGCCTGCGTCAGCCGCATCGCCGCCATTGCACCGGCCAATCCCCCGCCAATCACCAGGCATTCGACTCGGCTCATCACTACTTCCTTCGGCTCACGCACAACCGCGCAGGCTTCCATCCGGCAATCGTCACATGCTCCGCGCTTATCCCTGCCGCTGCATTCAACTCACGCCAATCATTCACCGCAAACGCTCGCCTGATCGACACCGGTCCATCATGCTGCACACCCGGATGCAGCCGCGCCAATCGTGCAAACCACTTGAACAGGTAATAAGGCGTCGCTGCCCGCGAGAGATCATTGATAAACCAACCTGTCGTGCTGTTGTCTTCCATCCAGCGCAAAAAACGCGTCACCTCATCATTGCTCAGATGATGTGTGAACAGCGCGCTCACCACAATGTCCGGGCGCCGCTGCGGCACATACGCAAACACATCGCCCGTCACCCACCGTATCCCGCTGTCCGCTCCCGTCGTCTCTGCCGCAATCGCCGTCATCTCCGGATTCAGGTCCAGTCCCGTCAGTTCGACGCGAACTCCGTGCTCACGCGACCATCGTTCAATCCGCCTCAGGCCATCGCCATAGCCACAGCCCACATCCAGAATGCGCACCGGCTCGCCGTTTCGTGGCAACTGCAAACTATCCAGCCATGCCAGCGTTGGCCGCATCGCCAACAACAATCGATTCACCAGCGCCAGGCTTTCAAGATACGGGCGCAAGTACTCACGCTCGCATGTCCCGTCCATGATCTCGTGTAGTTGTGCTCTGCGACTAAAATCCAGCTCGCCGGATTGTTGCGACATATCAGGCCGCATGAAACAGCATCGTCTCTGCCGTCACGCCCGGCCCAAACGACATCGCGCATCCCTGCTGCCCGCTCCGCGCCTTTGCCATCACATCCGCCAGCACAAACATCACCGTTGCCGATGACATATTTCCAAACCGCGCCAGCACGCTTCGCGAAACCCGTAGCGCCTCTTCCGGCAGCTCCATCGCATGTTCCACGGCATCCAACACCGTACGCCCGCCCGGATGCACCGCCCACAAATCCACATCTGCAATCGTTCTTCCGCGCGTCACCTCGTGGCTCACGCCTCTCAGCCCACGCTTGATCTCCCCCGGCACCTGACCGGAAAGATGCATATCAAATCCGCCATCACGAATCTTCCACGTAATCAAGCCGCTCGTCTGTGGCAGATTGACCGCCAGAAAGCTATCGATCGCCAACCCATGCGGCTCCGCGCCAATCAGGCACGCCGCGCACCCATCCGCAAAAAGAAGAAATGAGAGCAACTGCTCCAAATCCTGAGTCTCCTGCAAGTGCAGCGTGCACAGCTCCAGGTTCATCACCAATACCTTCGCTTGCGGCTCAGCTCGCACAATATAGCTCGCCGCTTTCAGTGCATTGATCGCCGCATAACAGCCCATGAACCCAATCATGGTCCGCTCCACGGACGTGCTCAGTCCCAGGTGCTTCACAATATCGAAATCCAACCCTGGCGCATACAGTCCCGTGCAAGAGGTCACAATGACATGCGTCACCCCGCGCCGCTCTTCCTCGCTCAGCGCCAGCTTGTCCAGCGCATTCCCGGCCAGCCGTGGCGCAAACTTCTCAAAAGCCTCCATCCGGCGCGACGTAGTCGGAAATGTTCCGGCCACATACAGATCCTCGCGATCACGCCACGCCGCATCGCCGTTCATCACCGGTTCAACAAAGGAATACCGATGCTCAATCGTTGACATTCTTGCCATGCGTTTAAACAGGCTCCGCGTCGTCCCCTCCGGCAGCAGCGTCTCAGCAAAATCTACAAAGGGCCTATGCACATCATTCGGTGGAACCGCCGTTGCAATGCGATGAATATGTGCCGTTGTCATACTGTGAGTTCTCCTGAATGCTCTTTGTGCCTACAATTCGATGCTATGCTCAACAGACGCAAAAAATCCCGGCGAGATTCCGCCGGGATGTCATTCCATTGTCAATAACTTCACTACGGCTATCAGAGCTAGCTGAACAGGTCCTTCATCTTGTCCATAAACGACGGTGCCGCTGGCTTATTCTCCACCTTCAGAGAATCCTCAAGTTGCCGCATCAGTTCCCGCTGTACCTTGCTCAGTTTCTTCGGCACCTGCACCACCACCGTCACCAGCAGGTCGCCGTTGCCCTTGCCGTTCAGTATCGGCACGCCGCGCCCACGCACACGCAATTCTCTGGTGCTCTGTGTGCCCTCAGGAATCTTCAGGCTCACCGGCCCGTCAATGCCATCAATCTCAATCTCAGCTCCCAGCGCCGCCTGAGGAAAACTGATCGGCACCACGCACTTCAGATCGTTGCCCTCGCGCGCAAACACATCATGCGCGCGAACTGACAGCACCACGTACAAATCGCCCTTCGGTCCGCCGCTGCGTCCCGCGTCCCCCTCTTCGGAGTAGCGAATCCGCGTCCCATCCTCCACACCCGGCGGAACCTTCACATTCAGCTTCAGCTCCCGGCTCACACGCGTCTCGCCACGGCAAGTTGTGCAAGGATCAACCACCACACTTCCCGCGCCTCCGCACGCCGAACACGTTCTCGCCACAGAGAAAAATCCCTGCTGATAACGAATCTGCCCGCGCCCCTGGCACTGCTGGCAGGTCACCGGCCCGCGTCCGGAAGCGCTCCCGCTTCCATGACACGTTCCGCACACCTCCAGGCGGCGAATCTTTACTTCTGTCTCATAGCCAAAGATCGCGTTCTCAAAGTTGATCGCCAGATCCACGCGCAGATCATCGCCGCGATGCACTCGTGAGCGCCCGTTTCCACGCGCAGCACCGCCCCCGCCAAACATCTCTCCGAACAGATCGCCAAAGATGTCGCCCAGATCTACCGCGCCAGAGAATCCTCCGCCAAAACCACCCGCGCCGGCGGCACCCACTCCCGCATGACCGTAACGGTCATACGCAGCGCGTTTGTCCGCATCGCACAGCACCTGGTAAGCCTCACTGGCCTCTTTAAACTTCTCTTCAGCCGCATGATCGCCTGGGTTCCGGTCAGGGTGATACTTCAGCGCCTGCTTACGGTACGCGCTCTTTAGTTCCGAATCGCTCGCGTCACGAGAGACGCCCAGCACCTCGTAATAATCCGCTTTCGCCACTGTTGCCACTGTCTCTCTTTTCGCTTATTAGCCAGCTTGTTTCCAAAATTCCCGGGTGCCCCACCCTCGCGCCGTTTTTGTTCTTGGCGCTAGGGTGGGATCACAGTCCACTGTCACCCGTGATCTATTCGTTAACCTGTTTCGGATTCGACACCACACGCACCATCGCCGGCCTCAACAGCCGCTCACGGATCTTGTAGCCGCGTCGAATCTCCTCCGCCACATGCTCATCCGGCAGATCTTCGCGCTCCATCTGACCCAGCGCCTCATGCACGCGCGGATCAAATGGCTCGCCGACCGTCGGAATCGCCGTCACCTGCAGCTGCTTCAGAGCTTCTTCCATCTGCTTCACAATCAGCTCTACACCACTACGCAGTTGCTCCGTCGACCCCGTCGACTTCAGCGCCAGCTCGAAATTATCCAGCACCGGCAGAAACTGCTCCACCACGTTGCCCGTGGCGAAATCCCGAAACTCGGTCTTCTCGCGCTCGGCTCTCTTGCGCGCATTCTCAAACTCGGCCTGCAGCCGCGCCAGCCGGTCCACCAACTGATCCCGCTCGCCCTTTAGCTGTGCCAACTCGGCCTTCGCCTGCTCCAGTTCCACACGCGACACGCCTTCATCTCCAGCCTGCTGAATCGCCTCAGCCTCAGCCGCAGCATCTAGCCCCTCAGGCCGAACCTCATTCGTATTTGCTTCTGCTTCCTTCAATTCCACTTCCTGTTCAGGCATACGTTTCCACAACTTCCCTAGCTGTTCGCCAATATTCCTACGTTGTTTCAAGATAGATTTTCGCTTTCGCACACAGGATGCGCTTTTGCTTTTCCGCTAATTTGCTAACTCGCTACGCGCAAAGCACGCTAACTCGCCGCCTTTGTTTTTCTGATCTCTGTTCTCTTATCTCTCGTCCTATTCCCTTGTCCCAACAATTCTCTCCGAGAGCTGCGCAATGTACCGCACCGCATGAATCATTTCTTGGTATTGGATGCGCGTCGGAGCAATTAGCGCCACCGTTCCCCAAACCGAACCCAGACTCGCATCGCCCAGTCGTGCCTGCGCGCCAATCAGCACCAGGTCCTGCATCGCGGGCGAAGCCGTATCCAGTCCCACCACCACGCGCACCTCCTGCTGCCGCCCATCCACATATGCTGTCAACAGCTCCACCAGCCGCTGTTTCGCCTCAAGTGCCGACAGCATCTGCCGCAGCCGTTCGCGGTCCACCTCCGCCGCGATCAGGTTCGCCATCCCGTCCACAAACAGTGTCGGACCTGAATCACTGGTCAGCGCACCCTTTCGACAAAGCTCTTCCACGCCGGTCAGCAGCGCGCGATACGCCTCGCGCTCAGCCTCCATGCGCTTCGTCACCTCTACCCGAATCCGCTCCACCGGCCAGCCGCGAAAATTTTCATTGAGATACCGCGCCGCCGTCTCCAGCTCCACATGCGCCATTTCGCGGTCCAATGCGAGCACGCGGTCATGTACCGCCCCGGCCTGCGTTACCAGTACTGCCAGCACTCGCCCAACCGCCAGCCGCGAAAAATGAATGTGTTCGAGCACCTGCGTTCCCGTCGTGCTCGCCAGCGCCACACCAAGCCCGCCAGAAAGCAGCGCCAGCATCTGCGAGGTCCGCTGCAGGTACTCGTTCGTGCTCGCAACCCCCACGAAGCTATCCTCAATCTGCTCGCGACGCTCCGCGCTCAATGAGTTAGAGTTCAATGCATTCCGCTCCGGCTCACTCGCCGCCACACTTCCCGCAGCCATCCGCCCAGTCTGAGTAATCTGCTCCACGTAATAGCGGAAAGCCGCCGCAGTCGGCACCCGTCCCGCCGAAGTATGCGGCTGCTCCAGCAGTCTCGCATCGGCCAGCGACGCCATCACATTCCGGATCGTTGCGGAACTCATCCCTTCACGATCCGCAAAAATGCGCGCGACCGCCTGCGAGGCCACCGGTTCCCCGGTCGCGATATAGAGTTCGATGATTGCCGTAAGCACCAGCCGCTCCCGCGAACTGATGCGCGCCTCGCTCATCGCGCTACTCCTCCGCTCCTTCGAAATCCGTATCTAAACCAAACAAAATAATAAACTTGACCGGAATTTCGACGAAGATATCCTCTCTAAGTGTAAAAATCTGCGCCTGTTACTGTCAAGCCTGCGAAAACGACCACTCCACCCTATTAAAAGCGTGTCATCCTGAGCGAAAGGGGCCCGGAGCGCTCTTCAGCTCAGGGGTGGTGAGTAGAAGGACCTGCTTCTGTCTTTGCCTTTGCTTTACCCCGCACGCCGCGTACTATCTCTCCATGCCGCAGCGCGAGCTTTATATTGACCGTCTCCGCGTCGTCATGACGGCCCTCGTCATTCTGCACCACACCGCCCTCACCTATGGTGCTATCGGCGGCTGGTTCTGGCGTGAGCTCGATCCCTCCAGCTCGCCCGCAAGCCGCATTCTCATCCTCTTCTGCACCACCAACCAGGCCTACTTCATGGGCTTCTTCTTCCTTCTCGCCGGCTACTTCACACCGCTCTCACTCGAACGCAAAGGCTACGCCCGCTTCCTCGGTGACCGCTTCCTCCGCCTCGGCATCCCGTTATTAGCCTTCGGCCTCTTTCTCGGCCCGCTCACCGCCGCCATCGTCGAAGCATTTGCAGGCCACAGCTTCTGGGCCACATTCATCTGGCTCTGGAATCACAAGCAATTCATCAACGGCCCACTCTGGTTCGCGCAAGCTCTCCTGATCTTCTCCCTCATCTACTGCCTCTGGCGTAAACTCTCCGGCTCGCCGCTTACGCAATCCCAGCGCACACCCACGCCAGTCCCATCCAACCTCTGGTGGTTCCTCAGCGCAATCGCCGTCGGTGCCGGAGCGCTTCTCATCCGCCAGTTCGTCCCCGTCGGCGTCAATGTCTGGGGCCTCCAGCTCGCTTACTTCTCCAGCTACATCTTCCTCTTCGCCCTCGGCATCGCCGCCTGGCGCCACGACTGGCTCAGCCGGCTCACATGGAAAAACGCCCGCCTGTCGATCCTCCGCGCCACACTCTTCTGGATCGCCATGCCCGTAGCCAGCTACCTCGCCGCCACGCATACCAGCCCCGGCAAATCCAATTTCTCCGGCGGCCTCTCATGGTCGGCCATCTTCTACGCCTTCTGGGAACCCTTCGTAGCCTGGGGCATCATCGCCGTCTGGCTATTGGCCTTCCGCAAATGGCAAAACCAGCCTTCCAATCTGTGGTCCTGGCTCGGCCGCCGCGCCTATGCCGTCTACATCATCCATCCGCCCGTCCTCGTACTCATCGCGTTGCTGCTCCACGGCTGGTCCGCTCCCGCACTCATCAAATTCGCCGCCACCGGCTCACTCGCCATCGCCGCCTGCTGGCTCCTAAGCGACCCTTTAGTCCGTATTCCCGGCCTGCGCCGCATCGTATAACGCGTCATAATAGAAGCGTCATGCTCAAGCGCTCAATCCTGGTCGCCACCCTCCTCGCTTCCACCGCAGCAGCATTCGCGCAAGCCCCCGCGCCCAAATCCGCCTCCGATGCCTCTGCCCAATGGAAGCAGCGCATCACCGCCTGGCGCGCCCAGCGCGATAAAGAGCTCTCCGCACCCGACGGCTGGCTCACCCTCATCGGCCTCGAATGGCTCAAGAACGGCGGCAACAGCTTCGGTTCCGCCGCTGACAACTCCGTCCCCATCAAAGCCAAAGCCCCCGAGCACTTCGGTATTCTCACCGTCTCGGGCACAAACATTCAGCTCCTTTCCTTCCCCGGAGGCTTTCCTGCTGATTTTCAGATCAACGGCAAG
>Ga0206824_10258_pt1 | contig 15413 bp, 14 predicted proteins | sample Alteio_BWOrgCont_82_FD_152874 | JGI IMG/M metagenome (GOLD analysis project Ga0206824, IMG submission 152874) | Enriched cells from forest soil in Barre Woods Harvard Forest LTER site, Petersham, Massachusetts, United States -... | ecosystem: Environmental > Terrestrial > Soil > Temperate forest >...
GATCCCACGTTCCCCGACCAGATGGATGAAGTCGGCCTTGGTCACTGTGGGGAGGTCGGCGACGCCGATCTTGCGCGGCATGTACGGCTTCCGTCGCCGAGCGCGGCGCCGGCGCGAATCGCGGGTCTTCGCCTTGTTGTGGTTCGAGAGCTTGCTGATCATTGTCATCCTTCGTGTTGTGAATGCTCGGCTGTGCATTCGGTTTTGAGTTGTTGCAATCATCACCGACCGTTCAGGCCAACGGCGATCTCAGGCATCGCAGCGTCGTAAGCCTCTCGCAGCCGGCCGGGAACCATGCGGAGGTAGACCTTCGTGGTCTCCAAGCTGGCATGGCCGAGGAACATCTGGACGTGTCGCACGTCCGCCCCGCCATGGAGCAGATGCACAGCGATCGAATGCCGAAACAGGTGCGGATGCAGCCGTGGCATCCCCTTCTTTCGCCGCCGGTTCATCCCCCGTAGAACGCCGCCAATCACGTAGTCCTGGAGCCGCGTTGCCATGCAGGATGCCCGAGTACCACTCAGCAATTGATCCGAATCGCCTGCTGCCAGAATTACCGCTGCATGAGCTGGGAAATCTACATCCAGGGCTGGCTGGCTGGAAAAAAGGATGGGGCAACGTCACGGGTAATATGTACCCACCTAGGAGTAAGAGAGCTACCGCAGCGGTGGAAGTTCTGTGGACGAGATTGGATCTTTTCAATAGATGCGTCAGATCACGTCACTGATATAACAATATACCGTCCTTCAGGAGAATTGGAGGAAAGGGATCTCGTTTTTAGGATATTGCAGGCCGGATTGTATGTCACCTATGGTCCCGGTGCTCGCATGCTCGCTACGTCCGATTTAACTGAGCACCTTTGCGAGGGAATGGTGGAAGCGCTTGGCAAACTGGTGGTCATTTCTTCGTCTGCCGACCTCGCAACTGCATATTTTACGTAGGTGCATGAGCAGTGGGGGTCGTAGTCCGTCCGCGTGCACCGGCCGGTGATCGACTGTGGTAAGAGCTCCACCGCCTGCCAGCCACTCGCGAATTCACTAGCCTCAACAGCTCCCGCTCTACTTCAGGATCCGGGAGGATACATTGGTGCGCATGACCATCTCCTCGCCCTGTGATTCGATATCCGGTGGGTTTGGACGTCGTTTGGTCTTGAGCTTCGAAGTTTTCCGATTGTAGACCACCGCTCCTGCGTAGGTGCGATTGGTCAGGAGACGTCGGACCCCACTGGAGGTCCATTGGCCACCGCCTGGCGAGGCAACGCCACGGCCATTGAGGCGGCCGGCGATCTGGCGCTCATCAAGGCCCTGCTCAGCGATCCGTGAGGCCGAATGGCTGAGCGCCGGATCCGTCGTCGAGGACGAGGGATGGGGCGTTGTCGGCGATGGTCATGCGTAGATTGCGGGCGGGCGCGAGGAAGTCCCTGGCCAGGTTGCGAGGGCATCGACGCGGGAGACGACATCGGAGAGGGTAAACCTGGTTTCATTGGGTAGCTTTCGATAGATTTAAGGGAAAACAGTAGACCATGTCTCACAACCTGAGGTCTTAAAATGAGCGATAATTCAATTTCCTTGGTATACCCATCCATTCCAGAGTTTGATGCCTCAGAAGTAGGGGCCCGTGCTCTCGACTGGCTAGTCACCAGGAAAATCGTGAATGCGATGCCCACTAATTGCATATTGAGTTCCCGTGCGCTTGGACATCCGCCAGGAAGCAATGCGTTTGATATGGTGGCAGAGAAATATCAATCAGACCGGTTATTTTTAAAACTACGATTCAATGGCCTACACCTGGAAATGGGAAAGAAAATGTTTGCAGATTTTGGAGTTTCCGAACCTCCACGTTGCCCCGCCTGTGAGAAGTCATGGTCTGATGCAGCCCATGCTGCTGCACACTCTGAATGGTTAAAGTCACGCACATCACATTTGAATCCAAAAATATGCAAATGCGAACACTGCGGCCATGTCAGCAGCATTGATGCCCTCAAGTATAGATTCACCACCGTTTTTGCTTCTCTGGGTCTGACCTTCTGGAATTGGCCAGCTGAGTTTCGGGAAACCATGGTTGATGCGTTGTCAATACAACTCAAGGCCAAGCCACAAGTGGTCCACATACATATTTGAATGACCTGGATGGGAGTCCATTCCCGTCAGTTCATTATACTCGAATGCGGCGAGCCAGCGTCCTGCTTGTCGATGTATTCGGCCACGGCCTCGGCGAGCACATCGGTGGTTGGTCGACCGGTACGCTGGGAATATGCGCGTGCGCTATGGAGCACGTCGCGCTCAATGTAGAAGGGATCGCAGTGCTTTTGAAGAAGGCGGCGCGTTGACGACTGAGTTCATCATGGTTGAGAAGGATAAGGCGGTCGCACTGCTATCGCCCGAATCGAAGAAGCTGAAAGTGCGGAGAAAATAGGCTTTCACGAGGCCCAAACAGAGCGCATTCCTCGTGTTGTGACTCGGAAGAACCAGGTCCGGCGACCAGACGGAATGATATCGACTTGACCCAGTAGCGATTTCGCCATCATGAACCTGCTCATGCGCAGCCACGGTCACAGTATTGGTATCGCGTCCTCGCTGCTCGCGCGACTTATGTTGGGGTTCCTGGCCCTTCCATAACGGAAGTCGTGCCTCGACCCCCGCGCCCCACGGCGCAGCCAGCCGCTCGATCCAACCAACCCTAATTTGCCAGACGGTGCCTCCAGTAATGGGGGGACCGCTGAGAAAGCTCACATGTACCCTTCCGCTAACGACCCCAACCGGGTCATCATCTTCGACACCACCATGCGCGACGGCGAGCAGTCTCCCGGCGCTTCGATGAACCTGCACGAGAAACTGGAGATCGCGCGCACGCTTGAAGCACTCGGCGTCGATGTCATCGAGGCCGGTTTCCCCATCGCCAGCCCCGACGACTTCGCCGCAGTCAAAGCTATCGCCGCCCAATGCGAACGCGCGACGGTCTGCGCCTTGGCACGCAGCCTCAAGGGCGACATCGATCGCACTGCCGAGGCGGTCAAACCCGCGGGCAAGCGCTCGAGAGTGCACATCGTCCTGGGGACCAGCGCCATCCACCGCCAATTCAAATTCAACAAGGCCAAGGAGGAAATCGTCAAGCAGGCGCGCGACTCAGTCGCCTATGCGCGCACCCTGTGCGACGACATCGAGTTCTCGGCCGAGGACTCGTCGCGCACCGAACCTGATTTCCTTGCCGAAGTGCTCGAGGCCGTTATCGCCGCAGGCGCGCGCACGGTCAATATCCCGGACACCCTGGGCTACGCCTGCCCGAGTGACTACGCTGACCTCGTGACCTACCTGCGCAAGAATGTGCGCGGCATCGACGGTGTGGTGATCAGCGTACACTGCCATGATGACCTCGGCTTGGCGGTGGCGAACTCGCTGGCTGGGGTGCAAGCAGGTGCCCGTCAAATCGAATGCACGATCAACGGCATCGGAGAGCGTGCGGGCAACTGCGCGCTGGAAGAGGTCGTGATGGCCATGCGCGTGCGCAAGGACCAGTTCAAGGGCATCACCACTGGCATCGTCAGCGAGCACCTCTACGGAGCATCGCGCCTGGTGCAGTCGATCACTGGTCTGCCGCTCCAGCGCAACAAGGCGATTGTTGGCGACAACGCCTTCGCGCACGAGAGCGGAATCCACCAGGACGGAATCATCAAGAATCCCGAGAACTACGAGATCATGACGCCCAAGTCCGTGGGCGTCTCTGGTACCACGCTCGTCCTGGGCAAGCACTCAGGCAAGGCGGCGCTGAGCAAGCGCCTGACCGATCTCGGCCTGCCGATGCAGGACAGCGACATGGTCAAGCTGATGGACGCCTTCAAGTCGCTCGCAGACCGCAAGAAGGAGATCTATGACGGCGACCTCATCGCTCTGGTCGAGGACGTCATACGCGGCACCACGCTCTCCGCGTGGAAGCTCGACTACCTGCATACGTCCGCAGGTACCGGAGCGGTCGCAACCGCAACAATCACCCTATCGAAGGATGGCCAACTGGTCACCGACGCGGCCACCGGTGACGGTCCGGTCGACGCAGTGGTCAAGGTGCTCAATCGCATCTGCGGTGTTGACGGCTCGGTAGAGGACTTCCGCCTTCGCGCGGTGACAAAGGGAGGCGATGCTCTTGGAGAAGTCTCTATTCGAGCCAAGATCCGGGAGGTGGTGATCGGCGGCAAGGGGCTGTCGACCGACATCGTCCATGCCAGCGCGTTAGCTTACCTCGACGCGGTCAACCGAGCTGGAGTGCAAAGTCGCAAGATCGATTATCATGCCGAGGGCTCAGTTCCCTAATGGGCCTCTTGGGAGGCAAGGACAAACCCGACAAGGCCATCTAGCGCCTGGGAGAGGGTCTCTGTGGCCCCTGTCCTCAGACCCTGGTACCCAGGAGGGTCAGCAGCTCGGCATCCGAGCTGGCTTCGACTCCGATCCACGCCTAGTCCGAAATGGACTCGGGGGCGTGGATCGGGCGGGCGATGGCGACCTTACCCAGCCACGGCATCGGCATAGGGCTGCGTCTGGGCCTCCGCCTGGCGGTCGAGGTACTGGGCCACGGCCTCGGCGACGACGTCGGTGGTCGGGCGGCCGGTGCGCTGGGCATAAACGCGGGCGCTATGGAGCACGTCGCGCTCGATATGGCAGGGAAGCGTACGACGACGGTGATTGGTGATAGTCATGGTGAATAGCTCCTTGGGTTCGGCTGGGTTGATAATGTACGGTGGCATAGGCGGCTCGGGACGAGCCCGTGCCGCCCAAATGCCATTGTCCAGATGTCATCTGGAGGCAGCTAGAAAACGATGTCACCGACGACCTGAGGAGAACCGGGCAGCTGGCCGGTCATCGCCTCCTCAGATCCGCGGCTGTACTTTATGGCTACGAAATGAGTACTTCTGTTGATCGATCTGCGAGCCATCGCGGCGGCGAAACTACGTCCGCATCGCGGTGGTCGTTCCAGTCATTGGATGCAGTGCGGCGGCCAATTTCCATCAAAGCAGCTTCGATCTCGCTATGGCCGATGGCGAGGTAGTCCTTGTCGAGATCGATGACCCGGCAGCGATAAAGTGGAGCGGCCTTCTCGATCACGATGAAGCTGAACGGCAGAAGTTCCCCATCACAGGCATGGCTGACAATCCAGCGATAGAGCGCTGCCTGACGATGATAGCCATACGTGGAGACACTGTGCACAAATTCGTCAACATCTGCCGTCGTTTTCAAATCGGCGATGTGACTCCAGCGATGGAGAATGTCGGCACGACATTGCACCTGGAAGTCCCCCTGCGGCGCGTCCATGCGAAACCCCAGCTCGTACTCGGCACCCTCCAGGAGGGACTGAGCGATAGGATTGGCCCGGACGCTGTCAGCCATGGCATGGAGCGCGGCCCAATCATCGGCAGGAATCAGTTCGATGCCCGCGGCGGCGGCATCGGCTTCGGCGGCGGTCCATACTTTGGTGCGACGGTCGACATCGGGACCTGGACGAAAGCGCTCCGCGAAGCGGCTCGCTGGATCGAGAAGAGCATGAAAGCGACTTCCGAACCGCATGGCGGCTGTCTCCGGTGGTCGGTACCTGCCGGTGATGATCTCATGTGCGAGACGGGGACTGGTCAGGAATTTCGAGATCAACGTCGAGCCCCAGGCCCCAGAGGCGTGGTAGGCAGCGTTGGTCTCCTCGGAGGGCGGGATGATGCGGATGGTCACGCCGAAGCGGCCTTGAGCTGATCAATGACGGTGCTCGCAGTGCGCGAGCTGAGGGCCTCGATCGACGCGACGCGGTGGTCGGCGAGGATACGGTCGTGAGCACCGGGAATGCGGTCGCAGAGCTGGCGCAGGAAACGCAGCTGGGCAGCGGAGATGGCTGCAGGAGCACGGCGCCCATTGCCGGATGGGTAGGATGGGGACGGTCGTGACGATGCTGCTGGAGCAGTGACGGAGGCGCTGGAAGGCGATAACGGTGCCGGTGTCGGTTGTGCATGGGCGATGCCGAGTTGCCGATCGACTGCGGCTTCAGCTTGGGCGAAGAGTCGGGCGGACTCAGCGGCGGCGTCTTGGCCGACCATGAGTTCACCCTCGATGGAACAGGATGCCTGGACCGATGAGTATTCCTGCTGGCCGGGCACCTTCTTGGCAAGATTTATGAGGATTTTAAGACCCATGGAGAATCTCCAGAGCGAGGTGGGCGTGTTTCCCTCGGCATCGATGCCGAGGATTTAAAGATATCATCAAATTGTAACGTCGCTGACCGGCGACAATTACCGGATGAAATTTGAATCTATCTCAAGTAGATGAATACCGACAGGTGATTAGTTTGATGGCATTGAATCCGAGAGGCTGTGTATCATACTTTTCCCAGGGTATCCCTGTTCGTTCATTTCAATCTCCGAGTTAACTTTATTCCCCTGTTCATCAAAATACTCTGCACTTGTAATGCCATCGTGGTTTGTCTCATGAAAAACAACATGGGAAGCAAGTTGCCCATTATGCCACCAATGCCAATGCTCACTCGGCCATGAATGGGCCGTTGGCGTATAATCTCTGATCGCAAGGTGGCCAGACTCAGGATACAGGAACTCCATAGTTGTCGTTATTCCGTTCTGATATTCCTGGACAACATGGTATGGTCCAACCGTTCCATGACCAACTCCAGTAAATGGATCCCTGGAATTTGGTAGATATGCCAATAAATCCCCATTTGAATCGCGTCGATGCTGAATCACAGAAAACTCTACCGCGTTGCTATCGTCAATCTTTTGTTCCGGTGAACCAGCAAATAGACCGTGATTTGACGGCATTTGTCTGTATCTCCACCAAGATAGGCAGAGCGCCGCTATTACGATCATGGCTCCGAAGATGATCGTGATAACCTTCTTTCTTCCTGGAGTGCTCATGGATGGCTCCAGCCCATCTGCTTGACCAGCAGAAGATGCGTCTTACCGTCCTTCTTCGCCGTCATTATCGTAGCATTATAAAGCAATGCGATTGCAGATGGTTCTGTAAATCCTGGCACGGTAAGTACACCAACCTTATCTTTCAGATCCGTGGCAACGAGGCGATGATCCTTCGTATTCACGAGGTAGATATAGGCGCCGAATGCTGATATGGACTCAGGCACGACATCTTTCATCTCGTATGCCTTTGCCTGCCAATCCCCCATGGCCAAGGTCCAATACACCAATTTCCTGGTGGATACATCGGAACCGAGTGAGGCAATTCCAAGCAGAGTCGGATTATCGAGGGAAATAGCGCACGAAACAGAGCCGCTTGAAAACTGATAATTCGTCCCCATTTCCAATGGCAAGGGGACTACCTTCAGTGGGAAATCGCTCCGCACTCCGCCCTTCGATTGAAGGACGCAAGGCACCTCATTTCCCTTCTCGTCCGTGTACGAACCCCCCAGAGTAAATTCATCAAATGAAGATGTAATTTTTAGATTTTTATACTTTTCAGATTCCTCCTTGGACGAAAACAACGGCCAGCAACTCCATGGTCTAACTGGCGCAGTCGTGCTACGAGACCAGATGGCGATATCTGCCCATTCCGAGTGGTCTGCGCGTACGATGTTCCATGAACCCACGACGAGATTGGATGAGAAGAAAGTCAGAATGTCAGAAGTGGAGAGCCCACGCATTGGGGGTTCATTAAATTGGATACCCTGCTTGAATTTTGGCAACCAGTTCTGCGTGCCATCCAAATCCGCTTCGAAGGCGCGTGGAAATCCGAAATTTCCAATGGTCCGATTGGTGATTCCGATGATCTCACCGTGGTAGCCATTGCCCTTCACGACCGTACGCCCAACTGCACCATCGGCAGTATAGAGATTCTCGAGAGTGAGATTGGGCTGCCAGACGGTCTCAGTAACCGATCCATTAGCAGCCACTGAAATGAGGCGCCTGACCAAGGTTTTCGGCGGCTTGTCCCCCTCCCAGTCTGCTGTCAGGATCTGAGGGCCACTCTGCGTGTCGGTTCCGCTGACGAAAGTGCGATCGGCACCGAGATCGATCGGGGTGCAGGTGATATCCTCAGCATAGATCGCTATAGAACTGGAAAGCAGAAGTAAGAGAAGGCACCTCATTTGATCAATTCCTTTATCTTGAGTAGAGTGGCGATGGTGGTATGCGGTGATCGAATCCAGGTGGTAATCGATCAGGATTGAGTTCGTGGAGGACAGGGCGCGGAATCTCGAGATGACTTAGTCTTTTTATCGGCATTATCGATAGCGGTCTTCCGACCACCGATCAATTCACTATTATCAGCAGGAAGTGCGCCAGACATGATCAGCTCTAGTCGTTCAATCTCTCGAATCAAGGCGGACTCGGCGTATGCGCCCGGCTTTATCCACATAGGTCTGCCGACGTTCTGAGTGAGAAAGGTGCGGATGCGGAGCGCCGCCTCTGGACTCACTCGAAATGTGAGCGGAATTTTCGATGACCGGGACCTCGCCATTCCGCCGACTGTATGAACAGAAGGCGATCTGGAGCCAAATTGTTGGTCTGGTGTACGTGTCATAGTGGTGTACGTGTCTGCGTGGTGTACCGGAATACCTCGACAGATTATCGAGCACGAATGTGATAGCGCGTAGCTCATCAACACGACGCCCGCCGTCATCGAGGCGGCGGGCGCGCGGTGAATATGATTCCAGGGACGGCTGTAGACGTCCTAAATCGTTTCGCGTCTTGGCGGCCCTGCTCGACGTGCAGATGGCGCCGGCGCAGCCGAGCGAATCGGTGGATGGATGAAGAGCGCCGCCTTCGGATTGCTGTAGGCATTGTACGCGGCTCCTACCTGATGCAGGCGGGAGGTGACAAGACCAAGGTCACGGAGCATCCGACCAGACTGTTCAAATTCTGTGAGTGGGCGGCCAAGTTGGCTGAGTGGAATTTCCTGGATATTGTTGAATTCGAGATTGTGCATAGGTGGTTCCCGGTTGTGCTGGATGAGTGAGCGCAGGACGCCTACAGGCGACCGCGGGGCAGTTCGAGCTACTGTTCCCTACCTACTTATATCATAATAGTTAGGGCTAATTTAGCGGTCATCCCACGGATGCGAGGGGCGCTTCTGCAGGCACCCGAGTCATGACGTGTTCACCTCGGGAATTTGCAGCCGCCACCGGCGCGCCGGTCCTCCCAGGCACGGCTCTGAGGGATTTGTGCATTCTGGACTGGAACTTTCGATCCTAGCTGAGGCAGCGGCGCTTCAGGACTGAAAGCTTCATCCCAGAGGCAGCGAGGCAATTCCCTATTCACTATTGCATTAGCTGAAGCCTTCACCCGTCTTCAAATAGAATGGATGCAGATGTATCCAGCCATCCAACTCATTGAACTATGCGTTGTTACAATGAAAATTGATATAGAAATATACTACTTCAGACATGTCTTCTCTATAGAACGTAGAGAGCTCAAATCTGTAGTTATATCATATTTGAGAGTAGCCCCGGCAGGTGACTGCCGGGGCCCTCGCAGAACCGTACGTGGATGTTTCATCCATACGGCTCCCAGCATGGTCATCGGGATCGGGCAGGGTACAGGTCGTGCACGATCCGTGGTCGAGGCAGGAGCCCTTCGCTCAGGATCTGGTTCCATTTATCCCACGCAAGAGATCGTCGCTGGCTCCGGCGGTTCAGCCATTTGAACAGCGCTTTACTCGCCAGCCAGACATATTTCACAACAGCACGGAAATTGCCGCTGACACCGTAATAATTGATGTGTCCACGGAGGTGCTGTTGCGTGAACAGCGTCATCGCTGCTCCGCCAATCTCGCGCAGCTTATGCAGCTTCAGAGTGAACTCCTTGAGCTTCTTCCGCATACGCTTCGAGTCGGTCGTGCGACCGACCACGAAGCTACCGGAACGGCTCGTGCCAACGTAGTGCGTCAGCCCGAGGAAGCTGAAGGTAGCAGGACGCGTGCCGCCGCGCCGTTTCGAGGCCAGCCAGGCCCCCGATCCGAATCGCAGCAGCTGCGTCTTGCTGGGTTCCACTTCCAGGCCGAATGCCCCCAGACGTTCCTGCATCGCGGCCAGGAACCGTCGGGCGTCGCCTTCGTCCCGGAAGCACGCTACGAAGTCGTCCGCGTACCTCACCAGTCGTGCGGTATCACAGCATGTCTTCGCAAACGTCACTTCAAACCACCAGTCGAGCACGTAGTGCAAGTAGATGTTCGACAGTACTGGCGACACGAGGCCCCCTTGCGGGGTGCCTTCCTCGGTCGCGGTGAATGCGCCATCTTCCAGCACCCCTCCCTTGAGGAACCGCCGCACCACGTCCAGCAGGCGTGGGTCGGTGATCCGGTGCTCCAGGAACCGCAGCAGGTGGTCGTGGCAGACATGATTGAAGAACCCTTTGATGTCCGCCTCGACGATCCACTGCGTGCCCTCGTTCGTCACCACCTCCGCCACCCGCCGCAGTGCGTCATGCGCGCTGCGGCCAGGGCGGAAGCCGAACGAGCAGTCCCGGAACTCCGGTTCCCAGATCGCTTGCAGGATGCCGCTCAGGCGGCCCTGGACGATCCGGTCCTCGAAGCTCGGTATACCCAGCGGTCGGACGCCTCCATTGGCCTTGGGGATGTAGACCCGAAGCGATGGCTTCGGGCGGTACCCCCCGCGGCGCAGCCGCGCCGAGAGGTCCGCAAGGCGGTCCTCCAGGTGCAGCCCGTATGCGTCCTTCCGCTCCCCATCCACTCCGACCGCCTTGTTGGCTGGTTGGCGGTCGAAGCTGTCGCGCAATCCGTCGATGCGGAACACCATTCCCATCAGGGAATAGAACCGCAGCTTTCGGTCGCTGCGCGACATCTCCGTGAGCGTCTGCAGGTCGCCAATCATGAGTTGGTCCGGTTCGGTGCCCGGCTCCTGTGTGCCCGCAGATGCATCCATCGCCGAGCCCCCTTCGCTCCATCCGCGTTACCGGACTTCGTCGCTACTACGAGGCTCTCAGACTCCCGCTCTCGGTCCCGGCACTCGGCTATTAGGCTCGTGCCGGGAGGCTGCCGTTCGCTGCAGGCGTGCGCGAACGCCGGGAGGCGGGTCTCCCTGGTTCCCCAGTGAACACGTTGTCAGACTCGACCCGGTCTCAGACCCCGGAGCGTGATGATCGCCTAACCCTGTGGCGTTCGATCACCTGTTGCCTGCTGGCCTATGCACGCCATCGGCACGCTCGACATAGTTCATTGCGGGGCTCAATCCCTGAGCGGCAGCGTTACCTGCTCCACTTGGACCTCGTCTGCTGTCCTGCCTACGCATCAAGCCGTCCATCGCTGGGCGACCTGCAAGGCTAGATACCGGGCGCTGGGCTCAGCTTACCCGGGAAGGGATCGCACCTCCTTGTTCACTGGGCCTATCCAGGCCACAACACATAGTGTCTACTATTGTTATATTATAATATAAGACCTTTTTTGATGTCATCTATGGTATGTGCGAGAGTATACCTGCGTCAGATTTACGCATTATCACCTTTGCCTACAGGGCCAGAGCGGAAAAAGACTTACAGACTCCAATGTCTCTGCCGCCATGCACCTCTTATAAGACTGCAGCGGTCTTGCTGCTCTATGGCAGCTACAGCTTTGAGATTGTCAGTCACCCGCAGGGAAGTCGAGCCGTGAGACAGCATCGAGTGCTCGCGAATTCACTAGCTTCACCTGGCCTTGCTCTACTTCGGACTCCGCGCCGATACAATGGTGCTCATGATCATTGTGACTCCCAGCGACCCTGATCCTGCGAATAACTACACCCTAGCAGAATTGATCGCTCATCACGGTCACACACGGTACTCTCTTTCGAAGCAGCTCGAGGTAAAGACTGGCTCCCTCTTCCAGCTTCTCGCTGGGCTCCCCCATAGCATCAAATTCGCCGCCGAGCGGGTCGCCGGCCGCTTGGATGAACGCCTCAGCATCGTCCAAGCTGCAATCGAAGAGACTCGTCGGCAGGCCGCCTTGAAATCACCGGATCTTCTCCTGATGCCCGAGGATCTGTCTGAACTGAGAGCCCTGGTTAATACTTCATCGTCCAAGCTGGGAACAGATACTGAACGATCGATCTCGACCACAGGAATCACTCAGAGGGAACTGTCAAAACGATCGCGCATCGCACTCATGACTATCTCAAATATCGAGAATCGAATCAGGTGGGCAGCTCCGCAGACGGTTTATGCCTTAACGCAAGGACTCGGACTCGATCCCAAGAACACCGATCATCTGGAACGTGTGCGCCACGCATGTCATTTCGGATGCAGGAAATCCTGACGTTATGAGCTATTCACTGCTTTCACTCCGACGCGATCTCGGCCACTCACAGAAGGAAATGGCACGACGCATCGGCAAACGCATATATGTCATTCAGGCGGCGGAATTCGGATTGGGACATGGCGGACATCGGCAGCGGTTGGCCACGGATTTTCCAACGTACGATTTTTTCACGGCCATGTCATCTGCTACAGGAGAACCACCGAAATTTCTTGGAGAGCTGTATATGACCTCCTGCAAGAATGGAGATCGACAGACCTTCCTGGTTGATGAACTGCCCACCGAGAGGCTCTCCGATCTCATCGTCGCTCGGGGCTTCGATGCCGAATGCCTCAGCCAAATGGCCGCAGTACCTATGCACACGCTCGCCGCAATTGCAGAAGGAAGAGATTGGGCGATGACACCGATTGTCCGTCGAATCGCTTCTGTATTGCGCCTTCCTGCAACGCGTCTCGATACCATACTGTGGGGAGCACACTATCGAAAATCGCAGTGGATGGAATTTCGCGGGACACTGACAAAAGCGCGAACGCATCGACCAACACGGATTAAACAATGACTGAACTACAGTCGACCCCCCTGTCGCTCTCAGAAGCACGCCGACGCACGGGACTTACGATTCGTCAATTTTCTGCTAATTCAGGGGTAGCAGTCTCGACTATACAGGCCCTTGAGCTTGGTACGACTACGTCACAGCCGCGCCAAGTGACTATCGATAAGCTGCTGGCTTCGCTCAATATCGATCTAGCGACTTTTGATCGCCTTCGACTTGCAGCTCAAGCAGACTCAGCAAGTCGGTTAAAGATCAGTGCAACCGTCGCTCAAGTCGATCTCCATGATGTGCGCCAAACGGGAAACGTGTGTTCACTTCTCCCAGGAAGTAGGCGTCGAACAGTTCCATCAGCCGGCGAGTACGCAGAGCGAGAGCGACATGCGCGCTCTCATCCGCTCACCGATGAAGAGGTCAGGCAGCGGCTTTCGGGACTCCCTGATGCAAAGCTGGACACGCTCGAGGTTCGGTTGCGGCATGAGGCCGTCCAGGGCGGCCACCGTAGACGTCGCAGAGCTCCAAGAGGGATCTCGCAGGCCGAGGTTGCCGCTCGATCCGACATCAGCGTGGAGGCTTATCGCGCTATCGAACAGGGAAGAGTGATTCCCCACACCAACGTGATCAAACGATTATCCGTCGCCTTGGGTATAGACGAGCACTCTCTCACTCGACAAATACATCTACACTACCGGTATCACAGTGATGCGCACCGTCCGTCGTGCAACGAACGATCGAGACGCCAATTATCAATGGGATGGAATGCGTCCTAGTACGCGCTCCGTCTTGTCCAGGGATGGTTCCACCATCAAACCTGTGCTATCGACGGCGTCGCCCCTTTCTGCGAAGAAGTAGCATCTGAGTGAGTGACTAAGGCCAGTCTCTGTGGTCGGATCCAATCGCGGATAGCCACGAATGGCCAATTGTTCTTCGAACTACGTAAACACATCCGAGTCAAATCGAAGATCCGGTCATCCGTCTTTCCGATGAGTCCATGGCAGATGATCTGCTCACGATGACTCATCAGAATGGCGTAATGACTGATCATATTGGTCCCACCGAGGATTGGCGTGATGGTGATCTCGTCGCATGAATCCCATCGCCGGTCCAGCTTGTCATGGAGCCAGGTTTCCTCCATGCCATGACTGGCCGAGTCGCCGGTCTGATCTGCATAGAGATCCGGCAGCGTGATCGATCGCATTGGATACTCTCTCCAATCTGCTCCGATGATCGGTCGGGGAACATCTTCGACTGACCAAGTGCCATCGATGCGCTTGAACAGGGACGTACAGCATGAAACCTCTGAAACCTCCAGCCAATGCATTGACTGAAGATGGCTCCCACGAATTCCACGCCGCTCGATCACCACTTGACCCATGCAGCCGTCGGTGAAGCCCAGGGACACCACCAGATGGCTAACCTTCTGGTCCAGCCCTGGGATGGGCGAGAGCGTGATCGGCATACTCGGATCGAATCTCATTGGTGGGCCACCACGCAGACGATCCGTCTCGAATCCGAGTAAATCCAGAAGGCGCATTTCAGAGTCAGAGAGGTCGCCTAGACCCCTCACGTGCATGGAATGACTATGCCATGCCGTGGTCGTCGACATACTGGAAGAGAGCTCAAGAGTCGTGTTGTTGAAATTGTCAGCCTTGCTCGGCTTCCACCAGCGATCTGTAGATGTCATAGTCCGTGGCACGCTCGCCGTGACCCGTGATACTGCCTTCTGTTTCAGATGCGGCTTTGGACGAACGGGTGGAATCCACCGGACAGACTTCTTGCAGACCATTTTTTGAGCTGCCGTTCGAGTCCGTTCTAAGGATTTCCGCACCTCCATGTAGGTGATCGACAGGGCTCGTGCAATCGCCTTGATCGTCCCGCGACCGATGGGCGACTTCGGCTCCATAAGTCGCCTGAAGACATCCCGGTTGATCTGCGTCATTGCCTGCAGCTGTTCAAGTGACATGCCCTTGGACTCTGCCAACTGCCTGAAGTCCAATCGGTTGCGAATCGCGCTCATGGTCATGGGCCTTCCAAGGGTGAATAAGCAGTGATGCCTATGACCGCTCATGATATGTGCCGGCGCCGAGAAATCAAAATGCTCGATAGACACGGATAGCATCTTCTTAGTCATATTCGATGAACATGACGATCTGCCTAGATCCGCCACAATCCACGACTTCAAATGACTATCTCCACGATAGTCGAAATAGTCTCACTGAATGACATGACTGTGGCTGCAGTTTTCGCCTGTACTTACCCATACTCGCCAAAGTCGATTCACTTTTGGTGAGTACGGATTCAACTCGAAAAAGTGCGCCAAGTTATTCCGTGTGATCGAATGCTCAATTGACTTGACTGACTTGACTCATTGAATACCGATTGCTTCGACTCATTCGGCCGATTGGACAGATTGCATGTCTGTAGTCATATCCTCGTGTCCGGCAATCATTTATGGGCACTCGACCTCTACCTGCGTTCTTGACTCTTGCGAAGCTGGATGCTTTACCCAGCCCTGATTGGGATGCTGGATTTTTCTAGGCGTTATCCTTACAATCACACATATGCCCGACTCCCCAAGCATTCCTGATCGGCCCACTACTCCAAAGCTCTATGCGGCTTATGTCGGG
>Ga0206824_10260_pt1 | contig 15325 bp, 9 predicted proteins | sample Alteio_BWOrgCont_82_FD_152874 | JGI IMG/M metagenome (GOLD analysis project Ga0206824, IMG submission 152874) | Enriched cells from forest soil in Barre Woods Harvard Forest LTER site, Petersham, Massachusetts, United States -... | ecosystem: Environmental > Terrestrial > Soil > Temperate forest >...
GTTTGGCGAAGATGGCAGGCCTGTGGAGCATGTGAAATCGACGTACCGGGGAGACCGGTACAAGATTGTGAACCGGCTGATGCGGACCAAGCGAGCGGTTATGAGCCGGCCGATAGGTATGTGAGCCTTACGCCCCGCGCAAGCAATTGTCGTCGCGCTTAATAGAGCAGGTATTTAGCTCGTGTGATTTGAAAGGCGCTTAGCGCATCGTCCCAGTCCATCGCTATACGGCGAGGGTCTGTGCCTGCGGTGATGGCGTTGAGTGTGGACTTGCTGCGCATGAGCGTGTCGAGTGCGGCGATCTTATAGTCATTGGGATAGAGACGCTGGAGCGCAGAGACGATCTCGATGCCTAGCTCAGGCGCATCAAGAGAATAGCGATCCGTGATAACGATGTTGACTCCGCTGCAGACTTGATTCGCGTATTTCGAATCGTTAGGCGTGAACTGGACAGGCACAAAGCGAATGCCAGGAATCTCGCGGGCATTGAGATAGCGTGCAAACGCGGAAGCATCGATCCACGGCGCGCCGACAAGCTCAAAGGGCGTGTCTGTGCCGCGGCCTACGGAGATATTCGTGCCTTCAATCATGCCGATGCCCGGGTAAAGCGAGGCTTCTGTGAGGCTGCGCATGTTAGGCGAAGGATTGATCCAGGTGCGGCCTGTCGAATCAAACCAGTCGCCGCGCTGCCAGCCTTGCATCGGGATAACAGTGAGCTTTGCGTTGATGTTGCGCTCGGAGTTGAAGAGGCGGGCTAGCTCGCCGATGGTCATGCCGTGTCGGACGGGAGTTTGCGAGTAGCCAACGAAGGACTCATGTCCTGCATCTGCGACAGGACCCTGCACATAGGCACCGCCGATGGGATTAGGGCGGTCAAGGACGTAGATAGGCTTGTTGGCTTTGGCCGCGGCTTCAAGAAAGTAACCAAGCGTGGATTCGTAAGTGTAAAAGGGCACGCCAATGTCCTGAATGTCGTAGACGAGCGCGTCAATGGTGGCGAGTTCCTCGGAGGTAGGACGGCGCTTCGCGTCGCCTTCGCCATAGACGGAGTAAATAATTGCGCCGGTTGCTTCATCGCGCGAGTTGCCGATCTGCGTGGTGTCGAGCTTGCCGGCAATTCCGTGCTCCGGAGTAAAGAATGCGGTAAGTTGCAGGCCGGGGACGTGAGTGAGCACATCTGCAGTGCGCTGGCCCCGCGCGTCGATGCCGGTATGGTTGGTGATGAGACCGATGCGGATGGGATGCCCGGTGTCGGGATGAAGATCGCTGAAGGTGTGGTCTTCGAGGACATCGATGCCGACCTTCACATCGCCGTTGCGGGCAAAGAAGCGATGCGCGGCCATGAGGGATTCGTTGTAGCCGGTATTGCGCGCGAGACGGTAATTTTCAGCCTGCGCGACAGTGAGATTCAGAGTGTCAACAATGGCAGTGGCGAGACGCCCGCGAAGATCAGTGACCGGATGGCCGCCGCGAGGATGGACGCCGTTAGCGAGAAGAATGATGTAAGTGTCTGTCGTCGGGTCGATCCAGAGCGAAGTACCGGTGAAGCCCGTGTGGCCGTAAGAGCCAACGGGAAGCAGCTCGCCGCGATTAGTAGAAAATGGCGAATCGATATCCCAGCCGAGGCCACGTAGCGCAGGTCCGGTCGCGGGATTCTGTGGCGTAGACATTTTTTCAATAATGGCGCGGTTGAAAATGCGCGTGCCGTGAAGAAGTTCTTCCGCGAAAATCGAGAGATCGTCTGCAGTAGAGAACAGTCCCGCGTGACCGGCAACTCCGCCCATGCGGCGCGCGGTAGGATCATGCACCACGCCACGGAGCATGTGGTTTTGCTCGTCATATTGCGTGGGGGCAATGCGGGGAATCCACGAGGTTGGCGGCAGAAAACGTGTCTCTTTCATGCCGAGCGGTGCGAAGACGTAGCGCGCGGTGTAGTCGTCGAGCGTGAGGCCGGAGATTTTCTCGACCAGGAAGCCGAGGGTTTCGTAATTGATGTCGCTGTAAACGAAGCGCGTGCCGGGAGGATTCGCGGGCTTGGACTGCATGACCATCCGGTACGCTGCATTGCGGCCCTGCCATGCAGTTTTGAGGTCGAGATCGGGCGCGAGGCCGGAGTAGTGCGTCATCAGCTCACGGACAGTGATATCCTCTTTGCCGTTCTGCGCAAACTCCGGAATGTAGCTTGCGACAGGGGCGTTGAGGCGGATGCGGCCCTGCTGCACAAGCTCCATGACAGCGGAGGTGGTGGCGATGCACTTGGTGAGCGAGGCGAGATCGAAGATCGTGTCGATGGTCATGGGCTCGCGCGTGGGTTCGAGCGAGCGCGACCCGAAGGCCTTGCGATAGACGACATGGCCGTTGTGGCCGATGAGCACGACTGCGCCGGGGATAGTGCCTTTGGCGACGGCATCCTGCATCAGCGCATCAATCGAGGCGAAGCCGCGCGTCGGCGGAGCGGGAACTGCTTGAGCGGAGACTGAGGGCAGAAGCAGGGCGGCGAGTGCGAGGAGGGAGAGGATTCGGCGGATGTTACGAAGGCAGCGCGTCATGATCGTCGAGATTAGAATATAAGCATAGGGAAGACGGGCTGCTTTAGAGCGGTTTTCCCGAAAGAAGGAGTGAACTTCTGTGCCTCTGATGAGAACTTCCAACCCGGCCTTTGGCGGGAATGCGTTTCAGCCGCGATATGGCGGCGCAATTGATGCCTCGGCGCGCATGACTTTGAACGGAACGGTCAACAAGACCGGCATTCTGCTGCTGTGCGTGATGGCCACGGCCTCGTGGACGTGGCATCTATTTACTGAGTCAGGTGATATGTCGGCGGTAGCGCCGTACCTGATGCTGGGCGTCTTTGGCGGCCTGATCTTCGCACTGGCGACGATCTTCAAGAAAACCTGGGCGCCGGTAACAGCGCCCTTGTACGCGCTGTGCGAGGGATTGTTTCTGGGCGGTATCTCGGCGGTATTTGAGCTGCGCTATCACGGGATTGCATTCCAGGCCATCTGCCTGACCTTTGGCACTCTGCTGACAATGCTGCTGGCATACAGCACGGGAATGATTCGCGCCACGCGGAAGTTTCAGATTGGCGTGATGGCGGCAACAGGCGGTATTGCGTTGTTCTACCTGTTCCAGATGGTCATGGGATTCTTCCACGTGCAGTTCATGACGATCAATGGGGCCGGACCAATCGGAATTGGTTTCAGCGTAATTGTGGTGATTGTGGCAGCGCTGAACCTGGTGCTGGATTTTGCCTACATTGAGCAGGGCGTAAACGCCGGCGCGCCGAAATACATGGAGTGGTATGGCGGGTTTGCGCTGCTGGTAACGCTCGTCTGGCTGTATCTGGAGATTCTGCGGCTGCTGTCAAAGATCAATCAGCGACAGTAGGAGCTCAGAACGAATGACGAAAACCCCCGGCGAAATGCCGGGGGGGTCTTTTGCGCAAGGAAAATCCTTCCGTTACGCCCGGAAATTACCTTCCCAGATCGGCGGAAAACAGGTTGACCTTTCCCTGATCGGTGGTAAAGGCCGTAACTGTTCCATCCTTTTCACAACTGACATTGGTATAAAAGATTTCCTCCGGTATCTCAATCCGCCGCCTCAGACTGCCATCCGCCGGATCGACCTCATACAGCACAAAGTTCTTTGTCTTCGGATCGGCGTCAATTGCTCCCCTATTGCTTAGCCCATCCTTGCGGAAGCTAACCAGCCAGCGGTCATTCGACGGTAGCACACTATCGATCCCGTAGCCTTTCGGCTGCTCAATCGTGACCTCTCGCACCGCGCCTCCGGCTCCCACTTCCAGAATCGGCGCGCTGGAATGCGCCTGAAACAGCAATACCCTCTGCCTGGCCCATGCAAACTGCCATGAGCTCAGAGCGCCCATCGCCCGGTTCCGCTTCTTCCAGTCGCCAGACGACGCCTCTGAAAACACAGGGTTTTCATCCATCATGGCCGGAATCTGCAGATCTCGCTTTCTCTCCCCGCCGGAGTCGAGGATCACCAGGTGTGGCCGGGCATTGATGAGGTCGTATCCCAGCGCCAGCAGGGAGTCATCTGGCAGCGCAGCCAGCCGCCAGATGAACAAATCCTCCGGCAGTTCCACTGCTTTGGTGAAATTGCCGCTCAGATCGAATTTGGCAAGAAAGAAATGGCGCTTGCCGGAATAAACATCCCTGGGCGGCGTTCCCTCTCCCGCGTCGACGGTTTGCGGAGATTTCGTGGGATCTTTCGTCGCAGTGATGCGAAGACCCACCATCGAATCGGTCACAAACACTCCCAGTATGGAGCTGATGCCATACAGCCCCTGAATCTGCTGAGTCGAAACGATGCGACTTCCTTTCGGATCCAGCGAGGTCACTGACTGAACGTCCCCGCTCTTTGCGTCAAGGAAGGACATATACGGAACTCCATCCGCGGAGCATACAACCGGAAGGGTGAAAGCGGATGTGCCGCTGACTCCGGGGACAACTCCGGCAGGCTTGAACTCAAGTCGCACCACGGGAATCTCATCTTCAGGATTCTCGACTGAATCAGCAGCATCAGCAGATTTCGTAACTGTTTTCTGCTGTAACTGGCTCGCTTGGCTTGTCGCGCCCTGCTGGCTCGTTGCTACCGGGTTTGGCGTGCCTGTCTGTGCGAAAATTCCAAAATCGGACCGCGCAAGACACACCAGCACTATCAATGCGTTGAACGGAATTCTCTTCATGCAAATCCTCTTTGCAACTTTTACAGTCTAGGGCTGCTCACCGAAATATGGGGGTTTTCTTTTTCATCAAGCTTGTGGTTCAATGCAGGTCTGTGCAGTTGGGAGATTTCTCGTGCCAGAGCCGATAGTTGGTCTGCATCACGTTACCGCCATTGCCTCCGACCCGCAGCGCAACCTGGATTTCTACACCGAGCTGCTTGGATTGCGGCTGGTGAAGCGCACGGTGAACTTCGACGATCCCGGCACATATCACTTCTACTTTGGCGACGATGCGGGCTCGCCGGGGACGCTGCTCACGTTTTTTGCGTGGCCTCATTCCACGCGAGGGAACCGCGGTATTGGGGAAACTTCGGCAACGGCATTCAGCGTGGCAGAAACGTCGCTGGACTACTGGGAGAAACGGCTGCTGGGCGCGGGGATTCCGGTGGAGAAGTCCGCGGAGCGCTTTGGAAAGCGCGTATTGTCGTTTGCGGATACTGATGGCATGAAGCTGGAGCTGATTGGCGACGCAACGGGAGATGTAACGAAGCCGGTGCGGCAGAGTGAGGTTCCGGCGGAGCATGGGATTCATGGTTTTTCCGGCGTAACGCTGTGCGAGGGAGGCTTTGAGCTGACGGCGCAGGTGCTGGAAAAAATGGGCTACGCGCAGTCGGAGAGCGATGGCAATCGCTACCGGTTTACTTCCACTGCGACAACGGGAGATGGGCTGGCGAGTTATATCGACGTGCTGGTGCAGACGCAGCTTACGTACGGGCGAACGGGCGCGGGCAGTGTGCATCATATTGCTTTTCGCGTGCCGGATGATGCAGAGCAGCTTGCATGGCGCGAGGAACTGAAAGAGCTGAAGCTGAACGTTACACCTGTGCTGGACCGGACATATTTTCATTCGATTTACTTCCGCGAGCCTGGCGGCGTCCTGTTCGAGATTGCGACAGACACACCGGGATTTACATCCGATGAGCCTGCCGACACGCTGGGCGAGGTGCTGATGCTGCCACCGTGGCTGGAAAGCCGCCGGAATGTGATTGAGAATCTGGTGCCGCCGATCACGCTGCATTACCAGAAGGCGCAGTGATGGCTGCGGAGACGGAGCTGAGCGGGCCACATGCCGGCGCGGAGGTCATTGAGGCCGGCACGCCCCTGTACGAGGCGCACGGCGCGTTGATTCTGCTGCATGGGCGCGGGGCCTCAGCCACAGACATTCTGAGACTCGGATACGAGATTGCGCCGGAGGGTGTGGCGCTGTTGGCTCCACAGGCAGTGGGGCATACGTGGTATCCGAAGTCGTTTCTGGCGCCGATTCAGGAGAATGAGCCGTGGCTTTCTTCCGCGCTGGGGTTGGTGGCGTGGCTGGTGGAACGGTGTCTTGCGGTGGGTATTCCCCCAGAGCGCCTTGCTGTGAGCGGGTTTTCGCAGGGAGCCTGTCTGTCAACGGAGTTTGTGGCGCGGCATCCGCGAAGATACGCGGCGGTAGCGGCGTTTACAGGCGGATTGATTGGTCCCCCGGGAACGGATCTGCATCATGAGGGACGACTGGACAGCACGCCGGTGCTGTTCAGTTCGGGCGATCCCGATCCGCATGTGCCCTGGGCGCGTGTGCAGGAGTCTGCGAATGAGTTGGAGGCAATGGGCGCGCAGGTGGAGGTGCGCCAACATGTGCTGCGACCGCATACGGTCCTACCGGAAGAATTGAAGATAGGGCGCGAACTGATGGCTAGAGCGTTCGCGGGAACGCGGAGGCTAGATGCAGGTAACCGTGGGTAGTATCGCGATGCGAAAAATTCATCGCCTCAGGTAGCGCGGAATCGCTACAATGCCATGCAAGCGAACATCAGAGCCAGAATAGGTATTGGCCATTACGCGCTAGCTGACGTGAGGATAGTTCTCTCTCTGCCCAACAAATCCTGAACGATGACGACTGAGATGACAAAGAAGATTCGTGTTTCCGGCCTTATTCCCGCGCGTTGCCTTGCGATGTTTGTCCTTATGGTTGGCTCTTTTGCAGTTGCGCAGACGCCAGCCACGCAGCCTCCTGCACAGACTTCGGCGGCGCCCACGCCGGATGTCACGGCAACGGTGAATGAAGTCTCGCTGGACTTTGTTGCGCACGACAAGAAGAACAATCCGGTGCTGGACATCAAAGCCGAGGATGTAACCGTTACGGATAACGGTACCCCGGTAAAGCTGAGCGACTTGCACCTGGTGAAGGGCAACTCGACGCACGGCTATGCGATTACGTTTGTATTTGATCGTTTTGGTGACGCGCTGGCAAAGACCGTGCAGGCGCTTGGGCAGAGAGTGCTAAAGGCACTCCCGGAAAAGAACACCTCGGTTGCGGTGTTTGATCTGGGAAGCCGTTTGCGGCTGATCCAGGGATTTACCGACCACCGCAAGACAGCGGAAGACGCGATTGCAGAAGTGACGGCGAGCCGCATGATTTCAAATCATTCCGACTACAATCTGTCGGTGGGGATGGTTGCCGACTCTGCGGAAGACGCGCGTGTGAAGTTGGCTGCGGCAGCAGAGAAGAACCTGATTGCCATTGCGCGGACGGGCGCGGACACAACGGGCGCTCACGTTTCACCGGAGCAGCGCGAACTGGCGGAGACGCAGGTAAAGGCGCTGCAGGATACGCACACGATTGCGCATGAGCAGCATGTGCCGGTGGCGCTGGCGGCCATGCTGGCAATTGTGAAGTCGCAGGAGAAGCTGAGCGAGCGGAAGGCGCTGGTTTACTTTACAAGCAACCGCCAGATGGATACCGCGCAGAAGGCGTTTCTGAAGACCATTGAGGCTGCGGCGAGCCGGTCGGGAATCACGATTTACACAATCGATCTGGATGCGCTGGATGTGGGCGCGCAGTACCAGATGGACACCGCAATGGGGATCAACAATGCGGGATTCAATCCCGCGCCGCTTGTAGTGGCCCCTAATGCGCCCGCGGGCACACCGGGCTCAGTGATTCAGCCAGTGCAACAGCAACTACCGATGCCAATTGGCGATTCGCCTCAGGACCGCGCAACAGGATGGGGCGTTGCACAGGACATTGCCGTGATGACGGACTGGCACCGGCAGAGCGGCGACTATGCGATGTTTGCGGCGAAGAGCCCAATGGCGGCTCTGGCTGTGAACACGGGAGGGATTTATATCGATGCACAGGTGAACGTGAAGCGTCCGCTGGAACAGATGGTGGAAGACCTGAATACGTTTTACGAGGCGACCTACGTTCCGCCGACAAAGGAGTTCGACGGAAGCTTTCACGCCATTGAGGTGAAGCCGCTGCGCGCAAATATACATGTGAAGTACAAGACGGGCTATTACGCGCTGGTTCCGGGCGCGGATGGCGGCATACGGCCATTCGAAGCGCCGCTGCTGAAGACGCTGGGTGATATGAAGCTGCCGAATGATGTGGACTTTCATGCGGCGCTGCTTCGCTTTGGTGATCTGGCAGGCGGGAACACGAACACCGTCGCGATTGAGGTGCCGTTGAGCGGACTGGAGACGAAGCAGGATACCAACACGAATCTGTACACAGCGCATGTGATTGTGACCGGGCGCATCGTGGACAAGTCCGGCGTGATTGTGGAGCATTTTGGCGAGGATATTGTGAAGCGCGGCGCGCTGGAGCAACTGGATCGCGATCACACCGGAACAATCGAACTGCACCGGTATTTTTTGACCACGCCGGGCGAGTACACGCTGGAGGTTGCAGTCTCCGACGAAGAGCGTGGAAAGATGGGCGCGCAGCGGATACCGTTTACGGTCCCACCGCCGGCGGCTCTGAGTGACATGGTGCTGGTGCGCAAGATGGACCCGGTGCATGAAAACGATGACGATGACCCGTTGGAGCCGCTGCGTTACGACAAGGGCAGAGTGACGCCCAACTTGACGGGTGAGCTGCCGGAGAATGCGAAAAACGTTTCGATCTTTTTCATTGCGCATCCTGATTCGGCAGTGAAGGACGCGACGAAGCTGGAATTGGAGGTTTGGCACAACGGCAAGGCCGGGCAACGTTCGACGCTGCCGGTTCGTGCGGACGATACGGGTGGCGCGGCGATGCCGTTTCTGTCGAGCTTTGGATCGCATGTGTTGGGGCCGGGTGACTACAAGGTAAAGGCGTATTTTACGCAGGGCGGCAAGACGACGGAGAGCGAGATTACGTTCCATGTGGACGGAGAAACGACCACGGCTGCGGATGGCGGGGCTGCTGCAAAGGTGAATGTATCGCTGATGGTTGGCGACACCGGGACGCATGGGCCTGGCACGCTGGTGATTGGCGCGGCGACCAATCCGTTTCCGCCGCTGGCGCCCACAGAGGCGCAACAGTTGATTGAGGACGCGCGGCAAGCGGCGCTGGATTACAGTGAGGGGCTGCCAAACTTCATGTGCGTTGAAGTGACGAACCGTTCGGAGGATTACTCATCCAGCGGGCGTTGGAAACTGCAGGACACGATTGTGGAACTGCTGCGCTTCCACGACAAGCAGGAGACGCGCAATACGCTGGAAGTGAACGGCAAGACAAGTAAAGTGGATCGCGACGGCATGAAGGGTGCTGTTTCGACAGGTGAGTTTGGTGGAGTGCTGAGGTCGATTTTCGGGGAGAAGTCGAAGGCTGACTTTATGTGGAAGGAAACCGACCAGCTGAACGATCAGCCGGTGCAGGTTTTCAATTACAAGGTTGCAAAGGAAAATTCGAATTTCGGGGTGGTGGACATCGACAATCGCGAGGTGATGGCGGCTTTTCATGGGCAGGTGTTTATCGACTCAGTGACGCGGCGTGTGCGGAGAGTGACGTTGATTGCCGACGATATGCCGCCGAAGTTCAGGACACGGGCAACGAGCATGGGTGTGGACTACGATTACGTGTCGATCAATAACCATGATTATCTGCTGCCGGTGAGCGCACAGATGCGGCTGGTGAAGAGAAATTCGGCGGCGATATACACAACGGCAATGAACACGATGGAGTTCCGCGATTACAAGCGGTTTGGATCGAGCATGCGCTTTGTAAATGATGCTGAGGCTGGAACCCTACCAACGGCCGAGCCGCAAAATAAGCCTGCGGAGGCGACGAAGCCGCAGTAGCGGAGATTTCGCGTTATCTGGCCGCTTTGTTCTTGTAACTATGCGTGTTGCATTTAAGCGCGGTATTGTGCAGCATCTTGAAGCGAAGCAGCAGCAGACAGGGCCGGCGCGAACGCAGCAGCCTTCCCTGCTAATTCTTCGGCATGTCTTCCGTGACCTTTCCGATGCGGTCGGCATGGACGTTTTCGAGTTTTTGCACGATGCCGCTCGGCTAGGTGATTTCTACGGTGAGCGTGCGGGCTTCTGCGCCAAGGCCGAAATGCACTGGGCCGAGACTCGATGCGCCAGCGCAGCGCAAGCACAATAAATTATTTCCCTGGGTTGCATCGTTTTTATGGATTGCACGATTTGCGGTGTGTGCCACAATAGAACCAGAATAATCATGCGATCAGTTTTGCCATTTGTGTTGACGCCGGCATTGTGTGCGGTCGTGGGAGCTTCTGCGCAGCAAAGAGCGGCTCCAGAGGATACCAACGCGCAGATGGACAAGGCGATTGCGGACTACCGTGCCGGCGACCTGAATCATGCGCGGCGGGAGTTTCAGGAGCTTCATGCGAACCATCCGCAGGATGTGCGCGCCGCGGTGATGCTTGGCTATACGGACATCAAGCTGCAAAGAGATGCCGAGGCATATGAGGCCGTAGCGGCATTGGAGAAAGGTAACGAAGGCAACCTGGATCTCGAGTATGTGCTTGGCTATGCAATGATCCGCACCGGAAAGACGGACGAGGGCGTGCAGCGCATGGAAAAAGTGGCACGGGCGCGAGCCGGCGCCGATGCGTGGATGGTGGCAGGATCCATGCGGTTTGAGCGCCATCAGTTCCATGAGGCGCAGGCAGATGCCGAAGAGGCCATCAAAATCAATCCGAATTATCCGGGAGCGCAGACGCTCAAGGGAAAGTGTCTATATGCAGCCGGCAACAGGTATGCCGCGGTGGAGGCATTCCAGGCGGCTCTGCGCAGGGAACCGACTGATTTTGACGCCAACCTGTACCTGGGAGTTTTGTACTCTGAGCGGGGAGATCACGCGACTGCCAAACCTCTGCTGGAACTGGCGTTGGCGCTGCGGCCTGGCTGGCCTCTGGCCCAGCTGGAACTGGCCAAGGTTTATAGGTCCGAGGGAAATAACACAGGGGCGATTCAGTTGCTGGAATCGCTGACGAAGTCCGATCCGGAGTGGACGGAACCGCATATCATTCTGTCGACGATCTATTCCATTGTGAACCGCCCCGAGGATAGCAAGCGGGAGCGGGCCATTGTGCAGCAGCTGGAAGATAAGCAGCGAGCGCAGTAGTCTGAGCAAAGAGTTATCAAAAAACAGGAAAAGCGAAAGGGGCGGCCATTGGCCGCCCCTTTCGGGTTGTGCTTCTGATGCGAGATCAGAAGTAGTATTTGCCTGCCAACTGAAGCCAACGGAACCCGTTCTTGTCGAGCGGGAAACCGGTTGTGGATGCGTTTGAGTTGGTGACGGTTTGCGACCCGGTCGCCAATCCGTTGAAGATCAGCTGGTCGTCTGCGTTGTTGCCTCCACCGAAGTACGAGTTCGGATGGTTCAGCCAGTTGGTGGCAGAGACGCGGATTTCAAAGCGCTGCGAGTCATTAACCCGGAATGCCTTGAAAATCGCCAAGTCGCTGTCAAAGTAGTGTGGCGTGCGGACATACGGCCAGATGTACTGTCCCATCTCGCCGGATGTCGTAGCCGTAGGAGCCATTGGAGCGCGGAAGCAGTTTGGATTGAAGTATTGACCCTTGGCCAGGCCCGTGCGAGGATCGCAGGTCAGCACCGCCAATAATTGCGGAACTTCGCTAGAACCGTAGAAGGTCTGAGTACCAATAAACGCTGTTGTATTCCCGCCGATTGCTGAAGCCGGGATGGGAATGTTGAAGTTCTGATTGACTGGGCTACCAGCGCCTGCAGCCGGATTGCCGTTCAGCGACGTAGTGCAACCAGGGTGCGGATCGTTCTGGCCGCAGACGTACTGGCGGTAGTTCATGTTGAGGTTCGGGAGGCTGGCCTGCAGTGGAGCGCCATCTTGGTAAGTGGTATAGGTGGAGAGCTGCCATCCATTCACAACCTGGCCGAACACGCGGTGATTGTGGACAGGGCTGGGCAGCTTGTAGCTGGCTGAGAAGTTAAAGATTTTGGTGTGGTCATAGGCAAGCGGACCGTAGTTGTTCTTGAGCGTATACGGATCAAGATAGTCGCCTGAACCATTGCCGTTTCCGGTATTGCTGTCTCGGATGCCCAAAACCTTGCCGAAGGTGAAGTTAGAGAACACGAACAGGTTGCCGGACTGCTTCTGGCCGGAAATCTGCAGTGAGTTGTAGTTGGCATAACCTGTATGCGCGTTTGTGTAGATGCCCTGGTAGTTATTGAACGGTCTCCAGTCGTTCGAGTTTTCGGCGGAGCTGCCGGAGAGCGGGTAAAGGTTGACGTATGCGCCGTGGAGGGGATCCGGAGTGTAAAGGGCTCCCTGGCCAACAGCGTTTGCATCCAGGTAGTTGAACGGGTTTGCTTCCATGATGTTGCGGTTCATACTGCCAACGTAGGAGATTTCAGCCACCGTGTGAGCGGGCAGAGCCTGCGCCAAACCGAAGCTGTACGTGTTGGCGTAGGGGATTTTGTCGTCACCCAGTTTGTCCGTCTGGGGCGTGGTGCCATTCTGGTTGAGGCCGGAAGCCACGGCAAGCTGCTTCGGCATTCCATTTCCTGAATTGGTGCTCGGGTTTTGGGTGTTTACAACGCCACCGTTGATTCCATATCCGTAAAAGCCGGTTATGGTTGGATCGGTGCCGTAGGTGTAGGAGCCAAGCGGCCCGGTCATTGCCTGACCAGCATAGTTGTTCGAGATTTGATACCAGTAGGTACCGAAGCCAGCCCGGATTACCGACCTGCCGGTTCCAAATAGGTCATAGGCTACGCCCACGCGAGGTGAATACTCGAACAGCTTGCTGGGGAAGCCGGACTTCGGAATGGAAGGATCGTTCGCGGTCCAAACCAGGCCGGTATTTGCCGGAGCAGTTGCCGAGTTGCTGTACTTGGAGGCATCAAATACCTGGGTGTCGCCAAGCTTGTCATACCAGTTGCCCATGTGATCAGCACGGAGTCCCAGAGTGAGGGTCAGCTTTCGAGTCATCTTCCACTGATCCTGACCCCAGATCGACCACTGGTGCCATAGCTCGTCCGGAACCGGATCAGAGCTGACTTCCTCGTAAGCAAAGTTGCGTCCCAGAAGGCGGTCAACCAGGGCGTTGGTGGTTGAAGAAGAGCCCCAGGTTGCAACTTCGTAGTTGCCCTGGACTCCGGCGCCGTCCTGACCATCAGTGGATTGGATATTCTCCTGGGCATCCCAGTAGAAGCCGACCTTGATGGAGTGCGTGCCGATGATCTTCGTGAAGACATCCGAGATGCTGGGCGCCTCTGAGGTTTTGCCAAAGCTGTTCGGTCCGTAGATACCGCCGGTAAGGGCCGGGAAGGCGATCCACGGAACCGAGGTAACCCAGCCGGTTGTGTTGCTGGTGTTGGGAATCTGCGAATTGCCCGTTTTGCCGGGAAAGATGCTCTGCGTCGCAAGATTGTAAGTGGAACGGGCTTGAGCGCTCGGATTCGAACCGCTCATGTCATTGACGAACTTGGCGTAGGCAAATACGACTTCGTTCGTTGTCGTTGCGCTGAACACGTGCGTGTAGTTGGCCAGGTAGAGATGTGCCGTTTCCTTGCCGATGGGCAGGGAAGGATACTCAATGGTGTTGGCCGGGTTCCACCAGGGAGCTGCGTTGTGCAGGTCGTTTTCCGACTGATACGCGTAGCTGCCCCAGAGCTTGTTGTTGTCGTTAAAGGAGTAAGTCAGCTTGCCTGTAGCTTCCCAGCGGTTTCCGGTGATCGCTCCGTCTTGCGTCGGATCGCCGTATGTCTGCAGGTAGTTGGTCCAGCCGTTGGAGGCGGAAGGAGTCTGGTTCGGGCAAGGCATGAGGCCTACCGCCCCACCCGGCGCGCCGCAGGCATTGCCAACGCTTCCACCCAGCAGAGCCCCGGTCGGATCGAAGTATTGCTGCAGATTCGGCGGCGTTGTTGGATTCACCCAGGGCGAATATGCGTTGCCCCACGGCGAGTTGTTCTGTCCGCAGCCCTGATACCCGTTGTCGGTGCTGCAAGGGAGGGAATACGCCGACCCATTGCCGGATTGAAGGAGGGCTGAAGGCAATGTTGTCGTGCTGAAATCGCCGCCCAGCTGCGCGACTGTGGGTACGTTCATCTGGTTGTGGGCAACGAATGGATTTTGCTTCATGTACTCATAACCGCCCCAGAAGAAAAGCTTGTCGCGGTTATGGTTGAAGTGCGGGAAGAAGATCGGTCCGCCGACGTTGCCGCCGAAGTAGTAGTAGCTCTGTGCCTCGATGCTATTCGGCTGTCCTTGGCCAAGCTGTTCGTTCTTTTGGAGCCAGTCATTCGCGAATCCGACGTCGGAATTGCGGGCATATACGTAGCCTTCACCGTGGAACTTCTGTCCGCCGCTCTTGGAGAAAGCCTGGAGAACAGCAGGTCCCTTGGCATATTCGGCGCCGTAGGAGGCCGACAGATATTTCACACTGTCCGTCATGTCCTGGTTAATGTTGGCGACCTGCGTACCTGCGTTGCCTGGGTCGAGGAGGTTGGCGCCATCAAGATAGACATCGGTGGTGCCGTAGGGCTGGGTACCGTTGGCGCTGTAGCTGCCGGCCGGACCACTGTTGGTGCTGGAGGCCAGGTTTTGCGTAGGTGCACCAGAGCCTGAAAAAGCGACGCCAGGCATCATCTTGATCAGTTCGGCGGCGTTACGCGTGGTCAGGATCGAAGAGTCAACGAGCTCGTTGTTCAGCGTGGCGCTGACTTCAGCTGTGTCGGTGGGTACTTCGGCATCGACGCCGGAGATAACCGTTACCGCAGTGCTGTCCGAGCTGACCTTGAGCCGGGCGGGAACCGATTTCGTATCGCCCTGGCTCAGAACGATCCCCGTCATCTCAAATGCCGCAAAACCCTTTGAGGAGACGGTGACTGTGTAGGAGCCTGGGGGAAGAGCAGTGATCGAGAAAAATCCCTCTTTGTCGGAGACGGTTGTGCGCTCGTCACCAGGCATCGTTCTTCATTACGACCTTAGCGCCAGCCAACCGCGCATCTGACTGATCGACAGCGGTGCCTGAGATCGTACCCGTTAATTGCTGGGCACGAGCGGTACCGACTGCGAAAAGCAGTACGGGGAGCAGTAGCCAAGGTATTCTCCGCAGCCAGTTAGAGCGAGAGGATTTAGACAGTCCTCTGGCATTGTTTGCGTCCATTTGGTAAGCCTCCTGAATCATTCGTTGACGCGTTTTGTTTTAGTTTTGGCACGCCGCCTTTCTGTTGTTGAAGGTACGGCGCGGCCAAAACCTATTTGTGAGTCTCGCTGTAGATAACACAATCAAGATACGATGAGCAAGGAATTTTTTTGACAGTTTCCGGCAGGAAAAACGATTTTCCATTCCCACGAACATTGCGTCGCCAGGATGACACAG
>Ga0206824_10141_pt1 | contig 15320 bp, 16 predicted proteins | sample Alteio_BWOrgCont_82_FD_152874 | JGI IMG/M metagenome (GOLD analysis project Ga0206824, IMG submission 152874) | Enriched cells from forest soil in Barre Woods Harvard Forest LTER site, Petersham, Massachusetts, United States -... | ecosystem: Environmental > Terrestrial > Soil > Temperate forest >...
ATCATTCCGGCGTGCTGGACGCTGAATGGAAAAGTTACCGCGTTGCCGCTCCCGTTCACTGCGGCGCAACTCGCTATTTTTTTTGCTTTCGGAGTGTTCCTCGCCCTCAAGGCGCTAAAAGTTGTCCGTCTAAAACCAAAAATCGGCACCGTGGAAGTTTGGATGCTGATTTTGCTGGGATACGTGCTCACCGTATATTTTCGCAACCCCGTCGGCGTCGAAGCCCTTGGCGCGGAACGGGTCGGCGGGAAGCCCTATATCGACATCTTGATTGCTTGTGCCGGGTATTGGGTTCTCGCGCGCGTCCTCGTCACCGTTCGTCAGGCCTTTTGGGTGCCGTTGCTCGGTCTCTTCGGGACGGGAGTTACTGCCATCCTGAATTTTCTAGCTTACCGGTATTCCGGACTGGTGGGTCCGCTCGCCAACCTTTATTCGGGCATCAGCGCCGCCGAGAATCTGGCCGACCCTTTGGCGCCGATGCCTGCAGAGGAATCTCGATTGTCTTATTTGCAAGGCTTGGGAACGGTATTAACCACCATCGCGGTCAGCTTTTGGCGTCCGTTTACGCTGATCAATCCGGTTCACATTTGGCGTTTCCTGATATTTATGGCGGGAGTGGCTTGCGTTCTCATGTCGGGCTTCCGCTCGAACTTCACAGGCATTTTTGAACTGTTTTTGCTCAGCAGCTTTTTCCGACGCGGATGGGGCGAAGTACTTCGGGGCGCAGGAATCGCAGGCGGAGCGATTGCGTTCTTGGTTGTTCTCCAGGGGAACCTCATTGAGCTCCCGCATCCCGCGCAACGCGCCCTCTCCTTCCTGCCAGGAAAATGGGAACAGGCCGCGAAGATGGAGGCCCAGAGTTCCACGGAATGGCGTGTGGAAATGTGGAAAGCAATGCTCGAGGGCGACAAATACATCCACAACAAATTCCTGGGTGACGGCTTCGGCTTTACGCACTACCAGCTCGAGACCATGGCGGCCAATGCGTTTGGCGGTATGCATTCCAATGCGCAGGAAAACCTGTTGATCACCGGTGGCGTGCATAGCGGGCCGATTTCGGCGATCCGTTATATTGGAGTCCTTGGGTTGCTGATCTTTCTCGTTCTAATCGTGCTGTTGGCGATCAAAGCCGCAAGGTTGATTTTGCGGGCGCGAGGAACTCCCTACTTCCCAATGGCTCTCGCCCTCGGCATGGGAACCATTTTATTGCCGTTTAATTTTCTGTTTATTTTTGGCTCGATCGAAAACGATATCCCGGGAGCTATTTTGACTGTCGGATTTCAGCGAATGCTCGAAAATTCGCTCGACGCTTACGAGGCCTCCTCGAAAAAACCTGAATCTGAGCCAATTCAGCCGCCGAAGTTCCGTCCGGCGCCACGATTCGCGCCAGTGGGTGGCGCCGCGTAGCGACGTGAGCAATTGAGATTCTGCTACATCTTGGGTCCGCGCCTCAGCTCGTAGAGCAACGGGTTGCTCGTCCGCCTGTCCCATCTCATCCATATCGTCAGGGGGAAAATTGGGGTCGTGAGGGGCGCGCTCGCTGGCCCGCCTGCCGGCGGGAGCGAGCAGCGTCTTCCCTGGCTCGACCGGGGTTCGTCGCACAAAATTCACAGATTGCACGAAAGTTGGAGTTGGCTACGGTCCCGCGGCTTGCGTACACCCGTAGGCCCATTTCGATTCCAGCCTTCCAGCCAAGTGCTTACCGCTCAGTTTCCAGTTTCCAATACTCTCAAAGCGCGATTGACCCGAAGACGTGCAATCCGGTGCTCGCTGCCATGAATCGATCCCGCCTGGTCATCGAAGCCGGGAAGGCAGAGCAACACTATTGGCTCGATCTCTGGCGCTACCGGGAGTTGTTTTACTTCCTTTCGTGGCGCGACTTGCTGGTCCGCTACAAACAGACGGCCATCGGCGTGCTGTGGGCGGTGCTGCGGCCGGTTTTGACGACGGCCGTGTTTGCGTTCGTCTTTGGGCGCCTGGCGCACATGCCATCAGAAGGGATTCCGTATCCGCTGCTCGTGTTTGCGGGAATGCTGCCGTGGCAATTTTTTTCGTCGGCGCTGTCGGAAGCGAGCAACAGCCTCGTGGTCAATGCCAACATGATCTCGAAAATCTACTTCCCACGATTGATCGTCCCGGCGAGCGCCATCATCGTGGCCTTGGGCGATTTTTTCATCTCGCTGGTTATCCTGGCGGGGATGATGATTTTTTACCGGATCGTTCCGACTTGGCACCTCGTCTTTCTGGTGCCGTTGACCGGGGTGGCGTTTCTCGCCGCCTTCGGAGCGGGTTTGTGGCTGGCGGCCCTCAATGTGGAGTACCGAGACTTCCGGTACGTTGTCCCATTCATCGTGCAGTTTGGAATGTATCTCTCGCCGGTCGGTTTCACGAGCAACATCGTGCCAGACCGGTGGCGGCTGCTCTATTCCATGAATCCGATGGTCGGGGTAATCGATGGCTTTCGCTGGGCAATTACGGGGACCGAGACGCTGGTCAACTGGTCGGGGTTCGGCGTGTCGCTCGGTTTTGTGGCGGTGATTACCCTGAGCGGACTTTGGTATTTCCGAAAAACGGAGCGCGCATTTGCCGATGTCATTTAACCGCCACCTCGATTCTTGCGTCAAATCGATGCCTGGCTTGCTCCTGAACGGCGCACTGGCCTCATTTGGCATCGCGGGCGCCGGACTGAAATTCAGCCGTCGCCTTCACTCCTGAGTCATGCCCGCGATCCGCGCCGAGAACTTGGGAAAAAAATACCGCCTCCACCACCGACAGGAAGGACGGCGATACAAGGCCTTGCGCGATGTATTGGCGGCTGCGCCCAAACGATTGTGGGCGCGGATTTCTGGTCAGGAAACTGCTGACCCTGGTTCGGAAGACTTTTGGGCGTTGCAGGACGTCTCTTTTGAGATCGCAGAAGGGGAAGCGGTCGGGATCGTCGGTCGTAACGGTGCCGGTAAATCCACGCTCCTGAAGCTCTTGAGCCGCATCACCGAACCCAGCACTGGGCGGATCGAAGTGGACGGCCGACTCGCCAGTCTTCTCGAGGTCGGCACCGGCTTTCATCCGGAGCTCACGGGACGCGAGAATGTCTATCTCAACGGTGCCATCCTTGGAATGACGCGTCAGGAGATAAAATCACGATTCGACGAAATCGTGGCGTTTGCCGAGGTCGAGCGATTTCTCGATACGCCGGTCAAGCGCTACTCGAGCGGCATGTACATGCGCCTGGCGTTTGCCGTCGCCGCACACCTCGAGCCGGAGATTCTCGTCGTCGATGAGGTTCTGGCCGTCGGAGATATAGAGTTCCAAAAAAAATGTTTGGGAAAGATGGAGGACGTTAGTCACGGCGGCCGAACGGTGCTTTTCGTCAGTCATAACATGGATGCGGTTCTGCGCTTGTGCTCCCGAGCTATTCATCTGGCTAAAGGAACGGTGGTTGACATCGGCCCCACCCCGGCAGTTGTGGCCAAGTATCTCGCCGGCCAGAAGGAGCAATCCGCAATTATTGAGTTTCCTCAATCCCCTTCCGCTGACTTTGTTCGTCGCAATGCCGTGCTCGTCAGAGCTGAATGGCCTTCGTCCGGAAACAATTCTCCGTGGACCGTTCCTTATGGCGAAGAGATTTCGTTCGTCATCACGGTGGAATGCCGAGAACCAATCCGGGCGGCGGAACTCGGTTTGGCGCTTTATGCCCCGACGGGCACTGAAATCGCCTCATCCACGAGCACCCTGGCCTTGCCGGACCTGGAACTGTCGCGTGGAGTCCACAGCTTTCGCGTCACTTATCGAAGCCTCAAGCTCGTTCCTCATAGCTACAGTTTCGGAGTGGGGCTGAGGTCAAGTTTTGGCATGGAGGATTTTCATCCCAAGGCTTTCGCTTTGGACGTCGTCCAGTCAACCGAGTCCAGCATCACCAAGGTGGATGGTTTTCTCGGCTATGTCGTCCCCGAGGTCAGCTACGCTCTTTCCTGATATGACTTTTTTCCATCACCTCCGGCAATCTGCAAACCGAGCTCTCCGGCCTCTCGGCTTCGAATTGGTGAGATGCGAGCGCCCGGTGGGATCGAACTCACCTTTGATCTCCGTGAAAATCGGCGATTATGAACTGTTCATCCAGGGCAATAATTCACTCTGGAGGGAATACCAAAAAAACCCGGAGTACACGGCTCAATTGGGACGCATCGCCGGCGCGGTATTCGCAGTGTATCCCGATGCTTATGCGATCGATATCGGCGCGAATATTGGCGACACCGCGGCCTTGATCAAATCGCACGCGGAAGTGCCGATCATTTGTGTTGAAGGCGATTCAGCCGTCTTCCCACTCCTGGAAAAGAATATCTCCTCCATGAAAGAGGTTTCCGCGTTTTGCTGCTTCCTCGGCGAAAGGACGGAGGAGATTCGCGTCACGGTCGAAAAGGATGGTTGGGACGCCACCCTCATTCCGACGAACGCCGATTCTTCCCAGTCTGGGCGGACCCTGTCGTTGCTGTCGCTCACGGACCTGCTTCTTCGGGCCAAGCCGACGGGCACCTGCAAGTTGCTCAAAGTGGACATTGAAGGGTTTGACCTTCGAGTCATCCGCGGAGCGACGAATCTGTTGCGCAGTGACCGCCCTGTCATCCTCTTCGAGTTTAATCATCAAAACCTCACCAAACTGGATGAGGACGGGCTCGCGATTTTCACCTATCTCGCCGACCAAGGATACGATCGGTTGCACATCTATGATGGACAGGGTTTCTTCATTACGCAGTGTCCGATATCCGATGCTGAGACTCTTGGCGACCTGGATAGCTACGCCCGTTGTGTCGATGGATTATTCTATTACGACCTATGCGCCTTTCATTCTTCGGATTCCCGGCTTGCCGGCCAGATCCTCGAAAATGAGCGCTCGCACCGCGCCAAGCTCATTCAGGCGCGTCTAAAAGCTGAGAGCTTCTAGCGATTGCCGCAATATTCCAGGACTCAAAATCGCTTTTGAAGCGAGGGTTGAGATTCCTGAACCGTGCCTGCCTTGGCTTTCTCTCTCGCGTCTTCCAAGCCGAGTTCACTTATAGGCAAGCCGACGGAAGGAATTGAGGATCCACCAAATCAGTGTCTCGGCATTCAGGAGGTGGTGCGTTACCAGCAAGCCGAATAAAGCCAGCGATTCGCTTGGACCGAACCCCGGCATTTCTCCGGTGACCTGTTTGAAAAGCAAACCGGCCCTTTCGGCGTCCGCACGGAAAACGTCGCGAACCATCGCAGCGCGGATTTGGCCGCACAACTGGAGTTGCGCAGCCGCCGCCTGCTTGGAAATCGAACCACCGTGCACGCGGAGATTCAAGAGCGGTCGCGAAATCCCAACGAAGCGCCCGAGGGGTAGCATTCGGCCCCACAACGCGTAATCTTCGGCGTGGCGTTCTTCCGGCTTGTATCCGCCCGCAGCGAGCAAGGCCTCCTTTCGCAACAGGGTACTCGGGTGAATGATCGGACACTGGAAACACAGCCGAATTCGCAAGATCGCTTCTGTCCTTGGGAAATGGGGCAATTTGGGCGGGAAATAGGCGCGATCGCCGATTAAGCGGATATTGGTGTGGCAAAGCACTGCGTCGGCGCACCTCGACACCGCGCGCCACTGTTCTTCGAGCCTTTCCGGTTCGGCCACATCATCGCAATCCATGCGCGCGATCCAATCCGCTTTCGCCTCGGCTATCCCGCGATTCAAGGCATGCACGATGCCCCCATGCTCCAATCGAATCACGCGCACTCGTAAATTGCCCTCGTATTCGGCGAGCACCTTCAACGTTGAGTCCGTGCTGCCATCGTCCAGGATGATGAATTCGAAATCCTGGAAGGTTTGCGCCAGGATGCTCTCGATGGCTTCACGCAGGTAACGTTCACCGTTCCACACCGGCATGATGACGGAGATTAACGGGATATGATGGCCGGTTTGTGGGTGCGGCGGCAATGGGTTCAACGATTTGGCGACATTTCTGGTTGCTGGTCTTGCGTGGGGCATCTGCGCTAGCGAGAAGCCACATTTTGCCGGCAGTTGAATCGCCGGGCCAGCCCAGCGTAGATTCGGGGCCAAGTCTATCAATCCAGAATTACTTTTCGTGGTCGAATCGTTTTCCATTTCCAAGTTCGTCATGCCCGTCGCCGGCCTTTTCAATCGGGCCCGTCTCGGTTTTCCCCGCCATTACTTTCGCGGCTCTGGCGGAATCGGAGACGATCTTCTCTGCACAACGGTCTTTCGTGAACTTCGCAAACGCGGGCATCATAGAATCGCCTTTTCCACTCAATATCCGGACTTGTTTCAGCACAACCCGGACTTGGACGCCGTGGTCTCCAGCACTCGTCCGCGGGTGTGGCGGTGGTTGCACGAAGGCTTGCCGCTCGTCCGGCTCGGCTACGCCAACCACGATCCTGCGACCGACCGCGACGAACCGCTGACTGAGCACCTCCTCGCCAAGTTGTGCCGGGTTGCCGGAATTAGCGGAGAAATCCAGTTGCGCCCGTACCTGTGTCTCACCCCCGCGGAACTGGCGGCCGGACGCGTCGCCGAAAATCAAATCGCGATCCAATCCTCTGGGATGAGCGCGGCGTTTTCGATGCGAAACAAGGAGTGGGGACCGGAGCGATTTCAGGAAGTCTGTACCGAGCTTGGATCGCGGCATACCATCGTCCAGGTCGGTTCCATCAAGGATCCGAAACTCGCGAGCACCGTCGATCTCCGAGGCAAAACGCGCTTGCGGCAATCCGCTGCCATCCTGGCTAACTCTTCGGTCTTTATCGGTCTCGTCGGCTTTCTCATGCATCTGGCCCGCGCGGTCGATTGCCGCGGCGTCATCGTTTATGGTGGCCGGGAAACTCCGCCAACCACCGGCTACGTTGCTAACATCAATCTTACTGGCGCCACTCCGTGCTCGCCTTGCTGGCTGCGCAATCGCTGTGATTACGAGCACGAATGTATGCGCATGATCCGGCCCGAAACCGTCATCCAGGCTGCCCGCGAACAGATCGTCAAAGCTCAAGAGCCTCTGGAAATCGAGAGTGTCGTGCTCTAACTGGCAGGAGTGGCGGCGAGATCGTCTTTACGATCCCCACTTCCCTTTGGCAATGCGGATCAAATCTGGCAGGCGGCCGGCCAGCTTCGATCCATACTTCAGCATTCCGGCGATATCGCGATTCAGCCAGCAGGCGTACGCGCTGCGCCCGAGGAATCGCGCTTCGCTCGAGCGGACATTATCGAGATAAAGTTCCAGGCCTTCGGGAATCACCCCGGTGCTCGCAAATTTCCGCGCCATAGCATTGATCTCGGCTAAACTATAGTCTCCTCGATCATAGAGCGGCAGCAGGCGGGTGAAGGCCCACCAAACGCGCGTATTCTGCGAACTTTCCGCCTTTGGATGAATTCGATAGAGGACTACCGCATTGGGGCAGGTTTTAAGGTTGGTAATCTTCCGGACCGCCCGAAAAAAGAGTAGATCGTCGCTATTGGAATCGGGAAAATAGTCCGCTTCCGCGTACAAAGCAGCTTCCCCGAAAAACCCCGAAGGAAGAAAGAAATCGGCGTGGCGGCTAACCATCGCACCCACTCGTTTCGCATCCTCGCCGATGTAGCGCAACGTCGCCGCGGCACACCGTAGATTCTTCTCCCGGACCCAAGCCACCATCGATTCCAGGTAACCGTCACAAAGAACATCGTCGTGGTCGAGCATGACAATGTACGGCGTCACACACGCCTTGATTCCGATGTTTCTCGCATTCGGACAGCCCACCGATTGCGGCAGGTCGATCCTTCGGACTGACGACTTTCTCGACACCTCCTCCAGTTGCTTCGGATCACAACCGTCGTTCACGATGATGATTTCGCGAAAGCCCTGCTTTTCCGCCGACGCCACGACTTCCGCCAAATACTTTTGTGCACCGGCATAGGGAATGACGCAACTGACTTGGTCTGGCGTAAGTTGAGACATGGTCCTGACTAAACTTCGAACCCAGGAAGAGAAACTGCCCCGCCGATAACTCGGTCCCGGAGATGATTCAAAACCGGCAACGAAAACCATACCGGCCTTGCGGAGCGCTTATGGTCATTGCCGACCCATAAGATGGCGAGACCGCGAATCCCGTCCCGCACATCGAGATGGCGACCGGCGCTGGCGGGCAACTGCTCAGTTTTATGCCGGCTATCCATAGACGGCCGGCTCGCCGGCATGGGAAACGGGGCGCACGCCACAGATTTGACCCAAGCTTGCCTCGATGCGGTCCACCATCACCTCGAGAGTGTGGTGCTCCAGAACCTCTTGCTTTCCGGTATGCGAAATCGATTCCCAAAGGTCGCGATTGAGCACCAGTTCCCGGATGGCGCGGGCACAATCCTTTGCATCGCCCGTCGCAAAGGTCATCGCAGTTTCGCGATCGCGAAATAACTCGCCGCTGCCCCCGGTGAGAGTCCCCACCACGACCAGGCCGGCCGCCATCGCTTCCAACGGTGTAATTGCGAATGGTTCCTCCCACTCCGAAGGAAAGACGAGGATGTCGTGCTCCCGGTAGATGGAAGACAGGGTCTCGCGTGGAATCTTTCCCAGAAACTGCACGCGTTCGCCGATGCCAAGCTGCGCGGGAAGAGCTCGCAACGCTTTTTCGTACTCAAGATTCCGGCCACCGCCGGCAATAGTTAAGGTGATTGTGGCAAACTCGGCTTCTCCCGCGAAGTATCCCAAGGCCGCGATCGCCGTATGGACTCCTTTTTCCGGGATCAATTGCCCCGCGTAAAGGAGCCGTCGCGCCGGCCTGCGTTCCCGAATGTCAGCCGGCAGCAGCGCCGGCGAGATGCCCCAATGGATGACCTCTGATGCCGTCTCCGAAACGGAAATATTGTGCCGCCTGGCGACGTCCCATAGAAACTGGCTCGCAAAATGACACGGATGCCCTTTGACGATGGGATAGCCGGTTACCAGCAAACTTCGGCCGAAAACGGCTCGGATAAATTTGTTTCTGCGCGCCCAGTTGAAGAGCCAGGCGCCGACACGCCAGGAAACGAAACTTGTATCCGAAAGGAAAAATGCCGCTGGGATACCGCGGAGGCGCGCCAGAGGTGCGAGCGCCAGACAAATCTCCGACTGGGACCAAAAATAGATGAGTTGCGGCTGAACTTCACCGACGACCCTCAAGAATTTGCGACACTCCGCCAGCTTATTCAGCTTCTCCGATCCCAGTTGCCGGCCCAGGATGCGGCGCACAGGATAGTCCGCAATGTCCGCAACGCCCGGTTCTTGGTAATCGCCCGTCAGCACCGAAACCTCATGCCCGCGTCTTCGCAATGCGTCCACAACATCGCGGCACCCCAATTCATATCCACCGATATGGAACGGAGGATAGTACGCGCTGACGACGAGAATCTTCAATTTCGATGCCCAGGATCAGCTCTTGCCAACCAGGCGTTTTAAGAACTGAAAAGCGACCCGCTGCGGCTTGATCAGCGGGTGGTTGCGGTACTCGTCGAGCCGGTTCGACGCGTCCTGATAGTTCTTTTCCGTCTTGGCCATCTCGTGCCGCAGCCATTTGATTTCCGCCTGCAAATCTTCATTGGTAGGTGGGGCGGAGGCGTTTGCCGAGTTGCGCTTCGCAAATACCACAAAGAACGAATATTCGTCGATCTTATCCTCGCTTGCGACCGGCTCGAGGCACCCGGACTTCTTCGCCGCCTCCAGGAGGTACTCGAGCGAAAACTGATCGACCGCGTGATAAGCGTTTGGTGGCTCGCCGTGTTTCTGACAATAAGCAAGATACCGCTGTTGATCCGGCTGCAAGAGAACAAGGTGTCCGCCTTCCTTAAGCACGCGAGCCCATTCTTGAAGAATCGGAACGGTTTGCCCAGCGTCGAAGTCCTCGAGGACATGGCTCGAATAAACGTAGTCCAGCACCCCATCGGCGAACCAGATGAGGTTCCGACAATCGCCGCCCAATTGAACCCCATCTCCGGACGGGGCATACGGTCTCTGGAGATCCATTCGGATCGCTTGTCGGGTGATCGGATCCCCACCGAATCCGACGTCGACGCCGTACCCCTGGCAATACGGGGCCAGGCGGTCTCGATGTTTGGAGGTTTCGCTGGGACGGACGGGTGGAGTCATTCTATTTGCGGTCATTGAGGGCTGAGGGCTCGAGCGATTGTAACTTCCGGAGACATGCCTGAAGAACTTCATCCGAGTCAAGTGTCCACATGCATCGGATGTCATGAGGACACCCTGTGATCCAGTGGAGACGTGGCTTGCGGTGCTCGCAGCCGGCACACTCCACGCGCGTGACCACGAACCCCTCGCGAAATGACTTCGCGAAGCGAAACTCCGGGAAAGTCATACCGAAGATACCGACCGAAAGCGTTCGCGTGGCCGCGGCAATATGCAACAACCCCGAATCGATGCCCACGAACAATTTAGCCTGCGAGATTACCGCGAAACATTCTTCCACCGTAAATTGATCCAGAAGCGAAATTGCTCCTGGCACGACGGGGACTTCGACTGCGCCAAAATTGACATACCGGCCTACTCCAAGCTGGCCAATGCTGGTGAATCCATGTTGACGCAACTGCTTGACCAGTCGTTCCCACTTTTCGCCGGGCCACTCGCGGACCGGCCAACTCGGCCCGGGATGGATCAAGACCAATCGCTCGGGGTCGAGCTTCTTCGCCGCGAGGACCTCCAGCACTTTACTGCGTGCCAACGGCGAAACTTCGATGAGCGGATGTTCCTCCGTTACCGGCACCGAAAATTGCCGGCAGAATTCGGCCACCATCGTTTCCTTTTCGCCGGCGACTTCCACATCGTCGCTGTTGGCAAAATGGTAGAACCCGGCGAGCAACCATCGATACCAATGCCCAATTAGCCCAATCGGGACCAGAGAGGTAACATGGTCCGCAATTCCAGCCAATCGCGCCACGGATGTAAAATCTGCGTGACAATTGTAAATAAAGGCAGCTCCAGGATGACGTTTCATCAATTCGCGTGCCGCCGGGACCGTGCAGATAACATCCCCTAAACCGGCGTAACGGGAAAATATCACCGGTCGCCGCCAGCTTCGCACGATGCACGGCAGAATCACTGTCAGAACAAAGAGAAAGGCCTGCCAATGCCGCGTGCAAACGCCAATCATGGCAGGAGTTTTTTGCGGAGCAGTTTTGGCAGGAGGCATGTTCGCGAGCGACTATATCTCAAATCGCAACTTGAGCCGTGAAAATATTTAGATGAGAAGTTCGCCCCAACATCATTGCCGATCAGCATCATCGCGGACACGATCGTTCAGCCAAATTCTATATCTAGTTCATGCAATCTCCTCTTAGCCAGACAGCGCCACAGAAATTGCGGGATCTGCAGCGCAATTATTTGCTGAAGCAATTCCAGGAATACTTCGACGACGTGGCGCCGGAGAAGAAATACGCTCTCGACCTCAACGAGCCGCCCAATCGGGCTTGTCGCGCCGAGCGCTTGCACGCATTTTCCGCCGCCGATTTTTTTGAGAGTAGCCACCATCGCCGATTTCAGACACGGTGAAGATCGTTCTGCTGACCACGGACAACCGGCAACCCTCCCGTCAGTTCGATAATCCGAATCCATGGTTTGGGACCGCGCCGGAAGCGCTTCTACAAGGATTCGCCGGCCTGCCGGAGGTCGAAGTCCATATCGTCAGCTGCACTCAGTATCCGATGGTGTCGTCGCCGGAAAAACTCACGCCCAATGTCTGGTTTTACAGTCTTCATGTTCCAAAGCTGGGCTGGATGCGCACGGGCTACCAGGGCTGTATCCTCGCCGCGCGGCGCAAGATTCAACAGATCGCGCCGGACGTCGTCCATGGCCAGGGCACGGAGCGCGACTGCTCGCTTGAAGCGATCTTTTCGGGGTTTCCCGATGTCGTGACCATTCACGGAAATATGCGCCTCGTCGCTCAAACTCAGCGCGCCAAGCCTTTGAGCTTCTACTGGCTGGCGGCGCGGTTCGAGGCTTTCACGCTGCGGCGCACGGGCGGCGTGATCTGCCTGTCCCGCCATACTGAGAATGCGGTGCGAGCGCTGGCGAAACGCACATGGGTAGTGCCAAACGCGGTCGATCCCACCTTTTTCGACGTGACCCGGGCCCCGGACGAGCTGCCGCTGATTCTCTGCGCGGGTAGTGTGACGCCCTGGAAAAACCAAAATGCCTTCATCCGAGCCCTCGATCCGTTGGCCGCGAAAAATAAGCTGCGATTGGTATTTCTCGGCGGTGCGGGGCACGACTCCTACGGACGCGAGTTCCGCGGGTTGCTCGCGACGCGGCCATGGTGCGAACATGTGGACTTTGCAAAACGGGAAGTCGTGAAAGCCTGGCTGGCCCGGGCGACTGCACTTGCTCTGCCGTCGCTGGAGGAAAACTGCCCCATGGTGATCCTGGAAGCGGCGGCCGCAGGAGTGCCAGTCGTCGCGGCAAAGGTTGGCGGCGTCCCAGACCTCATCGAAGAGGCGAAAACCGGTTTTTTGTTCGCCCCCGATGATGCTCCGGGTATGGCAAATGCCGTTTCGCGAATCCTTAACGATGCCACTGCAGGCCGACAAATGGCTGCCGAGGCCCGACGCGTCGCCATCGAAAATTTTCATCCGTTGCGGATCGCCCGCCGGCATCTCGAGATTTATCGTGAGGTACTGGGCGTGAAGAAATCGGGCCGTTACTCTCCCCTTCATCCCAGCAACCCACAAACCGAACGCCTGCCATGACCGACATTCCCGGCCAACTGAACAGCGAAGAACGCGCCATCCTAACCTCTGCCATTCGCGACGCCTCGACCAAGCCGAAGGTGGTGCTGGAGGTCGGCACGTGGTTGGGCGGCGGAAGCACCCTGCATTTTCTCCAGGCCCTGGAGGCGAACGGGGAGGGCCATTTGTGGGGCATCGAGGCAGACCCCTCGATTTACGATCGCATGCTCGCGAACATTCGAGCGGCGGCCCCGGGCGCGGCAAATAGATTCACGCCGCTCTTCGGGCTTTCAAAGGACGTGATCCCGCGCTGGCTGGCCGAGCAGGGGCCGAATTCCGAGGTCGATGTCGTTTTCCTGGATGGGGGCGACAATCCGCTCGAGCAGATCATGGAATATCGACTCCTCGCGGACCACATTCCGATGGGTGGCCAATTGCTGGCCCACGATACCCACTGCCGGAAAGGGAAATGGCTGCGTCCGTACCTCCAGCAGCTCGATCACTGGCGGGTGGAAGTGCACGACGTCAGTTCGGTAGGGCTCTTGAGAGCGGTCAAAGTCGCGGCATCGCCCTCTGATTCCAGCCGCCGGTCGGCGGAATCGGTGCTGCGAAAGCTACGACTGAAGCCTGCTGAGCTTCTCGGCAGCATCCTTCCCGAACCAATTTGCGCGGCGATCTGGAAAGCCATGCCAGACAAACTCCGCACGCGGATGATGCGAGGCCGCTAAAGAAAAGGCCCATCGGACGGGACCGCAGTGAAGTGGTCCGGTGCCTCCGGGAATTTATCGTCCGCGCCCTTCCGCATGATTCAGTAGTAGGCAATTTGCTGCCCGGGGAGTTTGTAGCAGGGCTCGCTGAAATCGGCCGTCTTCTGGGCGAGGTCGCGGAGCGCATCGCGGATTGCGGCGAGCAGTTTTTCCGGAGCGGGCGTGGCGCTGTCGTTGGCGGCAACGTAGATGGGGACCTGAAAAGGGTTCCAGCGCAGGCTGTAGTCGATGCGCCACTGGTCGTTCGCCCAGAGAACGGTCGGCTTGCCGCAAAGATTGGCTAGGTGCATGGGGCCACTGTTTTCTCCGGCGACCAAGCGGGCGGAGTGGATGGCCGCGACGCTCTCCTGCAAGTCTACGCGCCGCCGGTCCTCACAGCCACTGGCGCAATAGGCGTAATCGGGATGGCCGATGCAGATGACCGAGAGTCCGGCTTCGAGACAGCGGTGAGCGAGTTCGTCGGCGAAGGCGGGCGGGTAGTTTTTGGAGAGGTCCGGGCCGTCCTTCCGCACGGCGCGGAAATGGAAGGCGACGTCGTGCACGCGCCCGTCAAGTGGAGGCTCTTCGAGCAGCCGAAAATCTTGCTTCCACAGAAATCGCTTGTGGTATTGCGTGCAGAGGAGCGCCGGGATGAAAATATCGTAGGATTTCCATCCGAGCGCGGCGGCCTGCTTTCGTGCCAGGAGGATGGACTCCGCGGGGCTGATCAAACCGTAGCTATAGCCGGCTTTTTCCAGACGGATGTCGTGGAAGCTCACGGTGCATCCCTCGTAAAGATACTCGCGACCGGGGTAGGTGATGAGGTGCGTGGCGTCGTAGCATTTGCGCCGCGCGCGAATGTAACCCTGCCATTGCATGAGCTCGTAACCAAACTCGCCCGCAAACGGCCCCGCGATGAGATTTTTCGCCGGCAGGAACCGCTGGCGAGCGCCGCGCAGAAAGTAGCGCGCCTTTTCCTTGGTCGTATAGCGGTAGATCTGCGCGTTAAGGAATTGCGCGGCGTGTGTAATCATGCGGAGCGCGAATTTTGAATGGTGAAGACGAGGCGTCAATGAATGACCGCTCTTCCGCATACGCGCGCGAAGAGGACCAAGCGGCAGCCGCGCGACAAGGCGAATCGGGTTTGCTCGATTTGCGTTTGCAGTCCGCCGTGCGCGAGAAAACAAGGCTCCGAACGATCAAAAAGATTTCTCATTTGAGACTCGAGTCAGGAGGATGCTGCGGGAGGTTGGCGTTATTGTCTGGCTGGAACCCCCTAAGCTGAGCGCAGCGATTTCCACCACGCCCGCACACGCCGTCCCCATCTCCGCACGAGGCGGTATTTTCCCTCGAAGGCCGCGAAATAATACTCCGCCGCCAAACGTTCCAGATCTCTCGCCGATGGAATATCCCCCACGGTCTGCGTCCCTTCGCGGAGCCAGGGCAACCGACGGAACGCCGCCTGGTCCGGATAGTGATTCTTCAGGTAGTGTCCGAACATCTCGTATTCGCTAAAGAGATTAACGTGGGCGCCTTCCAAGTTGCGCATGATTTTCCAAGCCCAGTTTTCTCCCTCGCCAACGACCTGCTCCTCAATCCGCGCGAGCATCTCACGGAGAATCGATTTCCGAACCGGCATGTGTTGCGCGATGAAAGAAAACTCACGGCGCGGCTCCTCGCCCAAAAGTTTCCGGTACGTGTCGAAATAGGGGCCGTGCTCTTCGTCGGCGATCGTGAAAAGCATCGCGCCGCGCTCCTCAAAAAACTCCATCGGCCTGCAGCGGTTCGTGCCGTTTCGCCAGTTGCTGGTCATTACTCCGGCGCGGAATTTTCGCCGATTTCGCGAGGAGTTGGGCGCGGACGTG
>Ga0206824_10262_pt1 | contig 15292 bp, 7 predicted proteins | sample Alteio_BWOrgCont_82_FD_152874 | JGI IMG/M metagenome (GOLD analysis project Ga0206824, IMG submission 152874) | Enriched cells from forest soil in Barre Woods Harvard Forest LTER site, Petersham, Massachusetts, United States -... | ecosystem: Environmental > Terrestrial > Soil > Temperate forest >...
AGGTTGGCTGTTCGACTTCCCGGTTCGGACACCGTATGACTTCAAGGCCGGTGCCGAGATTGCCGGAGTGGGAACATTAACTCTCGCCGATGGTCGATCCGTCGAATTGCGCCGTCGGAAAGGGAACAAGAACAAGGTCGTCATCAAGATCGATGGACTTGACACCGGTTTGGACGAAGTCGGATTTCAACGCTTGATCGGACACGCCAATCAGGGGCTTTTCGAATCCGTCTTTTCCTTTGGACTGGACCAACTGAGCCGCGGCAAGGAAAGTTTGAAGCACGAAAGCCTGCAATCGGCCCTGTTCGGCGGCGGATTGGGAACGGCTGTCAGTCCAGAGCTAATCCTTCAGGAACTGGAGAAGCAGGCGAGTGAAATCTTTGATTCGAATCCACGTCGAAATACCACGATCAAGACCGTCCTGGGTGAAATCAAGGATTTGACCTCCCAGATCAAACAAAAAAGTCTTCGTTCCGATGACTATCACAAATGCCGACAAGACGCGGCCGAAGCCGAGGCCCGAGCGGCCGACTTGCATCAGCAACTGAATCAAATGCGCGTCGACCACCTGCGCATTGAAAAGCTCTGCCGCGCTCATCAGAAGTGGACCGAGCTTCAACAACGCAAACTCGATCGCCAGCCCCTGTCAGCTCCCGCGGCACTGCCGGCGGATGCCCGGGTAAAGTACCTTTCGCTGACCGAGAAGCTATCAGTTGGCACTGATGAAATTGAGCGATTGACCAGCGACATTATCGCTCTGGATCGAGAACTCGCCTCCCTGAAGCTTGATCCCGGCAGCGTCTCGTTCCGCGCAGAGATTCGTGCTTCTCTGGAATTGAGACAATCGTATCTGGAAGCTCGACGGGATCTGCCAAAACTCAAACTGGATCATGCGGCGGTTCGGCAACAAATCGACCGTGAACTGCGTGAACTGCGTCCGGGCTGGAAGCAGAATGACCTGCAGGGATTCCTGATCGACGCTGCCACGCGAAACGAAATCGATCGCCTGGTCGATGACGATCGCGATCGCGTGATGTCGCAAACAGAGCTTCGTGCAAAACGTGAACAGCTCGTTGTGCAGTTGACACAGGCGAAAGCCGATCTTGAATTGCTCGGCGAAGCCCGCGATGCCTCTTCGTTCTCCGCCGTCCTGGTCGACGAAGCGACGTACGACAGCGATCGCAAGGAACTGGAGAAGCGAACCAGCGAAGCATCCAGGATCGGTCGTCAATTGGCGACTCGGCTGAAGAAACTGACTCCCTCATTCCCCGATTCGATAGTTCAGTTGCAGGATGTGGAAGTCCCGCGCGTCGAAAACATTACTTCATTCGATACCGAATTCGACGAACTTGCCGAGACACTCCGTACTCTGCTCGACTCGATCGGCGAAGACGAACGGGAACTCGAAGAATTGAAGGCATCGATCGATCAATTGACGCTTAGTAACACGATTCCGACGCTGGAAGAGCGAAACGCAGCGCGGCAGCGACGTGATACCTGTTGGACTTTAATTCGCCGTCACTTCCTAGAACGGCAAACTGCATGGACCGGTCCCGAACCTCAATTACTGGGGGATACGTTCGAGCAGGCGATTCGAGACTCGGACCGGCTGGCTGATCAGATTTATGCCAACGCGGATGCCGTTGCCCGTCGCGAAGAATTGCTGCGTCAGTCGGAATTGCTGACGAGACGGATCGGCCAAAAGCGCGACCGCGTGGATGACGTGCAATTGCAGAAGACGAAGCTACAGAAGCGCTGGCAGCTTTTGTGGAATGCGTATGGATTCGAACCTCTGGCTCCCGATATCATGCGGCGTTGGTTGGTCGATTATGAAGCCGTTTGTGAAACGATGGCAAAACGCGATGAAAATCAGATGGAGATCGAGCAGCTTCAAGGGAAAGCCAAGGTCTTTGAAGACAGGCTGCGCACCGCCAGCAGCAACTCCGAAGCGGAGATTGCGATCTTGCTCGCGTTGGCACATCAGGCGGTGGACGATGCTCGCGAATATCAGAGACGCACGAAAGAACTGCAACGCGATATCAAACGCCACGAAGCGCAACTGAAAGACTGCGACCGCGAACTGGACTCGCTTGAATCGCAGCAAACGACTTGGAGATCGGCCTGGCAATCGGTACTTGGCCGGCTGCGTCTGCCTGCGGAGTGGGACACGGAACTGACTGGCAAGGTCATCGAACGCCTTTCGGCAACGCGAGTCAAACTCGATTCGCTGCCCCAGGAAGAATCACGCCTGCAGGCCATGCAGGCTCGGCTGGATGAGTTTGAGACCAGGGTTCGCCCACTGTATGAATCGCTGGCCCCCGATTTGCTTCGAGAACCGCCGGAACTCGCCGCCGAAAAGTTATCCGATCAGTTGGATCGCGCCGTAGAAGCTCAAAAGCAACATGATCAATTGAGCAAGCAGTTGAAACAGGCTCGCGACCAACAGCAACAGGTCGAAGACCGCCTTGCGCGATTACAGGCGGAACGGACCGTTCTGTTGACAGCGGCCGAAGTCACATCCGACGAAGAATTCCTGGATGTCATCCAGCGTGCGGAAAGGATCAGCCAACTGGATGCCGATCTCCAGCGACTGACCAGCGATCTCGATCAGATCCGTGCCGGCGAAGATCGCGATGAATTTGAACGATCATTGAACGGCATGGAGACTGACGCGTTTGAGGTTCGACGGCTCGAACTGGCTCAGCAGATCGAAATCGCCGTCCAGAAAAGCCGCGAAGCCGACGGCGTTGCGGCCGTCGCCCGAAACAAGCTGGCCAGCCTGGATGGTTCGTCGGCTGCGGCATTGTTGACGGATGCCCTGTCTCGCAAACATTCGCTAGTCGCTACTGAGATCGATCGGTACGTCCCGCTTGTCTTCGCAAAGCATCTGCTCAGCGAAGCGGTGCGCCGTTTCGATCGCGACAATCAACCCGAAATGATCCGCACGGTGTCACGATTGATGGATCAAATGACCGGCGGACGCTACATCGAATTCGACCGCACAACCGACAGTTCGCAAAACATCCTTGTTCGCCGTAGCGACGGAGTGGAGCGGACTCCGGAACAATTAAGCACCGGAACGCGCGAGCAACTGTATCTGGCTATTCGCCTGGCCTACGTCCTGCATTATTGCCGACAGAACGAACCGCTGCCGATTGTTATGGATGACGTGCTGGTCAACTTCGACGATAACCGCGTCCGCCAGACACTGACTGCCCTCGCCGACGTTGCTCAAACGGTTCAGGTCCTGTTCTTCACGTGCCATCCTCACATGATCCAACTGGCTGAAGAAGTTGTCCCGAATCTGAAACCGATCGAACTTCCCACGGTCGGTGCAGTTGGTTCGCTCGCCTGAATTCGTGATTAATCGCGAGATTCGCGGTCAACTCTGACTTTTTTTGGATAGCCCGTCTTGGGATCCACCGTCACATCCAGATTCTCATTCTCATCGACGAAGAACACGAACCCGTTGAACATCTCATCGTACGTCTGCTGGCCCCAGGGGACGGTCCGCTTCGAGTCCGGGTTGTACGGATTGAACGCCGAGTTGTCGTAGTGAGCTACCACTTGTAGTTCCGTCCCTTTCGGCAATCGTTTCTTCCCTGGTTCGACTTCATAGGCCAATTGCCAGTCGAAGTTGTAATTGGAGATCTGCAGCAACGTCTCCCGTGCCTGACCCGGGATATTGGCATAGAACGACATGTCTTTTCCTCGCACGTGCATGTGAGAAAACATCCCCAGCAGCGTGACATCTCGATCCAGTCTCTTCTGAGCTTCGATGGCAAACGCGCCGTTCCCCGGCGGAATTGCAATCCGGCGCGGATCGATCAGGACCTGCCGAAGCTGCTTTTTCACAGGTCGTCGCGGAAAGCGCAGACCGACCGAGATCCGGCAGGTTTCTTCTTTCCCGGAGGGTGTGTAATGAATCTGCAAACCCAGCACGGCGAGTTTGGGAATCAGAAAGGCGACACCGTTATCGAATCGTCCCAGATCCATCGGCTGACCGCCGGGGACATGCCCGGTGATAAACGTTTCTTCCCCTGCCCCCTTGGATGTGGCATAGGCCATATTACAGTGATGCACGACGCCGGGATTGTCCGGACGAATCTCAATCGCCTCGACCCACGTATCTCCCAGGAACAGATGCGGCAGCAGCACGTGATGATAGGGAACGAATCCAGTCGCCTGAACAGTATGCTCCTGCAGCATGGTGATCACGACATCCGGCTCGCCAATTCGCCAGCGCTTCGCCACCGCCTCTTCAACCTTCAACGGTTCTGCCTGCGGCTCGCCTTCCGGCCGACCTGATCGCACCCACTTCACCAATGTCTCACGTTCAGATCGCGTCAGCGAAGGATCATTCTGAAAGGTTCCATATTTGGGATTCGCAAACCAGGGAGGCATTCGCTGATCAATGACCGCTTCAGCAATGGTCTCGGCATGCGATGCCGCGTCAGCAAATGACTGCAACGCAAACGGCGCGGCCGTCCCCTCCGTATGACAATTCACACACCGCCGCTGCAGGATGGGGACCACATCCTGATGAAACGTTGGAATCGGCCCGTTCGCGACCTCGGATTCCGGCGATTCAATCAGACAACCATCCACAGGCGTTTCTATCACCGAGACGGGGCGATTCTCTAACACGTCCTGAATCGCGATCTCCAGATCTCGACGAGTCGGTTCGGGCCGCGCCCCACCGAGTCGCAACTGGTCATCGATCCGGCCGCGATAAACCAGCTTTCGCTCGGAATTCAGAACAACCACTTCAGGAGTCCGCGTCACCCCCAGTGCCCGGGCACACGAAAGATCGGTGTCCTTCACAAACGAAAAACCCGCGCTCAGTTCAATCGCCCGAGCCGCCCTGTCGCGAATCGTATCCTCCAGGCCGACATTCACCGCCACAAGCTGCACGTCTTTCGAACTGTACTGCCGATCCAGATCAATCAACTTGGGGATCGATCGCCGGACCAGCGGACAAGAAGTCGTTGTGAAGACGAAGACATACGCCTGCTTCGCTCCCAGATCCGCCAGCGAACGAGGCAACGACCGAATATCCTTAAACCGCAAGTCGGCAATCTTGTCGCCAATCGCCGGAGGTGCCGCCTGAGCAGCGTCGTGAAGGAAAACCCCAACGACCATGATCAGCAACAACGTCGGCCATCGTCGGATGGAAGCCATCAGAATTGCTCACGGGAGTGCATTGCTAAGGCGTACGAAACGCATTCCAACGATACCGCTTCCGGCACGAAACTCCAACAGGCAGCGAAGTTGCCGCCGCCTCGCGCAGGACGAGCGACATTGAAGCTGCGCCGTTTTCAAGTTGCATGAATCTGAATTGCAATCGAACGAACTCAATGGGTCAGGAAACAGCTCACGTTCCCTTGGAATTCTCGACGGCCGTATCACCGCGGATGTAGCCAATAAACAAGAACAGTGAAACCATCGCCACGGTCGCCCCGGCCCAAAAGTATTCCATATCGTCTACGAATGCGTCATAGGACCCGTGGAGAAATGACGCCAATGCGAGGCCCAGGAAAATCATTGACCCTCGTGAACCCTTGGTTTTCCTGGCGAGGAAGATGAAATATCCGAAAATCCCAGACCAGATTCCGTGCAAAAGCGGAAGGCTGATCCAGCGGAGCACCTGGACAATAATGTAGTCGCCTGTGTCCATGCCTTCGACTGCGTAACCAACAGAGTACATCACGGCCTCTGTCGAGCCAAACGAAAGTCCACTCAGACAGCCCAGAAATGCGCCGGTGTTTGGAGTCATCGATTTCGAACTGAATCCAGCGATCAACAGCGGCATCAAAGCCTTTGCGAATTCTTCAATCAGGCCAACCGCCAGCGAATAACCGATCAGACGAAGCAGTAGATTCGGAGAATTCACCGCGTCAAACGCATCTCGGGCGAACGGTAACCAACTGCCGATTTCACTCAGCAGCAACACCGCCCCGATGCTCAGCAGCCCCGAAGACAACCAGACCACTAACGTGCGACCGATGCCGATTGGCTGCGGACGGACGCAACGAAATAGAATTGCAGCTTCGATGATGGCGAAGTAAATGCTTAAAGCCCATGCCGCTTCCTCGATCGGTGCATGCCGCTTCGCGTAGTACTGAACCAGAAGCAGCGGACAACTGAAGAGAAACACCAGCAATTGCACCCACACGAGAGTCAGCGGGCGGTCACGCAGCCATGCGCGCAACGGAATGATGCCCGTTAGACCCGCCTGCCGTAAATTCGCCACCAGTGCATAGGTATCGACCAAAACGTGACGTTCGTCGGCGTCGTCATCAGTGACAACGGGTTGAGGAGAGCCATCCGAATCTTGGGACCTTTTGGGAATGGACTTGAGAAACCGCGTGGCCGGAACCCAATTCTTAAGTCCGGGTCTCCAAATGACGTCATCCTGCCCGATACGTCCGGATTCAACCAACTCGCGCATTTGTGATTCAGTGAACGGCCCCTTCCTTTTGTTATCGTCTGCGTAGTACCAATTCGCGCTCATCTCACCCGCAGACTGCGATTCGACTGATGGCTGTAAAACAAGACTGTCATTCGTCGAAACTTCACCATCCGAAGGGTCGTCAGGAAATAAGCCAACAAACCGACCGGCTGGGATCCAGATCGAATTCGCGTCCACCCGAATTGGCGTCTTTCGGTTGACCTGTCCCGCGGCTGCCATTTCCCTTAATTGGGAGTCGGCAAAGGGACCGAGCACGTTTTGATTCTGTTTGATTTGCCATTGATTCGCCATGGCCCAGGACAACCCCCCATTACTTCGCATCCAACCCGAACCGATCATATCCAGCTTGTGCATGTGTGCAGTGTTGAATGGAGAGCCATCCAGGAGCCGTTGACCCCGTTTCACGAATCATTTCTTGTCCTGATAGAACAACTCGCGGTACCTTTGAATGTCGACCGGCGGCTTCTCGGGTGAGATTACGGTGCAGTTCCTCAAACGTTCCCGCTGCTCTTTTGGAAACCACATCAGCAGTTCGGCATCGGGAGTCACCGAGACAACTCTGAAGTACGATTTGCATCGCCACAGGCGTTCCGGGGCATATTCTGAATACGGGCTTACTATGGAAGGGCTTAACTGTGACAATCGGGCGGCATCAACCCCTGTGAAGATGTATTGCCGCTCAACGGCATCGTCGAAATCCCCTTGAAATGGCCTATTGGGCTTGCGTAGGAAACCATAATCCGCCACTTCATTGATCGCAAACCTGTCGTGCATTCGCGCTTCGACGGTGTCTTCACTCAATATCGTCGTTACGAACAATACTTCATGAAATCCAATGTCACCCACGTCCATTGGTAATGGGAGTGGTGCGGTTGGAGTCCGAAATGCCATCACGTTTGCAAGATTCTTTTCCGCGATGACAAGTTGTTGCTTTTTGTCCGCTTTCAGTTGGGGAGGCGAGTTCAGGATCTCGAACTTGAGTTCATTAACACTCTTTTGAATGCTCGCGACACGGCTTAGCCGGATAGTCTCCGCTCTTTCAAGATATTCTCTGATCTTCAGCGGAATTCTCTCATCATGGTCATCCGCCTTTTTCTCATTCGCGATAGCGGGTCCGTTGGATGGATCCTTATTGACAGGTGATTTACGACGTTCCTTTTCCGTCCCTGGCTTTGTCGGACGTTCAGGTGTGTCGACCGTCTTCGAAGGGATCTTCTTTTGTTCCGTTTCGGCAGGTTTGACCTCCGCTTCCCGCAGTCCATCCGCAGGGAACTTCGGTTGACGAACATCGGCGTCTCGTGCAGGCCGATTGTTGGCCCCGAATTCCTCCGGATCGAAAAGCTGGTCGAAATCAGGCCTCTCTTCAGCAGCTTCTTCAAGCGGAGCCTGTACCAGAGGAACAGACTTTTCCCCCGATATCAAAGCCACAATGGCGACAGTTCCTACAACCATGGTTGCCGCCAGGACAGCTAAAAACAGCGGCACATAGGCTGACCATCGCCGCCAGAACGTAGTCGTTGTGGTCCGCTCATTGATTGGTGGAAATCCCACGAGCAATCCATTGACTTGCTCAGCAGGCACCCACGCTGGAAGCCCCTCTCTCCAAACCATATCATCCGGCTGCAAAATCCCCGCAACCGCGAGTTGCCTTAGTTCCGCTGCATCGACCGGGCCTACTTTTTCTCCGTCGACTGCGTAATACCAAGAGACAGGCATGATATCGCCCCGCGTTGTCGCCATCTGGTGTGGTGGAACTCGCTCTGATTCTTGTTCCGCTTTGAGTCTGCCTTCAAATTCTTCACATCACAACATGCGCAACAGGTCCTTGTTACTAATAGACACTTGACCGAGGCCATCTTCCAGTGGATTCCGCATGATTTCAACCGTAGGTCGAATGATTGACCAGCGAATATGGTTAACAGGCCCTCGCTTCAGAGACCGTATGTAGTATGGCTTCCCTATCGGGACGCTCGACGCCGAATCCAATTGATTTGGCCGTCGAAAGTGCCATAGACAGACGTGTGAGCGCTGCTAGACTGGCATTGCTTTGCGCCGCTAAACGCGAAGGACGTTTCACGTCAGGAATGGAAGTCAGAAGATCTTCGCTGCATTGAACTAAGAATGGCGATTCCGTCTCAAGAAAGTCTGTTTTTCAACCAGGCTTGTTCGAGTTTTCGAACCATTCGTTGAAGCGTTCCGACAGACTGACGTGCGTCCGGCGAATCCAACAGATTGAACGTCAATGCTCGGCGCGTTTCCATGCAGCGACGGACGATCGCCGGAACGTTGATCCGGTCGTCGCGGTATTGCAGTTCCACCCGAACTTCCGTATCAACCGGCAATGAAGAGTCTTCCTGAGCAATATCGACTTCGACAGAAGATTCTGACACATTCATCGCCGCACCGCGTATTCGCCGCCCACTGGCCAGGCGCAGTTCAATTTGAACATCCGCCGAGTGAACAACAGGAACTCGAAAATGTTGACGGCGGTTGGCGACAGTCAGGGCCGTGGGGGTCGCAAAATGAACTTCGACTGTGGATACTCCGTAACAGACTTCCGTGATGGCTTCCACAAAGTTGTACAGCAACGCCTCGAACGGAAACGTCACGTAACACAGAGCGTGCGTTTGCAGGCTGTCAATTTGATCACAGCCTTCGACAACCAGAGTCAATCGCCCACGAGTCGCTTCCCGAAACCGGGCATTGGCCACTCGCCCGTCGGGAAGCACGCAAAACTGGCACGCCGCAGACTTTGCGCAGCAGTTCACCACGATTGGATACGCGTCGACGGTGTGCCTCTGCTTGTTCGACATCGTGCCAGACGCCTCTTCGTGCAAAACCGATCAGTGCTCCAAACGCCGTTTGCTGTCCTTTGTAGCTGAATTCGTGAGAATTCAAGTCTTCACGCCGGCCCCAAAGTCTCACGAGATTGGCGATATTGGAATCGCCACACGTAAACGACCCTGACGGCGTTGAGTGCTCTCATGCCTTAAGCTAACTAACTGTTGAAAAAGATATCTGGAACTTTAGAGGGAACCGGAAAATCCGCGAAATTTGACGTGAAGGAGAATTCCTCACACTTTTTTCATTCTCTCGTTCAATTGAGCGTCATTGATGCATGTGCAACTCTAGGTTTTTCCGGTTAGCCGTCAAAGTTTTACTCGATGATTCGAAAAGTGTTATTTGAAGAATCGGGAGCCCGTTTCACATTTCCGGCTCCAATCGGTTCTACGGGCGGTCAAGGTTTGATCAGCCGGCCACATTTGCTAGCGCGTCCGCTGGACAGGACCCGCGCAATTCAGGTTCGCCAAACATAACGGACTGCGGAACGGGATTACCGCTGCATTCTGAGATTGCCAATCATGAAAGGCGTCGCGAGCCCGTCGCGAGCCAGAATTAGGACGGCTCGATCGCAGCACTCGGCACTAGAAATACTACATTCCACAGGCACGAGCGGTACGAAAGGATTTTCAGGTCTCCGAAGCACAATCGACGCATTGGTCACCAATGGTTTTTGATGACAACTTGTTCTTCGGTTGGTTGTGCGACGACCAATTGGTCCATTAGTGTGTTGACCAGAGCAGCATTGTTCAATCCGTCGGAGACATCAATGCCACATTCTCACAGACTGCTGTTCGTTTGCTATGCGTTCCTTGTGCAGGCGCATTTGGTTTATTCGGAAGCAGAAGCCCGGGCTGGCTGGGCCGTGCTATATGACAAGAATGGATATCTCACCCGCGACATCCCCGATGAGGCACTTGAGCGACTGGATACGCTGGCCAAACAAGGCGCTGAGCTGAGGTCGATCGCGTTTATGCCCAATGGCGGCTGGGTCATCCTCTATGACAAGAGCGGCTACTCGACTAGCAAGGTCCCAGATGAGGCATTTCAACGCCTGGAGACGTTTGCCAAGCAAGGCGCTGAGCTGAAGTCGATTGCGTTTACGCCCAATGGCGGCTGGGCAATCCTCTATAACAAGAACGGCTACTCGACACGGAACATCCCCGATGAAGCGTTCGAACGCCTAGGGACACTCGCCAAGCAAGGTGTTGAATTGAAGTCGATCGCGTTTACGCCCGGCGGCGGCTGGGCCGTCGTCTCTGACAAGCACGGTTACTTTACTCGCAACATCCCCGATGGGACGTTCAAGAAACTCGGCGAGCTTGCCACTCAAGATGCCGAAATCAGGACGATCACGTTCACTGCGGGTGGCGGTTGGAGTGTCCTCTTCAACAAAAACGGCTACGTGGCGCGCGGCATTCCGGACGATGCCTTCAAGGCCGTCGCCAATTTGGCGAATAAGGGGGCGATGGTGAAGTCGCTCACCTTCACGGTCGATCCGCCGCTCTCGAAATTGTCGCAAGACGACAATGCAACTCGCGACAAAATTCTGGAACGCATGGCCCATGACAACGTGCCGGGGATGAGTGTCGCGGTGAGTGTGGATCATAAGATTGCCTTTGTGCGGAGCTACGGAAGCATTCAGTCCGGCGGCGGCAAACCGGTGAAGGAAGAAACGCGATTCCAGGCCGCGTCCATCAGCAAGACGCTCGCAGCAACGGCGGCCATGCGCCTGGTGCAGGATGGCAAGATCGGCCTGGACGGCGAAATCAACCAGTACCTGGTTTCCTGGAAAATCCCCATCAACAAGTTTACAGAGCAGAAGCAGCCCACGGTGCGCCAGGTCCTGACCCACAGCGCCGGCTTCAACATTCACGGATTTGACGGCTATGCCGCTGGCAGAAAGGTTCCCAGCTTGCTCCAGGTTCTGGACGGCAAGAGTCCTGCAAATTCGCCGGCGATCCGCGTTGAATTCCTGCCCGGCAGCAAGGTTCAGTACTCAGGCGGCGGCTTCTGCGTGCTGCAACAGACCCTTTGCGACATTAACGGGCAACCGTTTGACAAGCTCATGCACGAACTGGTTCTGGAACCGGCGGGGATGAAAAATAGCACGTTCGACCAGCCGTTGCCCAAAAGCTTCGAGTCCATCACTGCCGTGGGGAGTCAAAAGGGGTCAGCGGTTCCCGGCAAATGGCACACCTACCCCGAAATGGCGGCAGCCGGCCTGTGGACGACATCCTCAGACTTGGCCCGCTTCACGATCGCGATCCAGCGCTCCACGAAGGGTCATTCCGACGCCATTCTGTCTGCCAAGCTGGCGAAGGAGATGCTCACGCCACAGATCGGCGACCGAGGGCTTGGGTTCGTGGTGACAGGTCAAGGTAAGCACCTTGTTTTCTCGCACAACGGCATTAATGCAGGATTTGAAAGTCAGCTCTTCGCCTCCGTCGAAACCGGCCACGGCGTCGTTGTCATGACCAACGCCAACGACGCCCGAAAGCTGATAGATGAGGTCGTCCAGGCGGTTCGCACCGAGTTTGGCTGGTGAAGAATTCCATCGCCCGTCGAAGAGCCACCTTCAAACAAGCGGTCGCCAACCTGCAATTTCTTCCTCTGCGAAGCTCTGCGCTGAAGTCTTCTATCGGCTGAAATTCGGATGCTTTGAATCTCCCAGCGATTCGAGGTAGGCGAGCAGATCCAGGATTTCTTCGTTGCTAAACGTATTGAGTAAGCCGGCTGGCATGGGCGACGTCGTGGAAAGCTGGCGGTTCTCGATCTCTGATTTCTTTACGGTCACAGAATCCTTCTCCAGGGGATTCGGCCGCAGAACGACGGTTTCCGTAGTCTCTTCAATGATTCGGCCGATGATTGTTTTCCCTTCGGTCGTTTCAATGGCCGTGTCCTTGTATTGTTCAGAGACCACTTTCGAGGGCTCGGTGCAAGATTCGAGAAGGTCCTGCCGCTTGAACCGCGTCGCGACGGCAGTCAGGTCTGGGCCAATCGCCCCTCCCAGATCCCCGTAACGATGACAGGCGCTGCACTGGGCCTGGTAGAAGATCTCCTTTCCCCTTCCAAAATTGCGTCCCTTACTCACCTGATCCAGCAGCGATTGAAGGTCGGCCGTGGTCCATTCCTTGACCAGTGCGCGCGTACTGAGCGCCGGAGCGGGCTTGGGCGTCTGTGCCGCGATGTATACAGACAGGACATCATTCAGAGCAATGATCTCCTCGGGCGACATGGTGAACTTGGCCTCTTCGTGAGCATGGGCCAGGAAATTTGGAAAGCTCGCACCGTTGTTGAAACGGATGCCGGCATCTTCAAACCATTTAACGACACGAGCGGGGTGCTCCTTAGAGATTCCAGTGTTCCACCATGTTAGATACGTTCGGCGAAGATCGAGGTTCCACCCCAATCTGATATTGCGCAGGTTCATCACATAGGCGACTTGTTCTTCCTGCGTCTTCGCTTGCTGCAGCAAAGCCACCGTTTTGGCGACTGCGCCTGGTGCGTTGAGGGCGAGCAGGATCTGGCTCAGTTCGCGATTCACGCTTTCTGTTTTGGCCGGGTAGATCGGATCGAGATCGGCAATCAGCCGGTTTGCTGTTTCACCGGTCGGAATCCCCTGCCGCGCGAGCGAGACTTCGATGACGCGCAGCTTTTCCAATTGCTGCTCTTCCGTCAGGCCGGCGAATGGAATCGACGCCAGCGCGCTGATGATCGCCGGTTGCGTGTTCGTGGATCCCCATCGAGCCAGCGCCAGCAACGCTGTAAAGGCTGCGGCCGGTTTCTTTTCGCCCAGCGCTTTCGCCTGCCATTCCGACACGGGATTGCGTTCCACAGCCAAACGGGCTGCGTAGCGAATGTATCGATCAGGACTATCCAAGTAAGGCCACGCGAATTCGACGGCTGCAGGGTCGGCTTCGACGTTGAATGCTTCCAACTTGCGGCGCAGTTCTCGAGCGTCGCGACCTTCATCGTTCCGCAATTCGTTTGCAGTGAGTTGTTTGAAAGGTTCATTGCCCGTGTAACTGACGCGGAACAAACTCGCCTGCGTACCTCGCCCGCCAATTGTGAAGTACATCGCTCCATCGTCACCGATCACGACATCGGTCAAGTTCAAGGGCGTTTTTCCCTTGTTCGTACGCAGCGATTGAGGCGCCACGAAGTTTTCCCATGTCCCCGTGTAGCCGGCCCCCTTGGGCGTCAGATGCACGGCAATCAGGCGACCATAGGTCCAGTCGCAAATGTAGAACGCCTTTTGATACTTCGCAGGAAACTTGGCCCCTGTGCCAAACGTCACGCCCGTCGGACAGCCAATGCCGATCGTCGTGGTCTGAGGCAAACTATCGTGGTAATACTCTGGCCACTTGGCGCTTCCTTCTCGAAACCCCTGTTCGCCACCGCGGACCGAATGAAACACGTGAACCGGACGATACCACGGCGCTCCCCAGTCCCATTCCATATCACTGTCGAAACCGAACAGTTCGCCGTCAGCGTTGAAATCAATGTCGTAGGTGTTGCGCTGGCCGGCCGAATACATCTCGACGTTCTTGCCGTCCAGATCCATCCGCGCGATATATCCCCCAGGAGGCATTCTGCCGGCACCGAACCCGTTCCCATCTTCCGCACGCTTGATAGCCAGGTCGTCCCCATAAGTGCGATGAGGGGAACTCGTGGCCAGGTCGGTCGGCACGTCGACGAAGTTTCCGCAGACCATGTAGAGCTTCTTGTCAGGTCCCAGCGCGATCCCGTGAGCACCATGTTCCCCGGCGCCGCCGCGCCACTCGCGCAGCAGTTCCACATCGTCGTAGCTGTCGTCCCCTTTGGTGTCCTTGCAACGATACAGAGCGAACTTCCCGTCTTTGTCTGCACCGTTCACATAGCCCCATTGTTTCGGTCACGGGAATCTGCAGCAGCTCTTCCTTGACGATTTTTCCGTCATCCAGAGTCAGTCGCGCGATCGGCTGATTGCGTTGTCCGCCTAGCAACAATCGTCCTTTGGGATCCTTCACCAAGTTAATCCACGATCCATGGAGCTTGGGATCGGCTCGCAGAACGTGTTCGATCTTGAAACCAGGCAGCGTCTCCAGCAGTTCTTCGGGCTTGCTGATATTCGCAGGCTTGGAGTCGTCGGCAGGTCCATAGACAGCCTTCGTCACGACGAACTTTTGCTCGGCCGGGACCGAGATCTCGATCCGGCTCCCTTCATTCGCCTCGCGAACGAGCTTTTCGTCGCCGATCCGATACTCAACGCGTAGCTTCTTCGGAACGCCAGGAGCCGTGTCACCGAATGTCTGATTGTCGACGGCAATGACAAGCTTGTTCTCTTTCACAGCCGCAGTGACCACGGAAGTGACGTCAGTCGCATCCTCAGCAAACGCAGGGGAAGCAAATAAGGCAACCACGAGGGCAAGCATCGTCACATGCTGACAGAGCGACTCCAGGGAAACAGTCAATCGATTCATAGGTCCGTTTCTTCAAGTTGTGAATTCTTGTGGTCTGTTCGTGCATCATCTGCGAGGCACGAACAGGATATATCCGGCGGTAACGCTTGAAAACTACGAAGTCAGAAGAAATCTATCGGGATCTTGTCCACACCCAGGTCGCATTGCTACGACACGCCTGGCGCCAATTTCACTTCTTTTGCTGATCAGGCCGAAGAGCGTTCAGCAACGGCGATCGAAACTCGCGCTTTGCCGGATTGTAGATGCCGAAGCCGGAGGCGAATTCCCAGTAGGCCCAATCAAATTCAAGTTCAGTCGCGACAGTGCGAACCGCCCCGGTCCACTTCGCTCGAGATACCAGATCACCTTGCTCGAATGTTCCGAACTCGCCCAAATAGATCGGCCGGCCATTGCGCGCTCCCCATTCGGCCGCCCGCTCTAGATCACCGTGGATCTTCTCTGCCGCGCTGGCCAGGACATTTTCTTTTCGATCTTCGTAAACCAGCCGAAGCTCCTGAACATGAAACGGACCCGC
>Ga0206824_10263_pt1 | contig 15135 bp, 16 predicted proteins | sample Alteio_BWOrgCont_82_FD_152874 | JGI IMG/M metagenome (GOLD analysis project Ga0206824, IMG submission 152874) | Enriched cells from forest soil in Barre Woods Harvard Forest LTER site, Petersham, Massachusetts, United States -... | ecosystem: Environmental > Terrestrial > Soil > Temperate forest >...
CCATCGATGTGCCGGTGACAAAAAGGCCACTCGCGCCCGCTGGAAACCCGAACAACTCACACATCCAACGAGTAATCTGCCGCTCCACTTCCACAGGAATCTGATTTCGTCCGCCTGTGTTGGCGTTCATTCCGGCCGCCAGCATCTCCGCCAGCATGCCAACAGGCGTGCCACCGCCATGAACCCATCCCATAAAGCCGGGATGCGCATTACCCCCCGTGTAAGGAAGGATGTGCGATAGAAATTCCTCATGCACGCTCGCCAGATCTGCTGGCTCAACTGGAAGGCTACCGCGGAATCGCGCCTGTGTCTCTTGAGGCGCCGGCTGCCACACCGGGCGCTCGCGAATCTTTTCAAGATAATCGAGCATGTCATCCAGCATCGTGTGCGCCTGGCGTCGAAAGCCACGCCAATCAGCAGGGTCAAGTGAGGCAGAAGAATGCAAATCTCCCCAACCGTGTTCCCAGGAATAATCGGAAAGGTCGATTGGTGCCGGAATTTCAATTGCCGACTGCATCTGCGCTCATTCCCCGGAGCATGTCTGTGGTCAAGCTAGGCACAGATTAACCGCATGCGCCTGAAACTCTTGAGCGTCTTATGTCGATTTATCAGCATGTTGTGCTGATATGGAACTAGCTACAAATCGTTTCCAAAATAGTCCAAGAGCATCGCCGGGCGGGGAAGCGGAACACTACCACGCACTCCGGCCAGGACTGATGCATCCCAACGATCCGTGGATGAGACCGGTAACGAGTGGCTAGGAGGAAACGGGCTTCTTAAAAGCCTCTACGGTGTTCAGCGGAAGCAATATGTAGATGGAAAGTTACTAGCCACGGAACTGGCGAATACATGTTTCCTTCTCGGAAAGAGAGAGGAAGCGCTTGGTCTGCTCGAAGAGGGATTCGCGCGTCATCGCCTGGATATCGTAGAGCTCCTGTCAAATCGAAACAGCGTGGCCCTGAAGGACGAGCCGCGCTACAGGGTCCTTGTTGGCAAAATCAACGTTCCCGCCGCGTGGCATTATCCGCTCAAGATCGAGTCACTTTGGGCAACCAGGAGAGACGGGGCACCGTAAAAATTGCATTCAAGATCCAGTGAGCAGGTGACCCATCTCAGCCTTCGCTCCGCGATCATCCGCTTACGTATTTGTTAAACCAGTCGATGGTGCGCTGCCAGGCCAGGTCAGCTGCAGGCTTGTTGTAGCGTTCCGGCGTTGCATCGCAATTAAATCCATGCACAGCTCCCGGATAGATATACCCCTCGTGCGGAACCCCCGTTGCACTCAAAGCCTTGTCATAAGCCGGCCAGGTCGCAGCCAGTCGTGTGTCGAGTTCGCCATGATGCACAAGAATTGCTGCCTTAATTTTAGGTATGTCGCCATCCGGGGGAGGGCCGCCATAAAACGGCGCCGCAGCGGAAAGATCGGCGCCCAGCCGGACCGCGAGCGCATTGGAAGTGGAGCCGCCATAGCAGAAGCCGGTTACGCCGATCTTTCCTGTGCAATCCTGACGTGCTTTTAGCCATGAGCCCGCGGCTGCCATGTCCTCAAACATCTTCGTTTTATCGATCTTGTTGAACAACTGGCCGCCCTTATAGTCATCCCCTGGAAAGCCACCCAGCGAAGTGAGTCCATCTGGCGCAAAGGCCATAAAGTTGGCAAGCGCCAGTCGTCGCGCAATATCTTCGATATGCGGGTTCAGCCCCCGGTTCTCATGAATCACCAGGATTCCGGGCAACTTTGACGGCTTCGCTTCGCGAGTGTCGGCGCTGACCGGACGCACAAAATATCCGCGAATACTGCCATTGCCTTGCGGAGAAGGCACCGTCTCGTATGTAGCCTTGATTCGGTCGTCCGTGCGCGAAACCTGCTGGCCTAGCGCATAATTGGGCATCAGCGCATCCAGGATCGTGGTTGCAGTCAGCCCGCCAATGGCCAGCCCGCGAACGCGCTGCATAAATGCGCGGCGGCTGATGTCGCCATGAATGAATTCGTTGTAGAGCGCGACTGCTTCGCTGGGAAGTTTGCGTTCTTTGAGTTCCATGAAGAAATCTCCTATTTCGTCATATGCGAATTATTAGAAACAAACGAGCTATTTAGTGCAATCGGGTTTAATACGTCCATTGTCACGCCGTTATCGGTTCAATCATTGTTCGAACCAGCGCCGATGAATTCACTGGGAAATAGCTCTGTCTGGTGTATTCCAGTATGGGTGCCTCGTCAGGCGCAATATATAGATACAGTAAATCGTATAGTCGGTCCCTGGCTCCCCACCAATTCAATCTGTGGACCCAGGCACCAGACATGCACGGGAGTCGAGGGCAGATAAGCAAAGCTTCTCAAATCGCCAGCAACAGATGCAGACCGCGTGAAACTTCTGCTTCTGCCTGCTCCGTCTAATGTTAAGCATGTCCTTCTACACGAGCGGGCTTTAATTTTTGCAGAGCTGCTGGTCCATGCGCTGCATAGGCCAGATGCGAGCGGACCGTCGGAAATGCATAGGAATCATCGATAATCGAGTCAGCGGAGATGAAGTTGGGTGGCCCGGTTTCAGGCAGCTTCCGAGTGAAGAGCGGCGATAAGCTGCGCGCAGGCGGAGCCATCCTCTTGCTGGTATGTGCTGTGTTGGCGCCAATTGCGCTTTCGCAAGCGCTCACGAGCCCAGCATCTGATCACGACCAACCACCTCCACCCCGCGCATATGCGGGCGACGCTGCCTGCGCAAAGTGTCATCGTAAGGAAGCGGCAGCCTATGAGCACACTCCGCACGCCCGCGACTCCAGCCTCCCATCTGCAGAGAGCATTCTTGGCAGCTTTCAGCCTGGGAAGAATGTCCTGCACACCCTTGACCCGAATCTCGTCATCAACATGGTCGCCGCGCCCGGCAGCTTCTATCAAAGCGCAGTGAATCTTGCAAATCCAGCCGAACATCTGGCGGAGCGCTTCGACATTGTGATTGGCACCGGCCGACACGGCCAATCGTATCTTTACTGGGATAACGACCAGCTCTATCAACTGCCGGCTTCCTACTTCACAGCAAATCATGAGTGGATCATCAGCCCGAGCTTTCCAGCGGACAAGATCATGTTTGATCGCCCGATAACGCCGCGCTGCCTGGAATGCCATACCAGCTATTTCACCTGGATAGACACAAACCAGATTGACACAAACCATTTTGAGAAAAGCAGCCTTGTCTTTGGCATCAATTGCGAGCGCTGCCATGGCCCCGGCGCAGCCCACGTAGCCCGTGAGAGCACATCCACAAAACCGGAGCAAGCTAAGAGCCGGCTCGTGGCAGACCATACCATCGTCAACCCCGCACGCCTTGACCGCGACCGGCAACTAGATCTCTGCTCACTTTGTCATGCAGGCGCAGTGGATCCGCTTCGTCCTTCGCTGACATTTCGTGTCGGGGACAACATCCGCGACTTCCTGGCAATTAAAGCTGCCACTCCTGGCGAAACCGTGGACGTGCATGGCAACCAGGCTGGTGCGCTTGAGCTGAGCAAATGTTTTACCTCCAGCAAGATGACCTGCTCCAGTTGCCATAATGTTCATGAGGGCCCCGGTGTCGCGGCGTCGTATTCCCACTACTGCCTGGAGTGCCATCAGATGCGCACCTGTGGCAAATACGCTTCCCTGGGCGAGAAGATTCGCAGCAAATGCGTCGATTGCCACATGCCGATTCAGGAATCCGGCCAGGTTGTTTCATTCGCCGCCGGGCATGCTGTGAATGCCAGCTTCCGTACTCACCAGATTGCTATTTACGATGAAGCATCAAAGCACGTCGAACAGAGCCTGGCCGGTAAATAGCTCCAGCCACCGAGGTTCTTTCTTGCGCGTCTCACTCCGCAGTCGTCGGATCAATGACCGTTCGCACCTGTGCCACCGAGTTGGCAGGGAAGTCGCCCTGCTTGGCATGCTCCAGTACGGATGCCTCGTCCGGCGCAATATAGATACAGTAAATCTTGTTGTCCGTTACGTAACTCTGCACCCATTGGATCTGCGGACCCATGCCCTTCAACACACCGCATGATTTCTGAGAAATTGCCTGCAGCATCTCCGGCGTCAGCTTCCCGGCCCCCGGAATCTCTCTTTCAATAACAAACTTTGGCACAGTGCCTCCTCTTGCTCTCAAAACCATCCTGCAGCTTGGGCCGCGAGGGTAGATTCGCGTTTCGTTCCTGACAAGAATAATTCATCCAGCCATCGATCGAGACTTTCTGCAACGCCGCTCCTGCATTCGCGTCTAATGAGACGAAACCATGCGCTTCCCGCTCGCTATGCATTCCAGAACAGCTCTCCCGTTCCTCGCCCTGGCACTTGCCTCAGGTGCCGCGTTTAGCCCCTGTGCCTGTCCAGCCCAGCAGAACTCTGCGCCGGCTGCTTCTTCTGACACGCTTCACATCCAGTCCCGCGAGGTCATACTGCCCGTCACCGTCCGCGACAAACACGGCGCGCTTGTGACCACGCTTCAGAAGACCGACTTCACCCTCACTGAGGATGGCCGTCCTCAGGTGATCAAGGGTTTCTCTCACGATACCAATCTGCCCTTCCGTATTGGCCTGCTGGTCGATACCAGCCGCAGCATGAGCAATGTCATGCAGCAGGTGCGCACCTCCACGGGCAAGTTCATTGACCTGATGCTGCCTGCTCCTCCCGCCCCAAGCAAGGACCAGGCATTTCTTCTCCATTTCGACAGCGAAGTCGAACTGCTGCAAGACTTTACCGGATCTCGCGATAAACTGCACCATGAGCTGGATGACATGAGCGCTTCCCGCCAGGAGCGGTATCAAGGCACAGACTCCAGCAATGGCAACAATGGCAGCAGCGACGGTAACGACCGTCCCCAGCGCAGCCATGGCGGAACCATGCTCTATGACGCCATCTACCTCGCATCCGACGAGCTGATGAAGTCGAAAGACGGCCGTAAAGCATTGGTAATTTTCTCAGACGGAGCGGACCGCGGGAGCAAGGTCACCCTCAATGAAGCAGTGGACGCAGCTGACAAGGCCAACCTCGCTCTCTTTACCATCTATTTCAAAGGTGAGCAGCAGGGCAACTCAAACGGCTTTCCCGGCGGAAACCATCGCGGAGGCGGGGTTGGCTACCCTGGCGGAGGCGGCGGTTATCCCGGTGGTGGGGGTGGCCGCCGCAGTCCTGAGCCGACCAGCGGAAGCGGCGTGGATGGCAAAAAAATCATGCAGCAGATTGCCGAACGCACCGGCGGGCATGCTTTTGAAGCCAAAAAGAAGGATGATCTTGATGGGATCTACAAGCTGATTGAAGAGGAGCTTCGCAACCAGTACCTGCTCACCTACACGCCGGACAAAGTGGACACCGAAGGCGGTTTCCACAAGATTCTGCTCAAGGCGAATAAGGATGATCTGACGGTTGCCACGCGCGAAGGCTACTACGCGCCGGAAGGGAAGTAGAGCAGCCTTTAGGCTGCTGTTTGCGCCAGCGTGCCGCGGACCGGAGAGCTCCAGTCCGCAGTGCATGCAACAAGAATGTGGTCCAGTCCCACCAGCGTCAACACTTCCGCCACATGTTTCCGCGCATTGCAAACGCGGAAGGTATGTCCCATGTTTCGGGCGCTCCCATACAGCGCAATCAGCGCCGCAATGCCTGCCGCATCAATGCGCTCAATCGCGGCGCAGTTCAACACCACATCCTGAGAGCGAACCAGCGGTTCCACCTGCCTCACAAGCCGCAGATCGCTGCCCCGTACCAACTCGGTCATCCCATCGGGAGCCGTCACAATCGCCAAATTCATTCTTTCCATCACTGTATTCATCGCAAACTCCCCTCCAGCGCCCTTGCTGTCTTGCCGGTTAAACTCCGGTGCTTACACGCGCCGTCGTACATCTTGTTTGCACATCGCCTGCCAAACTCGGGCAACGCTGAAATATGCTCAAATCAAAAGGAATAGTAGCGTTTCGGTCCTGTTCACTTCGGATCAGTTTTGTTCGCCTGCGTTCAGGCCGTCCGTTTTTGAACATCTGTGAGGCTGTACGCAAAGGGAAGGGAGGCGGTTCCAATCAAGCAGCAAGACCTTATTTCCGAACCCAGGCAGGAATCAAGTTTGGCACCGGTTCCACAGGTAAATACGCCCTCACTGCATTATGAATCCGTGCGCTCTTTAGCCATCGAAGCCGGATTTACCGAAGCTGGACTTGTTGCGTTGCCACACATGCAGGAAGAGCGCGATGCCGGCCGTTTTCAGCAATGGCTTAAGGAAGGCCGCGCCGGAACAATGAGCTATCTCGAGCGAACAGACGAAGCAGGTGCTTCCGTTCGCTCACGCCCCCGCATTCCGTTCCCCTGGGCGCAATCAGCCATCATGTGCACGGCCAGCTATCACGGTCCTCAGGCGCTCTCGACTGACCCTGCGCCCTCGGATACAGCATGGATTGCCCGTTACGCTCAATCCAGCCGCACCGATCCCGACGGCCAGCGCCGTCCCAGCGACTACCATAAGATTCTTTTGAAGCGCCTTCGCGCACTGGAGGCGCGCCTCCAGCAGGAATATGGCACATTCGAATCGCGCGCATATGTCGATACCGGCCCAGTGGTAGAACGTTCTCTTGCCGTTGCCGCAGGTCTCGGCTGGCAGGCCAAAAACACATGCCTTATCCATCCAAAGCACGGTTCGTACACGTTTCTGGCCGTTCTTCTCACATCACTGCCAGCCGAAAACATGCAAGAGCCGCCAGCGCCTCAGCCAATACCGGATCATTGCGGCTCCTGCCGCCGTTGTATTGAAGCCTGCCCGACGAACGCGCTCACCTCGCCTTACAAAATGGATGCACGGCTCTGCATCTCTTATCTCACCATCGAGCATCGTGGACCCATCGAGCCTGCACTCATGGAGCAGATGGGCCGCCAGGTCTTTGGCTGCGATATCTGCCAGGATGTCTGCCCCTGGAACCTCAAACTGTCGCTCAAATTGTCACGCGCCCTGCCCATCACACCCGACCCTGGCCTCACGCCGCGCCCCGAGCTTGTAAATCCCACGCTTGACTGGCTCGCATCCCTCTCTGAGCAGGATTTTGAACAAACGTTCAACGGCTCGCCCGTGCGCCGCACAGGCTTTCTCGGACTGCGGCGTAACGTCGCCATCGCTATGGGAAACAGCGGCCAGCAACGTTTCGCAGCCCAGCTCCGCGCCTGGCTTCAGACCCTAAATCAGGAAGCAGGGGATCAGGAAGCAGGCGCAGGACTCCGTGCCGCCGCGGAATGGGCGTTAAGAAAACTTGAAGGTTGCTCGCTAAAAAATCGATCGGCGTTTCGACCGGGAGAAGAAGAGTAAATCCGAGCTGAATCTCTGCGGTTTCGCGCGTACACGCCGCAGTAGAGTTTGTCTTATGAGGCGCGCAACACGTTTGCCGCGCTCAGCCCTTTGGGGCCTTGCTGACATTCGAACTCAACCGAGTCGCCCTCATTCAACGTCTTATAACCCTTTTCCTGGATAGCAGAGAAGTGCACAAATACATCTTCACCGGTGGAGCGTTGAATAAAGCCGTAGCCTTTAGCGCCGTTAAACCACTTCACAACACCTTGTTCCGTCATTCGCTTCTCCTCGTAAATAGGTACATCGCTGTGCCGCCTCATCCGCCAGGCGCGTGCGCATAGTCGGTGAGAAGGCTACAAAAGGGGATAGAGACACGCCGGCTGGCCATCATCCAATATTTTGATTTGAAGGTTTTCCCTGCGCGCTCGTGCTCCAGTTATGGCAGGATTTTGCGCCAGATGCAAGCAGAAAATGCTCTCGAATGCCTCCAAAGCCTTGAATGACAGCATTCGCACGCCTACGAAGTATTCTGAAATCAAAGAGGATTGCGGAGAAGAATTTAATCCAGCGCTGCCCTGTAGCCATACCGCGGCCAAGCCTCAAAATAGAACTAGAGACTAGACGTCAGGAATCATAAATGCCCGATGTTTCAAATCCCGGTATATCATCGCCAACTGAAGCCGTGGTTGCCTGTGAAGCGCCTGCCGTCGTTGCGCAGTCCACTGTAACGGAAACGCCTCCGCAGCTATCCAAGTGGTACCTGCTACGCCGGAGCGGTGCAGAGCTCGCAAGATACCTGCTCGATAGTGAAGTACACACCTTCGCCTTCTCCGTCGCCGCCAACTCCATTCTCTCGTTCATCCCCTTCGTGGCGTTGCTCTACACGCTCTGCTTCACTGTCTTTCACTCGCACGCCATGGCCGACGTCGTCAACGATCTTGTGGGTGATTATTTTCCCTCAACCGCCTCTGCAGGCTTCTGGGCGCAACTGAGACTGGTCGTTCCCAGGCACCTGCAGATCGTATCGCTGATCCTGATTCTGATCTCCTGTACCGGCATATTTCTTCCTCTGGAAGTTGCCCTCAACCAGGCATGGGGCGTAGCCAAAAGCCGCAACTACCTCAAGAACCAGCTAGTCGCCTTCGGTCTTGCCATCTGGATGGTTGTTCTGGGCATGGCAACCATTGCGCTCGGAGCCGGGCAAAAGGCCATGCTCGCATTCCTCATATACCACAAGGCGGACAACTGGTTTTACAACGCCGTGAACAATTTATGGCTGGCCGCATGCAGTGGCGCAGCCTGTATCCTCTTCTTCTTTTCCATTTACTGGGTATTGCCAAACTGCAAGGTGCCATGGAAGCCCGTGCTGCGAACCTCCATCTTTACGGGCCTCATCTGGCTTGCAGCCAAGTACATCTTCGCGCTCATGCTGCCGCACATGGACCTGCGCTCGCTTTATGGCCCGTTCTTCGTCTCGGTAGGATTGCTCTTCTGGGGTTATATCTCCGGCTTGATTCTTTTCGCCGGCGCGCAATACAGCGTCGCGCGTTGGGGCAACGGCAAAAAATAACGGACAAATTACTGTTCGACAACGATATTCTTTGCGGATTCGATACAAGCTGCCTGCATAACGCCCGGCGTTTCATTCTCTAGAGGGCAAACCTCAAAATCTGCATAAACTCCATTCGGCCATTTGGGATCGCTATTGGATCGCATACTTCTTTCCAAGTTCGCAGGCAGCTGCGGGCCTTCGCTGTCCAGACTCCCATATCGATCCACGGATGTGCCGCTGTAAATACCTAGAACGCGATTTGTCCCAATTTTCCAGAGTCGATAAGAAGGCGTGCCGTTACCCATTCTGAGCCGTCCATGCGTCCAATAGCAGGACGAAGCAATCGCAGGAGTTTTGCATGGAATCGTTCGCTCAGAGCTGCTCTTGGTAGCATTTCCCACGGTCCAGCTTGTCAGCAATAGGGAAGCTACAAAGCATATGGTCGGTTTCATGCAGGGAAGATTAGCGCAAGTCGTAACCATCCGCAAGAGCCGGGCTGATTACTTCACGCTGAACCCCTTCACCGTAATCGCATTCGGCCCATGCCCCGCAGGCATCAGCGCAAACAGCGACCGCGTTGAAGTCCGGATCGCGGCCACATCGTCCGTGCCTTTATCGACAACAAAGAGAAGATGTCCCGCCGTTGAAAATGCCATCGCAGTCGGCTCATCCCCCACATGCACCGATCCCGCGCGCTTGCCGTCGTCAATCGAATACAGCGTGACAAACTGCGAGTGCGCATTCGCCACATACAGCATCGAATTGTCGCTCGTCACCGCGCCGTTCACTGGCCCATTGCCAATCAGGTAGGTCCCACCTACTTCATCCGTCGTGTTGTACACCTCTGAGATGGAGTTCGAAAGCGTGTTCATCACAAACGTCTCGCCACCATCCGGCTTCAGCGTCAGATGTACCGGCGCATTGCCCACATCCAGCATCGCTTCCAGCTTGTCGGCCTGCGCTTGCCGTCCCGGCTGCTCCTGCGCTGCAATCGCAATCGTCATCACCTGGTGCCCACCTGCGCAGCTTACAAATGACTTGGAAGAATCCGGCAAAATCACTACGTCGCTCGCGCCGGGGCATCCACCAAAAGTCGCCCGCACACGCTGCGATACCGCATCCACCACGGTTACCGAGTTGCCACCGCTGTTCGCCACCACCAGCGTCTTGCCATCGGCGGAGATGCGCGCAGCCTTGGGCTTCTCACCCACGCCAATCGTCACAATCTCCCGCCGCGTCCCCAAGTCGATCACTGAAACCATGTTCGAACCAAAGTTAGCCACATAGGCCAGCTTGCCATCATGGTCAATGTCAATCGAAACCGGCTGTCTGTGTACAGGAATCATTGCGCTCGCCGCGTTCTTTTCAGAATCAATCACAGAGACAGAACCCTGCCCGCCCGCCGCGCCGGAATTCACCACGTAGATCTCATTCTTTGTCGGACTCGCCGCTACAGCCACCGGATTCTGCCCCACGGCAATCTCGCGGTCCAGCCGCACATTCACCACGTCGAAGACGGAAACTGTTCCGCTCGCGCCATTCGTCACATAGGCGTACTCACGATAATTCGCCGGAAATTGCGGAAAGTCATGCGCGCTGCAGCCGGCCAGCGCTACGCACGCCACGCCTATCGCCATAAAGCGGCTCATCCGATTGCCGGCTCCAGACAGCATCAATACTTACTGGCCTCGCCTCTCATGCATCTTCGCCGCACGCTTCTCCGCGCGCCACTTCAGCGCCAGCCGCAGCAGATACCCAAGCTGAATCGCCCACGTAGCCACGTACGCCGCAACCAGGAACTGGTGATCAAGAATCGCCCTTGCGTCCATTATGCGTTTCCTTCCAGCGCATCAATTGCTTCATATTCAGCATTCTTCTGCCGCCTGCGTTCCACCACATAGCGCAGCGCAAGAATCAATACGCCCCACGCAAACCACGCCAGCATATTCCAGAGAAATGGTCCAATCATCGACTTGTCCATGCCCGATCCATCTGCGCCGCCAAACACCGGAGCCGGGTGCTGAGTACGCCACCACCTGTTCGACATGTACACAATCGGCGTATCCAGCGCGCCAAAGATGCCCAGTACCGCGGCCAGCGTCTGCACCTGCGGCCCCGCCGCAAAGCGCCGCAGCAGCAGATAACTCACATAAATCAGCCACAGCACCAGCGTGGTCGTCAGCCGCGCATCCCACGTCCACCAGATGCCCCACGCGCGCCGGGCCCAAATCGGCCCCGTCACCAGTCCTACGGTACAAAAAACTACGCCTACCTCAGCGCCTGCCACGGCCCACGCATCGGCCATCTGGGCCCATTCCGGATGACTGCGGCGAAACGACAGAAATCCGATAGAGCCCAGAAAGCTGACCGCGAAGAAGGTAAACGCCGCCGAGAAGGATGGAACGTGGTAGTAAATAATGCGGAAGATCACACCCTGCATCGCGTCATCCGGCGCAACGTAGATGGCCTGATAAAAGCCCCAGATCATCAGCGCAATCACCGCGACCGCATAACCGCCAATGGCAATCTTTTTCATTCGTAATCCCAGTTTACGTTGTCGCCTCGCCCGCAGTCTCCATCGCGAGATTGAGCGCTATTCCGCATGCAGCACCACATCAAACAGCAGCAAACACACCGTCGTAAAAATCACGTCGTAGCCAAACAGCAGCTTGATCCACAATCCAGGATCGCTCTCACCCGTCAAAATCGCAGTGATCGAAAGCACCATCGCCAGCAGCGCCGGAATAAAAATAGGGAAGAGAATCAGCGGCAGCAGCATTTCGCGATTGCGGCTGCGAATCGACAGCGCCGCGAAGAACGTCCCATTCGCCACCAGCGCCCACGTCCCCAGCGGCAGCACCAGCAGCAGCTTCCACGCATCGCCTTCAATGCGCAGGTTGTACATTACCAGGAACACCGGCGCCAGCAGCAGTTGCACAATCTCCACAAAGAGAAAATTAGCCAGCGCCTTAGCCAGAAACAGCGCCGCGCCCGACGCCGGAGCCATCCTCTGCGCATCCAGTACCTGGTGCCGAATCTCCCTTGCCCATGCCTGGTTCAACGCACTCGCCGAAGCAAACAGCGTAGCCACCGAAAGCACTCCGCCAGCAATCTCCCGCGCAAACGATCCACGCGGATCAAACGCCAGCGAGAAAAGCACTACCACCAGCAGCGCAAAAAACAGCATTGAGTTGATGGCCTCTTTCGATCGCCACTCAATGCGAAGGTCCTTCATCAGGTGAGTCCAGACAGTGCTCATCATGCCGCCGGACCCCCGGTAGCAGCCCCCGTCTGTGCGGATTTCGTCAAGTCCACAGTCTCGACCGCAACCTCCAGCGCCGCAGCCGCCCGCAGATAATCCTCCGGCGAAAGGATCAACTGCGTTCCACGCGCGCCCGCGGAAACACTGATCCGGTCGAAGAGAATCACAGTCTCATCCACATACACCGGAAACGCCTTCTTCGCGCCAAAGATCGTCACCCCGCCGCGAATATATCCCGTCAGCGGCTGCACGTCCTTCAGCGAAACCATCTCCGCCTTGCGCAGTCCCGCAGCACGCGCCAGCTTCTTAAAGTCCAGCTCCGCATCGCCCGGAACCACGGCAAAAATATGCTGCCCCTCACCAACCGTCAGCAGTGTCTTGAACACCTGCTCCGGAGGCATCTCGATCTTCTTCGCCACCGTAATCGCAGAAAGATCCTCAGGATCTACTTCATACTCGCGCAGCTCAAACGCAATTCCCAGGCCTTCGAGATACCGCGCGCCATTGGTCTTCATAGCGTCGGACTCCCCGGCACTAAGCTTTCCATTCGCCCCGCCTTCAGCGTCAGCACATAATCGGCAATCGGCGCAGCATGCTCACGCTGGTGCGTAGTAATCACAATCGTTCGGCTCGCCTGACGGAACCGCGCCAGCAGATCTACCATCTGCCGCACGCTCTCCACATCCATGTTGGAAAACGGTTCGTCCAGAAGCAGCAACTCCGGCTGCGCCAGCAGCACCCGCGCCAGTGAGGCCCTCTGCCGCATGCCTTGCGAGTACTGCCCCACCGGCCGCTTCAAATGCGGATCAAGTCCCACCTGTCGTAGCGCATCGGCTGGCGCCAAACAAGCTCGCCCCGCATACAAACTCGCAAAGTAGCGAAGATTCTCTGCGCCAGTGAATTCGTCGTAGAGCATCGCCGCATGGCTCATGTAGCCAATGCGTTCACGCACATCATGCGGCTCAGAATCCCCAAACACCCGCACGTTCCCGTGCGAAGGCCTCAACAGCCCCGCCAGAATCCGCAGCAATGTCGATTTACCCGCGCCGTTCTCGCCCACCAGCACGTAACACTTGCCCGGCTCCAGCGCCGCACTCACCTGGCGCAGCGCGGCAAAAGCTCCAAAGAGCTTCGATACATTCTCAACCCGAGCGCAGCTCACCGAACTTGCCGCACTCGCCATGTCTTAGTTAGCAGACCCCGCCGTTGCAGGTGTAGCCACAGCAGCACGCGGGCTCGCCGCTGCGGGCGCAGCACTCGGAGCCTGCGGAGCATACTTGCTCGCGCACTTGGCCTGCAGCGTATTCGCGTGGAAAACCCCATCGCGTCCAAACGTACCCATTGCCAGCGCCTGCGAGTCATCTTTGAACGTATCCGGCGGCGGCTCCGAGCCTTTGTAGTCCACCTTAAGCAGCTTCCCGCCCGTGGCCTTCGCCGAGTGGCTCTCAAACTCGTTTAGCACAAAGCTCACATGCGTGCCGCTCTGCTCAATCGAGCCCGGCTGCACAAAGCCTTCCACGCGCAGATTGCTTGAATAGGCCTTATCGCCCATGCCATGCAACTCCGGAATCGTCACGAAGTAGCTCTTGCTCGCCCCATAGCCTGACCATGCCAGCCAGCCAATGGTACCTACAATCACGGCCACAGCCAGGCCGATCCGAACGCCGCTCGATGAAAGTTTCATATCGTCTACTACTTGCAATGATACGAGTTCCAGCAGGCCGCATCAACCTCCCAGACGTGACGCTCATCACAATGGTTGAGCGCCGGGGTCTGACTCTCAGGTAGCCGATCTGCAAATCTCCAGAATCGCCTCGCCAAACTTCTCCGCCTTTGCAGGTCCAATGCCATCCACCTCAAGCAATTGGCGAAGATTCTCCGGTCTCGCCGCCGCTACGGCATTGAGCGCACGATCATGGCAGACAATAAAGGGAGGGACATGCAGACGTTTGGCTTCTGACGTGCGCCATTCTTTCAGTTTTGCTGCCAGCGCAGCGCTTGTGCTGGTCAGTTCCACGGACTCCGATGTCGCGCCGCCGGAAGCTTTCGCGCCCGAGCTTTTCAAACCAGAGCTTTTCCCGCCGGATTCCATCTTGCGCTTGCGTTTCATACCTGGATCAGCCGAAGCAAATTCCTCCGCAATTCCATCCGAAAGAAGCAAGGCGAGCGGTGTTGTCTCCCTTATGCCAAGCCCCTCCTCCGTCAGACTCATCTTGCGATACGGAATGACACGCCCATCTTTTTCAAACACCGCTTCCTCGCTTGCAACCAGCCCCGCCCGCTGCATTGCCGCCAGCAATTGCTCAAAGTCGTCGCGTCCAACACGTTCAGCCCATGACAGATCGCTCATCAACTGCTTGATGGTTTTATAGCTGGCTCCCCGCAGCGACTCAATCACATCCTGCGCATGCGTGCGTTCCACCGGCGTTGCCCTGCGGAAAAGGCAAAGCACCGCTCCGGCAGGATCGCATGCATCGCACGCCCCACAAGCCTGCGTCGCATCTTCAACGTCTCCAAAGTGGCGCACCAGCGCCGACATTCGGCATTCGTGGCCCTCCACATACCGCACCACAAGCTCAAGCTGCTCGCGCCGATAATCGGCCTGCACCCCGTACGTCTTCTTCCACCCCGGTCCGCCCACGGTCGCATTGCCGTTAAAATCCACACGCGCGCCGCCATGAATATGCAGTTTCTCCAGCGCTTTGTCGAAGGCCTCATCGCTCAGCTTCGACTCATAGCGCAGCTCATCCAGCTCGCGCGGCTCCTCGCGTAGCAAACGGTACACGCGCTCCAGATCCGCAACCGGCGGATAATCTCGCCCCAGTAGAAAATCATGCGTGCGCCGGTCCGCATAGCTATGCATCAGGATCGTCCGGCTTGGCCCGCCATCGCGCCCCGCGCGCCCAATCTCCTGGTAATAGCCTTCTACAGTGGCAGGCAGCCCGGCATGAATCACCGTGCGAATGTCAGCCTTGTCGATACCCATGCCAAACGCAATCGTGGCCACCACAACATCGATCTCACTCTGT
>Ga0206824_10264_pt1 | contig 14991 bp, 11 predicted proteins | sample Alteio_BWOrgCont_82_FD_152874 | JGI IMG/M metagenome (GOLD analysis project Ga0206824, IMG submission 152874) | Enriched cells from forest soil in Barre Woods Harvard Forest LTER site, Petersham, Massachusetts, United States -... | ecosystem: Environmental > Terrestrial > Soil > Temperate forest >...
AAGGCCAGATAGGCCGCGAGGCCGGCGGTGACGATTACCGGCCGGTTCAATCTTCGGAGATGCGCCTTCAGAGAGGGGGCCGGGAGTTCAGGGGCGGAGGCCTTTGTCCGTAAAAGGTTATAGCGCATAGTGGGACGTGCCGGTTAGATCAAACCAAAAATCCCTTGTAAAGTGAAACTTACGTAATATGACGAAGTAGTAGCGGCTGAAACTACGGAGTTGTGGAATTCCAAACGATGCTGTCGACATGCGCTTTCCACGAACCGGCGCCCGCTTGCCGCACGGTGATTTGCGAGCCGAGTTCCGTGGTGGTCATCCGGGTGCGGGAAATACGCTCCAGGTGCCGGGCGAAATGGTTGGGTGAGAGGAGATTCTCGTAATTGGGTAGTTGTTCGAGTGGCAATTGAGCATAGCGCGGGTCGAAATCGCCGGGCTTCGCTGCCGCCCGGCGCGCCTGCGTGCGAATGAGAGCCCGCAGGCGGTCGAGCAGGGCCAGCCGTTGCTGGGCGTCTTCCGGCAATACCAACTCCGGTAGCAGAGTGAAGCGGCCGTCGGCCGCCTGAAGCATAAGGCGATGGTCGGCATAGGAGAGCGGACAATCGAACGACAGACTCACCGGATCTTGCAGGAAGAGATTGCTCGTCGGCCAGACGGTGTCCGGGCGCGGCTTTAGGTCCGTATAGCGAAGGGTTTGGTCGCTCTCCAGAGGTCGAAAAGCGAGCAGGACTTCGCCGAAATTCTTGCGCAGATCCAGGCGGACGCCGCAGAAAAAGCCGATCGAACCACCGGAACGGTCGGGGTCGGCGGCAGAACCTGCGAAACCGATGTAGGTACGAGACAGGGTGGGGGGCAGTGAAACGATATTGGCATTGGACGGATCGGCGGCCATGCGCAAGGCGACGGAAGGCCGGACGTCGAAATTGCGAATGTGCGCGCCACCGCGTCCTTTCAAGGTGCAGCGATAGAGACCGGTCGGCAGCGGAGCGAGCCGCTTGATTTCACTGAAGTCCAAGGGAATCGAAACGGGTCCGCCCAAGGGGACAGCGAGTGGTTCCTCTTCCAAGGGACGCAGCCAGGTAAATTCGGCGAGGTCGTAATCCGTGCCGACACTGGGCATAGCCAGGGCGAAAGCGGCACGCTCCCGCGATAGCTGGATCGGTTCCTGGATTTCAGGGCGCTCGTTTCCCGACCAAGCAGGCAGCGTGACGGTTTTCGGGTTCCAGCCGGGCACCACGAACGTGAGTGAGACCGGCGTCGTCCGCAGAAGCGCCAGCGGGACTTCGACAAACGGTGGGGATCCGTCGGTGATGGCCAATTCTTTGACCAGACCAGTCACGCGCCAGGCCGACGCGGCAATGGGATGGGCGGAGCCTTCGCACGACAGGGCGCCGACGAGAAAGACTTTCGCCGTTTTCGCCGGCGCCTCCACCGCGGCGTGATCGGCGGTGGCGATCGAGTGACGATTCACCAGGGTCAAAACAAAGCGAACCAGCGCGAACGACAGGACAAAGCAAAACGCGCCCGCCAAGCCCGCCCAAAGGAAACGATTTTGCGCAATCGTTTTCACTCGCGCCCCGTCATTTTGCTTTTTGCAAATCCCAAATCCCATTTTTCAAGCGGACGAAACTCACCTTCTCGTTTGCCGGGTGCAGCGCAAAATAGATGGAACAACCTTCCACTGCTAAAGGATAGGTTTCCTTGAGTGTCTGTGCGTTCTCTTTGGCTTCGTTCAGATACCCCTCATACTCCTCGCGGTATTTGTCCGTTGCCCAAGCGTGAAGTCGGGAGTACGCGCCGGGGGCTTTTTCCCGCAGCTTTTCCTCCAGACGCAACTTTTCGCGTTCGAAATCCGACGATTTAAGCTCCACCAGGTTGCCGTACATGAAGCGGGTTCCGCGCTCGTCGACCTTCAGCGTCCAGTGGTAATCAAACGCCATCAGCACTGCATCGAACTCGAGCGTGACCGGATTGACCAACTTCACGTTTTCGAGCACGCCCAAATTATCCTTTTCCGCTTCGATCGACGAGAAACTGACAACTTCTCCGCTTTTGACCCGCAGGGCATTCACCACGGCTTTGACCGAAGCCAGTTTCGGAATCGCGGCGAGGGTGAAAAAGTAACCGGTTTGCGAGACGGCATTCTCTTGCTCCGACTTTTTCTGAAAGACCAGGACCAGGCCCAGATACTCGCCCGCCAGCGACGAAGGCAGGCGACCCAGATCCAGCGTTTGCGCGGTGACCGGCACCTCGGCCTTCCAGAGATGGGGCCGAATCTCCACCTTCTCCGAACCCGCGCCGCGGAGGGTGAAGTCGTAAATCCCCGTCGGCAACGGCCGGTCGATTTGCCCCTTGGCGATAGGTAGCACGATCGGGTTGGCCGGAGGTGGCGCAGCCTCCGGTTCGGTGCTGATCGGCCGCACCCACTTGGCCTCGAGATAGGCGTAGTCGGTGCCGTCCTCCGGGATGATCGTGCTCGGAATGGACACCGAATGTCGTTTGAGATGCTGCCGTTCCTTGAGAACGAATACGGTCGCCGTCGCCGTGCGCGGCTCGGCGAGTCCCGGCAGAAATGGGGTGACTTGGGTGTCGAACGGCTTCTCGTCCTGGGCCGGCGGCAGAGTCAGCTTCAGTGTTTGCCAACCGGGAAGGCGGACTTCGATTTCCGCGCCGGGATGATCGAGGGCGTCGAGCGGCAGAGATGCCACGAGTTGGTTGTGGTCGGTCGTGAGCGGGATTTCTTTTTCCTGGCAAATCAAACGCAGGCTTTTCGGAAAATCGGTTTTGGCCGGCCACTGCTCGATCTCCAGGCCGCCGGCAAAGACCACGCGGCAGGTGGGAGATGCGAGACTCGACGCGGCGCCATGGGTGGCCGGTGAGGAAGCCAGCAATACCGCGAGGCTCAGCCACCAGAGGCCAAAGGCCAGCGTTCTCCGCGCGTGTCTGGCCGGCGTTTCGGCCCGCCGAGCGTGGTCGTGAGCAGGGGCCGATTCGGGCGATTCGCACGGAAATACGACGGCATTCACGACGGTCTAGGCTGGGGAGCGTGCGCAAGCGGTGTCAACCAATCATTCTCCGACTGCGCCGCCTCCCTCGATCCAGATTTGTGAGCCGGCCAAATCCACGGTCAATCGGAGGGCCTGACACATGCCGCTGCCAATCTTCGATTCATCATCCACCGCGAGCGCCTCGATGCTTTTCCAGCGATGGCCGAGGCAGTTGATATTCGCCAAATCCAGGAACTCCCATTTCTGATTGGCCGGCCGCTGCGGATCTCCCAAGCCCACGTATGAGGCACTGACCCAGCGCACGTGGGCCCGCAAACCGAGTTGGTCGGCGCTGGCGCGATTGATCTCGAACTTCGACGACGCCCCCGTATCCAGCAATGCGTTCCACTCCTGGCTGCCGTGAGTGACCTTCACGCTTGGCGATCCGTGATGCAGTTCGAAGGGTTGATGGAAGGCGGCGCTGCTCGCCGGTCGAAAGGTTTGTTTGAATCCGAAAACCACTTCGTGGTGGCGGTAATCGAGGGTCACGTATGAGCACATCGGTTCGAAGGCGCTCATGCCGACGATATTGAAGGCAATGGCTCGCCCGGAGCTACCTCTGGAGACGGCCTGCGGCGACGTGCGGATCACGAAGGGCAGACCTTGCCAGTGCCAGTCACCGATCGAGACGTTTTCCGGAATCCCCAAGTGGTCGATCTCCCGTCCACGAGCACCGGCCACCTCGACCTGAGCCGAGGGCTGATTGATCACGTGGACGCCCACTTCCCGCGCCGTCGCGGCCTCGAGAACGCACGCCTGGCTGCCCGTATCCAGGATCAGCCACACCCCATGGCCGTTGATCGAGCACGGGACGGTGGGCAGGCCGTAGCGCATGCGCATCGGCACCACCACCCGTTTCGGAGCGGCCCAGGAAACGGAAAACTTCAGATTGCCGACATCGCTGGTCCCGCTGGCGTCGTTATTGAGGGGTGCACCCGGTTCCGCTTTTGCGCCCGCCGACAGGGCCAGGACCAAGGCAAGCGCACGCTCCAGAACGCCTGTCGCGACTTTTCCCAACGCCGTTTTCTTGATCTGGAGCATTCTGCGCATTGTAGTTTGCGTATTCCCACTGGACTCTGCAATGTTTCGGTCGCTTCGGGTTTCGATTTTTGCCCGCAAGATGCCATGCCCGAGATAGCTGTCTTCGACCATTACGAAGTCTTGACTAGGGAAGACGGTTCGCTCGTGGAGCTGGGCCGGGGGGCGATGGGCATTACCTACAAGGCCGTCGATACGAGGTTGCGCATTCCGGTCGCCCTCAAGGTAATCACCACGGCGTATCTGCACAGCGAGGTGGCCCGGCAGCGTTTTCTGCGCGAGGCACGCTCCGCGGCCAAGTTGCGCCACCCGAACGTCGCGAGTGTCTTCCATTTGGGAATGAAGGGCGATGGCTGGTTCTACGCGATGGAGTTCGTGGATGGAGAGACGCTCGAAGCGCTGATCCGGCGCGAGGGTCGACTGCGGCTTCCGCTGGCGCTGGCGATCACGGCCCAAGTCGCGCGCGCGCTCAACGCCGCCGCGCGGCATGGTCTCGTGCATCGCGACATTAAACCAGCCAACCTGATGCTGGTTCACGAAGACGATGAACTCACCGTCAAAGTCATCGATTTCGGTCTCGCGAAATCGTCCCTCGTAGGAGAGGGGGAGGACGGAGTGACGGTCAGCATGGGAGGCTTCGTCGGGACGCTGGCTTTTGCCAGCCCGGAACAACTCGGCGAGGCGCCAATCGACTCACGGTCCGACATTTATTCCCTGGGGGTGACGCTCTGGTACATGCTCGCCGGGCAGCCGCCGTTTGTCGGCACCATGGCGCAGGTCATCAGCCAGCATCTCACGAGGCAACCGCCTTTCGAAGAGTTCAAAGACCTCCCGGCGTCGGTCGCCGAAGTCTTGCGCAAAATGCTCGAGAAGGATCGCGAGCAGCGCTTTCAGACGCCCTTGGAACTGCGCACTGCGATTGAGGCGTGTCTCAAGGAACTCCCGGCGGAGGCGATCGTCGTCGTTTCTCCGCCGGAAGATGCGACCGAGATGGAAACGATGCTCGACGCCGCCCGGGAGCGGACCGGCGACACGCGCTTCGAGGTCGGTGTCGTCTTGTCGGGGCGCTACCGGATCATCGAATCGCTGAGCGAAACGAGTGCGGGCCGGGCTTTTCGCGCGGTCGATTTCGAGTCGCGAACCGATGTGCGCGTGTTCGTTTTGCCTCCCGAATTTTCCTTGGATACGGCTGCAAGCAGCGCCCTGGAGCGGCGGGTCAACAAGTTGGTTACGGCCCGGCATCCGAATCTGTTGGGGATTCGGGGTTATCAAACGGTGGATCAGGCGAGCTTCGTCGTGGTGGAGTGGACGGAAGGGTTCTCGTTGCTCGAACTGCTGCGGGCCCGGCGCGAACTCGGTGCGGATGAAGTGCGGTTGCTCCTCGAGCAGGCCTCCCGGGGCGTCGATCACGCGCTTCGTTTGGGCGTGGATGAACTGACCTTCGACCTGCGCCAGGTGCTGCTCCATTTTCCGCAGTCCTACGACAAAGTGAAGCTGCTCCATGCGCCGGTCGGGACGTGGCCGTCTTTTGAACTAAAGCTACATCCGTTGGCCGGCGCCACCGAAGTCGGTACCATGCAAACCTCCGAGTGGGGACAGACGATCGTGGGTGGCGGGGTCTCCGAGTGCGCGATTGCCGGGACGCGCCCTCGTTACATCTACTGCCTCGGGACGATGGTTTATGAATTGCTCGGTGGTGCGCGACCGAGTCTGACTCAAAGTGTCGAAGGGCAACCCGTGGCCGCACGGTACGCGCCGCTTTCGACACTTTCCGAGGAAGGCAACGAGGTGTTGAAGCGCGCCCTGGACCCGGCGCGTTCCTTCGAAAGCGCCCACGAATTTTGTGGCGCACTCGCCGCGGTGGCCCAGGTGCAAACCCACCGGATCAGCGGCAAATCCGCCAGCGTGTCGGGAATCGCGCCCGCTCGCGCGAAAGATCAAACAGCGGCGAAGATTCCGCCCGCGCCCGAGCCACCGTCTGCAGCGCCAGCCCGCAATGTGACCGAAGAATTGGCGCGAGCGAAGCCGCTTCCGCGGCGGTCGCAGTCCGCGAAACCGATGGCGGCCGCGGCGCTTTGCGGTGTCGTGGTGGCGGCGCTAGGTGTGGGCGCCTGGAATTATTTCTCCGGAAGCGCGAGCAATTCTTCGGCGAGCGCGACTCCTCCGCCTGCGCCTCAACTTCCGAAAAAGATCGTCCAGACGGCCACGCCGGCGCCACCGGTTCCGACGCCGCAGCCACCCACCGGCGCGGAGATGCGGAAAGCGGGCCTCAAAATTTGGACCGATGGCGGACCGGGTTCACGCGAGGTCTCCAAGGCGGTCGAGGATTTCCAAGCCGCAGCGAATAAGAACGACGCGCCCAGTTGTCTGGCTCTAGGGGAATGTTACTTGTACGGCGCGGGCGGTGTGCCGAAGGACGAAGGCCGTGCCGTCGAGTATTTTGCCAAGGCGGCTCAGTTGGGCGACGTCCATGCCATGAATCGCCTGGGAGATTGTCTGGTTCACGGCGTGGGGGGAAAGACCGACTACACGCAGGCTTTCAACTTCTTCAAACAAGCATCCGAATCCGAACACGGCGATCTCGAAGCGCTTGGCAATCTGGGGGTCCTTTACGTCGAGGGAGAAGGCGTGAGCGCGGATCCCGCAAAAGGAGCGGGTCTATTCGAGAAAGGCGCCCGGGAGGGAAGCCCCTTTTGCATGAGGCTTTTCGCCCGGTCCCTCGAACTTGGCGTGGGAAAAACCAAGAACGAAACCGAGGCGAAAACGTGGTACGTCGCCGCCGCCAAGGCGGGCGACAAACGCGCGGAGATGTGGTGCCGTCAGCACGGCATCGCGTTGGCAAACTGAATCCACCCATGTGCAAATGCCGTGGTGGCCTTGGATGGGGCTCGCGACGATTCCGTTGCCGCGGGCTGATTCGCTGAACTGGCCTTCTCGGCTTTCACTTCGTCGAGCAGTTGCAGATAGCGCTTGAGCTGATTTTGATACGCGGCCGGAGGCGGTGCGCCCGGTTGAAAGGTCCGGCTGCGCTCCTGGAGCTTTTGCTGGAGGATGCGGACTGCAGTCTCGCGGTCGGCCAGCGTTTGCGGGCCGATGGGATCGAGCGCTTCGTCGAGCAATCGGTCGATCTCATCCGGCGCTTCCTGCCCGGCGAGACGCTGCATGAACTGCTGCGGATTGCGGCCCGGTTTCATAATCACGGCTTGGAGAGCCGCAATATCCCGATTCGCGCCCAAGGCTACGGCGACGACTGCTCCCACTCCGGGGATCGCCGTGAGGTACACGACAATCGCCAGGATCACAAAGAGGACGGAACGAAAAAAGCCGATGACGTAGAGCTTCATCGGAATCAGGAAAATGCACAGGAAGATGGTTAAGAGTGTGCCAGCCCCCGCGATCCATGCGCGCTGCGGCTCATTACGGGAAAGACCAAAGACGATCGGAAGGACGATGATCATTGCGACAGCGACAACGACGCCAAAAATCAAGTAGTAGAACCACAGCAGAAAGGCGTTGCCGACAGTGGCTTTGTCTCGCTCGGCCAAGGCTTTCGAGGCGACCCAGTAACCCAAGACCTGGACGAACGGGGCGATCGCCAGGAGAATCAAATAAAACTTCATCAGATGCTGCATTTCCGGGCGCTGGAAAAATTCCTGGAATCGCGGATGCGCGGGCATTGTGGACACCGCGGCCAGCGGCGTCCCTTGGGAAAGGAGTTGCATGGGAAGCGAGGCTACAGGAAAGCTGCGCCGGCACCAATCCTGGAATGACACCCACCCCCATGCTCGAACTGCGCGATTTGCAAAAGGCCTTTGGCGGCCGGCCGGCGCTGCATGGGCTCTCGCTGGAGGTGCGGGCAGGCGAAATCTTCGGTCTGCTCGGGCACAACGGTGCCGGCAAGAGCACTTCCTTGGGCGTCCTGCTTGGGCAGGTCTTTCCCGATAAAGGCGAGGCGTTTATCGATGGCGTTTCGGTGCAGCGTGAACGCGCGCGAGCTCTGGCCCGAACAGGCGCCATCTTTGAGGCGCCGCGATTTTACGACTATCTGAGCGGTTGGCGAAACCTGCAGATTTACACCAGTTACTCCGCGCGGGTGCCGAAAGAAAAGATCGCCGAAGCGGTCGAGACGGTGGGCCTGACCGAGCGGATTCATGATCGGGTCGGCACCTATTCGCAAGGGATGCGACAGCGTCTTGGACTCGCCCAGGCGCTGCTGCCGGAGAACAATCTCCTGCTCCTCGACGAGCCGACCAACGGGCTTGACCCGGAGGGCATCCACGAAATGCGCACCCTCATCCAGCGGCTCAACCGCGAGCGCGGCATTACGGTGCTCTTTTGTTCGCATCTGCTCGTCGAGGTGGAGCAGCTTTGCGATCATGTGGTGATTCTGAATCAAGGCTACAAAGTTTTCGACGGACCGTGGGCCAAACTGGCCGTGGAGGAGTGCCGGGTTCGTCTGGATTTGGACGATTGGGAGAAAGCAGCGGTAATCTTGCGAGCGATGCCAGATGTGACCCTTTCGGAGGGCGGTTTCGTCGCGATGAAAAATGGCACAGACACTGCGGATCTCGTCGCGACGCTGGTTCATGGTGGTGTCCGCGTTCGTGCCGTCGAGCCGCAAAGGCGGAACCTCGAAGAGATTTATCTTTCGATCACTCACCGCGAAATTTCACCGCCCGTCGCCTCGTGAGACTCTTCTTCCTCCAATTCCAAGGCGAGATGTGGAAGCTGTTTGCCCGCAAGCGGACCTACCTTGGCTTTGGAGTTTTTCTGGCTTTGGAACTGGTCATCCTCCTGATTATTCAATTGCCCAAAGTGCAGCGCGCCTGGCGTCACGTGATGGAAAACGCGGGCTACGGATTCGAGGAATATTTCTCGGGAATCACGCTGGCCTTTCAAGTGGTCTACCTTTCGACCGCACTGTTGGGCGGTTTGTACGCGGCCCTCGTGGCCGGGGACATTGTCGCCAAAGAAGTGGAGGATGGCACTCTGCGGATGGCGCTTTGCCGGCCGATCTCACGATTGCGGCTCCTGGCCGTCAAATTCCTCGTCTGCGTCTTTTACACTTTCGCCCTCACCTTCTTCATCGGCCTGAGCGCACTCGCGGTGGGAATTGCTCGTCAGGGAATCGGAGGTTTTTTTGTGTTCCAACCGATGGATAAACTCTTCGCCGTCTACCAATTCGGTCCCGGCTTGGTCCGTTACCTCGGCTCCCTTTTTCCGCTCGCCCTCAGCGTGCTCAGCGTCACCTCGCTGGCTTTCATGCTTTCCTGTTGCAACGTCAAACCCGCGGCGGCCACCATTTCCACGCTTTCGTACTTCATCGCGGACATGATCTTTCGCCGGATCCCGTATTTCGAACCCATCACGCAATGGTTCATCACCACGCATACGGAGTCCTGGTACAATGCCCTGCGAAGTCCGCTGCCCTGGCAGACCATGGCCGAGGACTACACCTACCTGCTGGCATTGGACGCCACGTTTGTTCTCGTCGGCGCGGTGATTTTCTCCTCGCGGGATTTTAAATCGTGAGCGAAACGATGGAGCGCGTTTGATCCAACAGCCGCTCTGGCGGCCCAGTGCCGCCGGAAATACCCAACCCCCAACATTCCACATCTTAACGGTGCATCCGCGACAGCGGTATCAAGCATGAGAGCCAAACACCCGCACTAGGATCGTCTTTTGGTTCCCGGCACCTGGCACTTCCTCGTCTATGGATATTTACGCTGATCCCGCCTACGCGATGGCCACGGAGCAATTCCAGCTCATCGCCGATTACCTGAATCTCGATTCCAACGTGCGCGAGCGCATGTTGCATCCGAAACGCGCCATCGCCGTCACTCTGCCGATTCACCGCGACGATGGGAGCATTAAAACCTTCCAGGGGTACCGGGTGCAACATCACTTAGCGATGGGGCCGACCAAGGGTGGGGTGCGCTTTCACCCGAGTGTGAGCCTCGGCGAGGTCGCGGCCTTGGCCACCTGGATGAGTTGGAAATGCGCCCTCACCGGTTTGCCTTATGGCGGAGCCAAAGGCGGCGTGACCGTGAACCCGCGCGATCTTTCCACTCGCGAACTCGAAGCCCTCTCGCGCCGCTACATGCAGGAGATGATTCCGTTCGTCGGTCCGCACACCGATGTGATCGGTCCCGACATGGGGACCAACGAGCAAGTCATGGCGTGGTTCATGGACACCTATTCCGTTTACCAGGGCTACGCCGTGCCGGGCATCGTCACCGGCAAGCCGGTGAGCATCGGCGGGACGATCGGCCGGCGCGAAGCGACTGGCCGAGGAGTAGTCTACCTCGTCGAGCGCGCGCTCCACATGATGAAAATGCTGCCCGAGAAATGCACGGCTGTGGTGCAGGGCTTTGGCAATGTCGGTGCCGTCACGGCGCTCGCTCTCGCCTACAAAAACGGCATGAAAATCACCGGGATCAGCGACGCCTTCGGTGCTTTCCACCGGGAGGACGGCATCGATGTCGGTGAGGCGGATAAATACGTCGCGAAAAATGGCAGCCTGGCCGGCTTCCCCGGAGCCGACCCCATTTCACCGGATGAGCTGCTGACCCTGCCTTGCGACGTGCTCGTGCCCGCGGCGGTCGAAGGCGTGATCACGGAGCAGAACGCCGGAAAGTTGCGCTGCCGTCTCCTCGCGGAAGCTGCGAATGGCCCGACGACGCCGGCCGCGGATCGCATCCTGTTCGAACGCTGGAACGAGATTTTCGTCATCCCGGACATTCTTTGTAACGCCGGCGGGGTGATCGTCTCCTACTTCGAATGGGTCCAGGATTTGCAGCAGTTTTTCTGGAACGAGAGCGAAGTGATGGACAAGCTCTTCCGGATTCTGGAACAGGCGTTCGTTGCGGTCACGAAACGGGCGCGGGAAGCGAAAATCCCGCATCGGGTGGCGGCGATGGCCATCGGCGTGGAGCGAGTGCTGGCCGCGAAGAAAGCGCGCGGCCTGTTCCCGTAGCAAGGTCTACAGAGTATTCGTCACGCGACCGTCACATTTCAAAATTTAATGTTGCGTGGTTGTCACCTGGTTGAGACTTCGTTGTAACAATTCCGGGTGAGGGTGTGTGATCCTTTCTCGTAAAGACGATTCTGTGCCCTTGGCGGAAGTCGACGTTTCATGGTTTCAACCAACAACATCCAGTCCAAGTCCAGTGCATCTTCCGGCTCCGTCGGCGAGGCGCTCCGCAACCGCCGGCGGTTTCGTGTGCTTGGGCTCACCATGGACGACATGATCAGGGTCTTCTTCAATGGCAATGCTGTCGTCGCGGTAATTGTCCTGGCGCTCATTACCATTTTCCTGTTCCGCGAGGGGGCGGGCTTTTTTGGCCAGAATCTGCGAAGCCTCCGGATCTATCGACTCGCCGGTCTCGAGTATGTGGATTTTCTCCGGAACGAGGTCGAGCAGCACACCGCTCTCAATCGCGAATTGAACGCGACGCGCCTGGCGCAGTTTCAGAAGCTCACCGCGGCTGGCCAGACCGCCGCCGCGGCCAATGAGGCGCTCGCGCCGTTCGATGCCTTTGCCGGTGCATTCAGTGATGCGGCCGAAGACGTGCGCGGGGTGCTGTCGGATTTGACGGACGCGGCCTCAGCGATCAAACAGAAGGATCAAATCAATTCCGATCTCGCGGCACAGAAATCGATGCTGCTGAAGTCCGATCAAGCCGACGAGGCCGGCAAAATCCAGATCACTCCCGTGGATTTTGCCGCGGAGACGGGCGTTTTGAAGGCCACGTTAGGAGCCGTCCACGAGGCCAATCGGAGCTTCGGGACCAAGCTTCAAGCGGCCTTGTCCGCTGCGCCGCCGGTCGCTGATCGGACGACTCGAGCGGAAGTCGAAAAGGTCAAGGCCAAGGCTCGCGCGCTCATTGAATCTCTGCCGGCAATCGAGCAACAAATGCGGGATTGGAAGTACGATGCGCCAGTTCCGGCGTCGCGGGCCGTGACCTCATTCCTGTTCGGCCAAACGTGGCTGACCGCGAGCTTCTGGCAGGATTGGTACGGCATCGTGCCGCTCTTCGTGCCGTTGGGAATTTTCGCGGCCATTTATGTGAGCGAAATCGCCGGCGCGCGGGAGAAGAGTTTCATCAAGCCGTATATCGAATTCATCGCCGCGATCCCGTCTGTCGTGCTGGGCTTTTTTGGCATCGCGGTGCTCGGCACTTCGCTGCGCTGGGTATCACAAATTCCTGCCCTCAAGTGGGTGCCGGGCTTCCCTATGAGTGAACGCCTGAACGCGCTCACCGCCGGCTGCCTCCTGGCGCTGATCGCCATTCCCACGATCTTCACGCTGGCCGAGGACGCGTTGAACAACGTCCCGAAACATTTCAAAGAAGCGTCGTACGCGCTCGGCGCCAATCGTTTCCAAACGATCATCCACATCCTCGTTCCGGCTTCGTTGTCCGGCATCATTTCGGCGGTGCTCCTGGGCTTCGGCCGCGTCATCGGCGAGACCATGGTGGTGCTGCTCTGCGCGGGCAACCGCATCGCCATTCCGGACTTCACGCAAGGGCTCGGAGCCTTCTTCCAACCGGTGCATACCATGACGGGAATCATCGCTCAGGAAATGGGCGAAGTGGTCCCGGGTAGCATTCATTACCGGGCGCTTTTCATGGTCGGCGTGGTGCTCTTTGTCCTGGCGCTGGGCATCAATTATTTGGCCCAGCGCATCGTCCAACGTTACCGGATTTCCATCGGGTAAATCATGCACGCTCCCGCCAACCCATTTTCCGCTCACAAATCGTCGTCCCGCACGATCGAACGCGTGGCCTTCGGGCTTTTCCGCGCGGCGACGTATTTCATCCTCGTCTGCGCGACTTTCATCTTCGGGTACATCTTCATCAAGGGAGGCCAGACCGTCTTTCGCTCTCACTTTCCCTTCGTCAATGTTCCGTTCCTGACCCAGTCGCCGGAGACGCTTTATGTTTTCGATTACGAAGGGAAAAAGATGGAGCTGGGTGACAAGGCTTTCCGCGCCTTCAAGGAAAACCACGACCTCAAGGACGCTCAGGTGGAGAGCAACGCCTACAGCGCCGGCGGGATTTTTCCCTGCATCGTTGGCACGGTGCTTCTGGTCATCGGTTCGATGGCGATTGCGCTTTTCATTGGCGTCAGCGCGGCCATTTACCTGAACGAATACAGCAAGCACGGGCGATTCGTGCACTTCGTGCGCCTCGCCGTGCTCAACCTCGCGGGCGTGCCCTCGATTGTCTTCGGTCTATTTGGCCTCGGCCTGTTCGTCGTCTTCATGCCGGTCCTGGAGGGCTTCCACAATCCGGCGGTCCTCAGTATCCCGGTGGGCTTCGGCCGGTTTCTGAATTTCTCCGGCTGGAACGTGTGCCTGCTTTCCGGTTGGTTCACCCTCGCGTTCATGGCGCTGCCCGTGGTGATTACCGCGAGTGAGGAGTCGCTCAAGTCGGTGCCAATGGGCTTTCGCGAAGGCTCGCTCGCGTTGGGCGCGACGAAGTGGCAGACCATCCGCACGAACGTGTTGCCGTACGCTCTCCCGGGGATGCTCACCTCGTCGATCTTGAGTATCGCACGCGTCGCCGGTGAAACCGCGCCGATCATGTTCACTGCGGCCTATGTGGTGCGGGACAAGATGCCGTGGGACGTCGAACATCCGTTCGATATGCTCTTCCAAGGGGTGATGGCGCTGCCCTACCACATCTACGTCGTGAGTTCGAAGATCCCGCAGAACGAGTACACCGAGCGGGTGCAATACGGCGCGGCCTTTGTTTTCCTCGTACTCGTCATGGGTATCGCCTTGACCTCGATCCTTCTCCGGATGCGGATGAAGCGCCATCGGTGGTAGCGATTTCCGCCATCGCGAGTACTGTCCCGACCATTCCATGATTCCGCCCGAAACAGCTCCTTTCGCCAAAACGGCCGTCGCGCCTGCCGAAGAGAACTCGACCATGATCGAAGTCGAGAATCTCGATTTCTTCTACGGGCACGCTCAGGCGCTGCACAATATCAGCATCCAGATTCCGGCGAAAAAAGTCACCGCTTTCATCGGGCCGTCGGGCTGTGGTAAATCCACCCTGCTGCGGTGCTTCAACCGCATGAACGACCTCGTCGACATCGCCCGTATCGGCAATGGCCGCGTTCGCGTGCACGGGATCGACATTCATCACCCGGAGGTGGATGTGATCGCGCTCCGGCGCCAGGTGGGCATGGTGTTCCAGAAATCGAATCCGTTTCCAAAATCGATTTACGAAAACATCACCTACGGGCTCCAGATTCAGGGTATCAACGATCGGCGCAAGCTTGACGACGTCGTGGAAAAGAGCCTGCGCAGCGCTGCGCTCTGGGAGGAAGTGAAGGATCGTTTGCACACCAGCGGCCTGGAACTTTCCGGCGGCCAGCAGCAGCGCTTGTGCATCGCGCGGGCCATCGCCGTCGAACCCAGCATCATCCTCATGGATGAGCCCTGCTCGGCGCTCGATCCCATCGCGACATCCAAAGTCGAGGAGCTCATCCAACTGTTAAAGGGCAAATACACGATCGTCATCGTGACGCATAACATGCAGCAGGCCGGGCGCTGTTCCGACCACACCGCTTTCTTTTACCTCGGCCGGTTGATCGAATTCGCACGCACCGAAAAAATCTTCACAAATCCTTCGCAAAGACAAACGGAGGACTACATTACCGGGCGGTTTGGATGATCGCCATTGTCTGCTGCTGCCTCTCCAGGCCGAACTTTAGATGAGCGCATTTTGGGAACAACAACTGGTCGATATTCGTGAGCATTTGCTGATGATGTCGAGTCTCACGGAGCGCAATATGGCCATGGCCATGCGGGCGCTAATCGAGCGTAACGACGATCTTTGCGACATCGTCGAGGCGGAGGATTCCCAGATCGATGACCTGGAGATCCAGATCGACGAGA
>Ga0206824_10265_pt1 | contig 14985 bp, 13 predicted proteins | sample Alteio_BWOrgCont_82_FD_152874 | JGI IMG/M metagenome (GOLD analysis project Ga0206824, IMG submission 152874) | Enriched cells from forest soil in Barre Woods Harvard Forest LTER site, Petersham, Massachusetts, United States -... | ecosystem: Environmental > Terrestrial > Soil > Temperate forest >...
TACTTTGGTTTCTGTAATTGAAGAGGAAACTGCCGATATAGATGTCATGGAAAAAAAGATGGAGGCTAAACTGGGTGAACTTGCGGCAAGCGTGGGCGAAAAAAAGAATATAAAAGTCAATACGATAGTTGCCAAAGGTCCGGTACCCGATAAAATACTGGAAGTTGCCCAGATGATGAAGACCAAAATGATAATGATGGGAACCAGTGGCACTATGAGTTCTAAAAACAAGTCTGTTCTTGGCTCTAATGTGCTGCGAGTTGTGGAAGCAGCCAAATGTCCTGTAATTACCATAAAGGGTAAAATGATGCGCGCAGGGTGTAAAAACATTGTATTGCCAATAGACCTTACCAAAGAATCAGGAGAAAAAGTTAAATATGCTGTTGAATTGGGGAAACAATATGGCGCTACCATCCGTGTGGTTTCAATATTGTTTGATCAGGATAAGTCTTCGGTTAAACGGCTTACAATGCAAATGCAACAGGCTGTTTTTCTAATACAGTCAGAGGTAAGTTGTACTTCTGAATTGATTAAAGCCCAAGCCAATGAAACACTTGCACAAAAGGTAATAGAATATGCCAACAAAATGGAAGCAGATCTTATTATGATTATGACCCAGCAAGAACAAGAATCCAGGATTATTCCCATTGCCAATGATTCTGCAGCCCATGATATTATTAATAATTCCGATATACCGGTTATGAGTATTGTTCCCAGCATGAAATTGCAAGAAAATCCTAATTAATACTCAGGGATAGAGCGCTCCTATTGGAGGGAAAGAAACATCAACAAGGCTTAATATATCTTTTATTTTTAGTCAGGAAAATTTTATAATTTTGCTCACTAAAATCCTATTAACACCTGTTTAGTAGGGTTAATAATAACATATTGAACCAAACAACAATGAAAATATATTTTTTTATTCCGATTTATTTAGTTTCTTTAGCTATATCTTCACAAAACGTAGCTTTTGAGAGAAAAAATTTCCCTAACGATATTACCGGATTTAAACAAGCCATGGATTCCATTAAAGCCGGAGATGATGTTTACGAATTTGGGCCATCTATGTATTACAAGGCTGCTCATTATTATCTGAGCGCTGAAAGATTCAATCCAAACAACGATCAATTAAATTATGAGATAGGGGTATGCCTGCTTTCACCTAATTATCCATTTAAAACCGATGCCCTACCGTATTTACAAAAAGCATATAAGTTAAATCCCGATGTGGCGCCGGATATTCATTACCTGCTTGGAAGAGCATATCATTTGAGCCTGGACTGGGAAGCCGCCAAAAAAGAATATAATAGATACATGCAAACACTTGATTCCAAAAAAGATGCTGACCAGATTGCTGACGTAAGGAAAAAAATAGAAGAATGTGATAATGGCGAATTGCTTGTAAAAACCCCGGTAAGAGTAAAAATTGAAAATTTGGGACCCAATATTAATACTCCCTATCCTGAATATGGCGCCTTAGTTTCTGCCGATGAATCTGAGTTGATTTTCACCTCCAGAAGACCTACATCAACAGGGGGTAAATTTGACATGATAGACGGACAATACTTGGAAGACCTTTATATTTCATACTTTGAACATGGGGCTTGGACTAAGGCACTTGATATGGGAGGCGTGATAAATAGCAGCGAAAATGATGCCACTGCCGGATTGTCTCCTGATGGGCAAACTTTATACATATACCAAGAGAAAAATGGGGGAGATCTTTATGAAACCCATTTAAAAGGCTCAAGCTGGTCAAAACCGGTTGTTATGAGTAATAAAATAAATAGCAATTATCATGAATCGACTATTAGCATTGGTCCTGATGGAAAAACTTTTTATTTGGTGAGCGACCGCCCGGGTGGTTTTGGCGGAAGGGATATATATAAGATACTTACCGATGATAAAGGCAATTGGGGCGATATTGAGAACCTTGGGCCGGTTATTAATACACAATATGACGAAGAAGGTGTTACCATTCAGGCTGACGGTAAGACGCTTTATTTTAGCTCGAAGGGGCATAATACTATGGGTGGATATGATATTTTTAGTTCTGTTTACGAGAATGGGCATTGGACATCTCCTAAAAATATAGGATACCCTATAAATACTCCGGATGATGATTTTTGCTTTTGCATGGCTGCAAGCGGAAAACATGCTTATTACAGTTCTATACGCAAAGGAGGATATGGAGCAACAGATATATACTGCATTACCTTCCTAGGTGATTCACTTGAAAGCGGAAATAAAAATACAGCCTTAAATATTCCTAAACTTACATTGTTGAAAGGTATTGTTACAGACTCTACGACACGTAAACCTATTGAGGCATCCATTGAGCTTGTGGACAATAAAAAGAATGTTGTTATTGCCAGTTTCCTGTCCAATAGCGCCACAGGAAAATACCTAGTATCCTTGCCTACCGGAATTAACTATGGTATTGCGGTAAAGGCTGATGGATATCTTTTCTATTCTGCTAATTTTGATATACCCGATACGGCAAAATATACCATGGTTGAAAGGAATATTTCCCTTCAACCACTTGATGTTGGCAGCCATATTGTATTACGCAATATTTTCTTTGACTTTGATAAAGCTACCCTACGCAATGAATCTGTAGCAGAGTTAAACAGGGTGATTGGTCTCTTGACCAAATATCCTACATTAAAAATTGAAATTGAAGGATTTACCGATAGTAAAGGCTCATCAGACTATAACCGGATACTTTCAGCGGACAGGGCTAAAGCAGTTATTGATTACCTGGTAAGCAAGGGAATATCCTCAACCCGCCTAGCCTATAAAGGACTTGGTATGGATAAACCTATTGCATCAAACGATACAGAAGAAGGACGCCAACTTAACCGCAGAACAGAAATTAAGATTATTGGAAAATAGTTTTTTCAGTTATTATTGATATATCTTTTTGTAGATTTCTTCTGCAATGCCAAAGTTTCTATATTTTTCTGCTAAAGGCCTGATTTGATTATAAATTTCAGTTCTGTTTTTTCCTTTAATAATGGAATCTATTTGCCTGATAGCATTTGTATAGCCTTTCTCATCAAAGCTTTCAAGTATAGCTCCTGTAACGCTTTCTTTTATTATTTCCGAATCAATAGAAATATTAGGGGTAATAACTACGGGTAATCCCATAGCCCAGTATTCGCCATCTTTAATGGGGGTGCAATATTTTTTTGTGGGCACAGATTTAACGGGAGAAATTGCAAAATCAGCTAGTCCAAGATAAAGTGGCACTTCCGAATGAGGTATAAAAAGTTTTATTAGAGTTGAAGATTGAATATTAAATACTGAAAGCTTTTGACTGATATAGGCATCGGAAACATTACTCAACAGTAAAAACCTAAAGCTGTCTTTACCCCAATATTTTTCACAGCATTTTATAAATTCAAAAGTTTCATCTTCTAAGTAAATTCCGCCAAATTTTCCGGCATATACACATACTATTTTATCTTGCAGGTTATACTTATTTATAAGTCCTGCGCTTTTTGCATGCTTTATAGAAAAGACTTCCAAGTCAATACAGGCAGGCTTTACTGAATAGGTATGAATAGATATTTTATATTTTTCCTGAATATATTTTTCCATTCCGGGCGCAGCAAAAATTAAATAATCTGCTATCCTTGCCTCCATCTTTTCAAAGTAGAACAAGGTTTTATATTTTAAACCTGATTTTTTCCACGTTTTATTTTCCACCATGCTTTCAGCATGAGGTTCAAAACTGTCTATAATAAGTTTTAAGTTTTTATTGAAGATCTTTAAAATTACTCCTACGGCTCCTGCCGGAGTGCACCAGGGATGTATTATTTGAATTTGCTTTTTTATTGTGATTCTCCAAAGGCAGATAATATTAAATAACCATTTTACGAATAAAAGACGGTTACCGGAGGGCAGCTCAATAGAAATAATTTTCCCTTTCCTTTTTACCTGAACGGAGTTTATGCTTTTATTGGTAGTAACTACATAGGAATAACAAGACGTGATTTTTTGAATAATTTTTACATACGGCAATGTGTATGTTTGAACCAATGGATCTGGAAATTGCCATTGGGTGATAAAAAGAATTCTGACGGGTGTTTTAGTATTCATCCTAATCCCAGTACTAAATGTTTTATAATTGCTAAAAAACGTCTCGTGAAAACCGATACAGGGCTTTGTGCTATGGACTTAATTAAATAGCTGATAGAATCTTTTTTATATTTTTTAGCTAATGCTAAATGCAATGCAATATAGCTATAACAGGAAGATTTAAATACATTTAGGCTTCCCTTATAATAATTAGTAATAAGTGGATTAGAAAGAACCAAGCTAAATAAAACATCAAAACGGGCTATTTGTTCTTCTTTGGGAATAGATAAAACACTGCGTTCATCGTGATTTATCATAGTAGAAGTGATAGTATTGCTTGTATATATAGGGAATTGGACTGCAATCCGCAACCACAGTTCCCAATCTTCAAGCCCTGACAATAGTCTGTTTTCATTAAATAAGTTCTTTACCGCAATATCATTGCGTAAAAAAACACCTAGGCAGCTAAGTGTATTTCCTTTGATGAGTATGCGGTTTGCAATAGAAGGCAAATCATCAATTTTATAAAGTGTTTTCCCATACTCATTCTTAATTTCATAGCCTAAATGAAATGCTTCAGGGGTATTATTTTTAAGTATTAATTGACTTGCATCTTGCAAATGTTCGGGATATAGTAAGTCATCAGAATCTAAAAAAGTAACGTATTCACCTTTTGCTTTTAGTGTGCCGAAATTTCTTGCTGCTCCGCGTTCTGCATTTGTTTTTTTATAGTAAAATACCCGTGTGTCTGGTATTGATTTTACCGCTTCTTCTGTATTGTCTGTACTGCCATCATCCACAACTATTACCTCAAAATCGGTATACGATTGGTTTAAAACAGATTGAATTGTTTTGATGATGAACTGAGAACGATTATAGGTAGGTATAACTACAGTAAACTTCATATCAGCTACTATATAATTCGCTTAAATGACTGCACATTTCCTTTATTGTAAATTTACTTAATGCAAGCGCTTTTCCATTTGATATTAACCTTTCTCGTAGTTGAGGATTATCTAAAACCCGAACTGCACTATCGTATATCATGTCCTCGTTTTTAAAATCAACAAGAATGGAGTTTTCATCATTTATACCTAATTCCCTTACAATGCCTGAAGGAGTGTATATTCCGGGTACTCCAAGCGCCCATGCTTCTACACATACCAATCCAAAAGCTTCACTTTCGGAATTAATGGGGATATGAATAAAAACATCAAATAATTTATATAGCCCAAATATATTTTCTTCAAAAGGAATGAGTGTAAAACTATTCTGGGGTAAATCTTTAAGTGTAATGTTTATTTCCTTTGAAAAAGGCCCTATGGAATTACCTAGAATAAGGTGCGCGTTAGGGTATTTCTCCAGTAACTTTTTAAATACCGGAATAATATGTTGTATTCCCTTGTAATGAATAAAGCGTGATACGACACCAATTACGGGATATTGGCCAGTTGTTAATTTATATTTTTCACGTACTGTCTCTTTAGTTACAGTAGCAAGCTTATCCATCTCTTCAAAATCAAAACCATGGTAGATAATTTTTATCTTATTTTCAGGAACATGCTCCTTTTGAATAAGTACATCTTTCACTATTTTGCTGATGGCAACGATATCGGTTGACAGGTAATTTATAAGTTTATCATATTTTACTCCATGTGGATAGTAATCATGATGGATAGTGGAATTATGCCTTGTATGTATTCGCTTTTTTACACCAACTAATTTAGCAGCAACTAAGCCTACAAGGGAAGCTTCGAATAAATGGCAATGAACTATTTTAATATTGTATTTTTTTAAAAACCAGCTTATTCTAAATACATTTAAAATCAGATCAAACTTATATTTATAGGGTATTCTGTAACAAGGAATATTATTTTTTTTGATAAATTTCTCCATTTCAGAATCGGTTTTGTTTATTAGAACAAAATGAAGCCGGAATTTAGAACGGTCAAGATTTTCTAGTATCCACTCAAAGGAGTAAGATTTGTAAAGATCGGAAATGATAAAGCAAACATTAATCATATTTTATCGTCGTGAACCTATTGTTTTTTATTGCGGGCATCCTGTAATTGTTGAACAGTATCAATAGCCAGCCACTTTTTAGGATGAAGCGTTGAGCAGAAGAGTTCATTTTTTGCAATTAACTGATTCCATACCTCGTAGAAACTTTCTGTAGGTGATGTTAACCTATTAACCTTAGCCGGATTCAATACCTGTATGCCCGAACAATAAGTTTCGGAAATATCTGTCCTGCTTATTTTAAGCACTTTGTTTTCCTTGTGAAGTATATAATCGCCCTCTAGTCCTTTTATAGGTGTTACAGGGATAACCATCAAAGCGGGTTTTCCAAAATTATAATATTCTTGTGCGAGGGCTTCAAAGTCTATTTCAATTACATTATCGCAAGTAAGAACAAATATAGGCTCATCAATATATTTTATAAAGGTGTTATATAACCACCATGAATTCCCTTTGCTTTCGGTATTAAAAACAGTATCTACTCCAAGCCTGATAACATGTTCTGCAAGCACAGCACCTTTGTATCCAACAGTTATGTGAATATGAGGGACATGTTTCTTTAATTTCTGTATTCCACTTTCAATTAAGGTGCTTCCTTCAAACTCTACCATGGGTTTAGGAATGCTTGATGTTAGCGGCATCATGCGCATTCCTCTGCCAGCTGCCATTATTAAAGCATGTTCTATTTTAGGCATGAATAAATAATATTAGTTGGCGGGGGTGCCATTTATTATAGCAAGCATTTCGTCTTCTGAAAATCTTTGGGCAGTTTCTGTGGAGAGGCTATTCAATATAGGTTTCTTAGCTTTGGTATTCATGGATGTAATATAAAACAATTCTTTATTGAAAATTATTTCGCTTGTGTATTCTTTTTCAGAATCTCCAACAAGGTGTTCATCAGTCCGGTCACCGGGTCTGCCTTGTATTTTTTCCCATTTGCCACCTTTATGTTTTATCCAGATCTTGAGTAAATCTTCTACTTGAGCAGCTTTCATGTCTTTGGTAAGAATATTTCCTTGCAAAGTTTCAATGTTATCCATGCACGTAATAACCATCTCGGCCGCTTCTTTAACCATAATAAAGTATCTTCTCATTTCAGGCCCGGTGGTACTTATTACACCTGTTTCATCAAACATCTTTTTCCATATTGGAAGCACAGAGCCGCTCGACCATGCAATATTGCCAAACCTTACACATGCAAAACGGGTAGATGAAGTGGAACTAAGCGAGCAATACATTCTTTCCATAAGGGCTTTGGTAAGAGCATAAGTATTGCGTACGGGCGGAACAGCTTTGTCTGTAGAAATACCAATAACTGTTTCAATATTTTTATCAATGGCAACTCTTGCCACATTTTGAGAGCCTAATACGTTCACATCAACAGCTTCAAAAGGATTTTTTTCAGAAATATCAACAAATTTAGTGGCGGCGGCATGAATAATAATATCGGGCTTGGTTTTATTAACGCCATCGCGCACCGATTCTATATTCGACACATCCATAGGCATTACCTCGCACCCCGTATATCGCTGCGCCCACATATTCTGGGTATTATTGCGCCCGGTAAGATATACTATATATTTCTTCTTGAGCTGTATTCCCAGTTCTCTTCCTAAAAAGCCCGTACCTCCGGTAACCAATATTTTTTTCATAAATGATTTTTCAGGACAAATTTAGCATTCTAAAGCTATATCTTAGAACTATTTATTATTGTATAATTTGTTTTAAGTTTCAGAAACCTTTTTTCAAAATAGGTATATGAAAGATAGGCTGTAACTATTGTTGCAGTTATTATTGAACTATAAATAACCAAATACTTTAAGACGCCCGTTATAGCAATATTTGCAAATAATGCTGAAAATCCCCATATAATAAGAGGGTGATATATATATATGCCATATGATATCTTCCCTAAAAAATCAGGCACTTTAGACTGAAGGTTAATCAACCTGTTAACTTTGGTTGCTTGTCCTAAAATTAATATAACAGTAATTACACTCAGAAATTCCCCATCAATTACAGAGGCAAAGTGGAATTGGTTAACAGCCGCCGCCGCAATTATTGCCCATGCCACTAGTTGGCTGATTTTATGGGTGCATATTTTTATAAATAAAGTATTATTGTTTTTATAGAGAGAAGCGCTCAATGCCCCTATCAGCATACAGTGGAATCTTGTTACATGGATTGAGAGATAAAAAATAGAATGGTCTTGGCCAGGAAGGCAATAGCGTGCTATTAGTTTAAGTGTAATGAGCAGAATAATACCTCCAAGAATAATTACATTAAGGTTTTTTTTTGCCTTTGCAATAACCCAGGGCCAAAAAATATAAAATTGTTCTTCCACTCCCAATGACCAGTAGTGAGCCATTACAGGGATATATGTGCTTAAAATGAATGGTATATTGGGAAGATAAAATATATAAAATAACAGGGTGGTTGAGCTAACCGGAGGGCCCGAAAAGTGCATAACCGCAAGACTTATAATCATATATAGGTAATAAAGAGGCCAGATTCTTAAGATTCGGCGAAGATAAAAGAACCTGATATTTATTTTGCCCCTATCTTCTTTTTCAAGTAACAAGAGGTAGGTTATTAGAAAACCGCTAAGCGCAAAAAACATACTAACCCCATAGCCTGCAAGTAGTAACCCTTTCGGTGTACCATCTGCTGCTCTGCCAAAAATATAAGGGTTCAGGTTAAAATTAGAAAGGTGCAACGTAATGTGAGAAATAACCACACTCAAGGCAGCAATAGCCCGTATTCCATTAAGACCTTCAAAATATATTGTTTTCTTGTTTTCCAATTGGAATTTAAACCTCCAAAAGTAAGTAAATAGATTTATTTACACAAGTATCGCATACCTATACTGAAAAGCCAAGTTAATACTAAAGCGAATATTTATATAATCTTGTTATGTATTTTGGAGGTATATCCTTTGCACATATTGGCGCCTAAGAGTGCATTGATAAGGAAAAAACCAAAAATATCGAATTTAATATTATCAAATAATTTTATTATTGGGAGTAATAAAGGTTGCAGGAAATAAATAAAATGGAAGCCTATTTTTTTTGAAAAAGAATAATATAACAAATGCCCCTCATCATGCATATTTACAGAATTGCCATGAATTTCTCCTAATCTTTTCTTCCGGTCAAGCCAATTTACAATATCAGTACGGTCTGATTCATTGTGATATACTGTAATTAATGGGTTTATCCATATTTCTATGTTGTTTTTATGCAAGCGGTTTGTAATATTAACGTCTGTACCTTCATGCAGATGCCGCTCGTCATATCCGCTAATTTTTATAAAATCTTCTTTTCGTATACCGAAGAAGAAACTTGCCAATGCAGGAGAAATGAAAGGCGCATTATCCTGCCAATAAGCTTTTCCCTGAAGGCTTTTCATGGCAGTAAAGCCATACTTTATAAGGTATCTGCCAAAAATGGTTTTCCGTATTTTTTCCATCAATTCGGGTGGATAAACCCAATTTACATTAAGACATGCGGAAGTGTGGTCTAAATGAAAAGCGAGTGTATAATCCATGCTTTCTTTTGTAACCAGAATGTCATCATCAAGAAAAAGCAATATGGGTGAGCGGGCTATGCTTGCGCCATAATTTCTGGATGAAAATACGCTGTCTTTATTATTAGGATTATCATAAATAAAGACATTCGCAGGCTTAGTAGATGGTATAATAGGGGTAAGTGAATTATTAATAATAAGAATTTCTATATCTAAATGAGAAGATGATTTAAGAACCTGCTCAAAGGTTTTCCAAAAAATATCGCCTCTGTCTTTAGTAGGAATTATTATACTTAGTGCCGGCATTTCGATTTCTTCAGTGTTTTTAATTAATTCAGTTTGCCTTTCAGGAATAATTTAAAATATATGCCACTAACTTCCGATGCATACCCTTTACCCGAGCTGCTGGCGTATAATATAGAGCGGAAAAGTACAAGAATTTTTGCATAAAACCACCCATAATATTTTACAATAAAATCATACTCGTTTTGATGTTTGTATTTCATCATGCCTGCTTCCAATGATGAAGCTCCGCCATAATGTATTACAGAGGTATTTGCATTATAATAAATTTTATATCCCATTTTTTTAATTCGGTAGCACCACATTAAATCTTCGGCATACATGAAAAAGTCTCCCGGTAATATTCCATTTTCAAAATTTTTAAGAATTTTTCCGGGGAACATAAAAAATGTACCCCAAACGGAATCGCAATAAATGCTTGTTAAATGGTCAAAGAATCCATTTTGCATTAACATTCCTCTTTTAGTCAGGGGAATTAGTTTGTGCAGCCTAAAAAGTTCAATAATAGTAAGTAATACAGAAGGAAGTGGCTGGCATTGTTTTTGAATAGAACCATCGGGATATTTTAACATACAGGTTACTAATCCAATTTCTCTATTATTTTTTAGGGCTTCGCGGCACTTTAAAATTGAATTTTCAGTAAGAATGACATCACTGTTCAGGAGTAATATTGTATCTCCTTTTGCAATTTGTATGCCTAAGTTATTGCCTCCTGTATATCCTGCATTGACGGGGTTCTTTATTAACTTAATAATCGGAAATTTTTCTACAAATAAGTTGGCTGAGCATTCTATAGATGCATTGTCAACCAAAATAATTTCGTATGTTAAATTATGAGTATGTTCTATAATAGATTCAATACAAGAGCAGGTGAGTGCAAAAGTATTATAGTTGATTATGATTATAGAAATATCCATGATTCTATTAAAAACAGATTATGTATGTTAGTCTTTTTAACAGAGACCTTTGAAGGATATAAGGGTTGGTGATATTTTTCATTTTCCGCAAAAAATAATTACTACTATTTATATTTGAAAATGCTATAGCCTCCTTAGAAACATTTGCACTTAGGCATTTGCATATATTTTGCATCTGCTGAATATTCTTTGAATAAAGGAGATTTCTATATTCTTTGTTATTAATCCCATACTTTAGTATCTCTTTAATAAATAAGAAGATTCTCTGAATAAAGGATTGCGTTTCTTCTGAAAATCCTATTGCATTAGTATTGTGCATCCTGTATTTCATTAGAGATTTATTAATAGAGGTAATCTTTCCAACAGAGCTGGTAACCATCAACAACCAATGGTCGTGAAGATTAATAACATTATCTGTTTTAAATGCTTGCTGAATAAGGGTTCTGTTAAATAACAGATTGCAGCCCGGTACATAGCATTTTAGAAAAAAACTCTCCATTCCCTTTTTGGGGCTATAATTCATTAGTTTAAAATAAGATGGAAACGTAGTACTCAGTTCTGAATTGACTACTTGTAAATCTGAGAAAACAATGTGGGGAGTTGAAGGTAAATTAGCCTCCTCATTTATTATAAGCGATAACATTGTTGATATTTTGGCCGGATACCAATAATCATCCTGATCGCAAAACATTAGATAATTTGCCGATGACTGCCTGAGTAGTTTTGTAAAAGAGTCTGAATACCCAAGGTTGCCTTCATTATCAGTATACAGGATAATTTTATCGGGATACTTTTGAATATAATTATTTAAAACAGCCAGTGTCCTATCCTTTGAGCCATCATCCCTGACGAGCAATCTCCAATTTTGGTAATCTTGTTGAAGGATGCTTTCTAGTTGAGTATTCAGGTATTTTTCGCCATTGTAGGTGGAGAGTAAAATTTCAACTGTGGCGTTCATACCGGTAATGGTTCAGATAATATTTTTATTTTTCATTAAGCCCGCCTTCTGTAGGAGGTTGCTGACTCTTGGCATATATGATTTCATAGTCAAATAAAATGCCAGTCCCTTATTTTTCGATGTTTTAAAAAGCACTAATTGATTCAGATAAGAGTGGCCGAGATAACCACTGTGCTTGTTTTCCATGTACTCAAGCATTGTGGCGAATTTATCTTTTTGTACTGAGCGTATCATTGATTTTGTTGAGTATCTATAGTCAAATAATACTTTGTTCACGTATTTAAACTTTCCATTCCGGAAGGCAATTCTGAGCCAGAAATCCCAATCTTCGTAACCCATTACCGGCATGTTTTCATCGTAGCCACCTATTTTCTCCCATGTCAATTTTCTGAAAACAGCGCAAGCATCAATATAATTTTCAATCATTAAGTGCTGAAGGTTAAACTCACCACTTTCCAATGTACCGGATTTTTCGCCAAAATAAGCTGCATTTCCATATACTACATCTATCAAAGGGTTTTCGTCAAGTAATTTTATTCCTTCGTAAATATATTCAGGTCTTATTTTGTTATCGCAGTCAAGAGACAATATATATGTTCCAGCGGCGGCTTTAATACCTGCATTTCTTGCAGCGCCTAATCCTTTATTAAATTGATTAATGATGGTGTATCCTTTTTCAGTAAGGTCTTTTAAGATAGTTAATGTTACAGAATCTGTCGAGCCGTCGTTAACAATTATTATTTCATAAATATCCTTATCGTTGCATTGCGATATACTTTGCAGGGCTTCTTCTAAATAGTTTCCTTGGTTGAAGCATGGAATAATTATGGAAATTTTTTTTGCCATGTATTATATTCTGCCAATATTAATTCTTTACTAAGTAGCAGCCTGTAAGTGAAACACCTTTTCCTTTTGGAAACCCATAAGAATATGCTTCAAAAATCCGTTCAGACTTTTTGTGCTTTGATAAAAACTCATGCAAGGCTTTTGAGCATCCATCCCAAACATAATAGTCATCTAAAATGATAAGTCCGCCTTTTGCAACTTTATCGAATAAGCCTTCAAGGCATGTCATGGTAGAATCATACCAGTCCCCGTCTAACCTTAAAATAGCAATAGGTTCTTTAAGTTGGTATGTTGGAATTGTTTCATCGAACCATCCTTTTACAAGGTTATATTTTGTGGCGCCCGATTTTTTCATAGCTCTTTCAGCCCAATCCATTTCCGCTTTACAGTTATCATGGTATCCGGGAGAGTTTACATCTTTTTGCCATTCTATGGCTGATTGGCCATCAATTTCTTTTGCCGGAGGCAAGCCTTCAAAGCTATCGAATAAATAATAATTCCTGTCTTTTCCCAAGACGTCAGCAATTCCAGCAATCATACCACCCCGCCAAACACCACACTCAATAACGCATCCTTCAATTTGTTTGTATTGATCAATTAAAGACAAACATTCAACATATTCTTTTTGTGATAACATAGTAAATTCCTTATATTTTTTGGAGACAGAAGAATATTTTAAAATATCCCTGATTTTTTTTATATAGTTTTTTGTATAATTTAACTTCATGGAAGGGTATTTAAATAAGTTTGGAGGATGGAACTATAAATCCATGTGCCGGTTCATGAGGATAGGTTCTGTTTTTCTGAGGACTCTCAATTATTGTAAATTCTATACATTCTTTCTGCCAATCATAAGTTTCGCTATAATGAGGACCAATCCAGGCATCTAAATAATAATCGCCGGGAACAAATCCAGTAAGTTCTATTTCAGCAGTATGATGAACTTCATTAATACCCGGTTCAATAAATGGTTCGAGCTTGGGTATTGCTTGTCCTAAAGGGGTTCCCATTTTACTGAAAATATCATAAGCAATAAAGGAAGGAAGCATTGAAGGGAAACATTTAATATCAGAATGAATAATGAGTCTCAGGTTAGGCTGGGTGCCTTCAATTTTTACATCTATTCTTTTAAAATGAGGGTGTTTAATCTCTATGGTTTGCGTCCAATTATTAGTAGTAGGTGAATCCGAATGAAGATAATGATTAATAACTTTTCCCGATTCTCCTGACATTGCAATTTTACCATCTTTTAATAAGATAGCTTTTTTGCATAGATTTTGAACTGCATTTAAATCATGACTGACAAATAAAATGGTTCGTCCTTGCTTGTTTACATCTTCCATTTTACCCATGCACTTTTTTTGAAATTCCGAATCCCCAACGGCAAGTACTTCGTCAATAACCATTATTTCCGGCTCCAAAAAGGCTGCCACTGAAAAAGCCAACCGTAGCTGCATTCCACTACTATAAAACTTCAAGGGTGTATCTAAAAATTTTTCTGTTCCGCTGAAATCTATTATCTCATCAAATTTATCTTGAATTTCTTTTCTCGACATTCCGAGTATGGAGCCATTAAGGCATACATTCTCCCTGCCAGTAAGTTCCGGGTGGAATCCTGTTCCAACTTCAAGGAGGCTGGCTATTCTTCCTCTTGAAATAATGCTGCCGGTAGTAGGCGGTGTTATTCTGGAAAGTACTTTTAATAAGGTAGATTTTCCTGCTCCATTTTTACCAATTATCCCTATACACTCGCCTTGTTCAACATTAAAGCTGATATCCTTTAATGCGTAAAATTCCTCGCGTGTAGAATGGCTGCGTTTAAAGACTCCCGAAATTGCTTCGCGCATGCTAACGTAAGCCTGTCCGTTATGCTGAATCAGAAATCTTTTAGAGATATTTTTTATTTCAAGTATTGGTTTCATCAGGCTAAATCGGCAAAGTTGGCTTCTGTTTTTCTGAAATAATATATGCCAAAAATAAAGAATAAGATGGCAAAAAACATACTGATGCCTACCAGGCGGAAGTCAAGTAATTGTCCGTTAAAAGTTGATCTAAACAATTCTACCGCGCTGTACATAGGGTTCATGGCAAGCAGGTATTTGGCTCCCTTATAATGGAAGATAGATATGGGATAAAGTACAGGAGTAACAAACATAAGAAATTGAACTAAAAAAGGCGTTACATAGCGAAAATCACGGTATTTAATGGTTAATGCTGCAAGCAAAGTGCCAACTCCGAAAGTGGAAATTACTGTGATGATAATGCTTACAGGAAACAACAATAAAAATTTGCCTAACTCAAATGTAATTCTGTCATGGTAAAAAATTAACATTC
>Ga0206824_10266_pt1 | contig 14960 bp, 10 predicted proteins | sample Alteio_BWOrgCont_82_FD_152874 | JGI IMG/M metagenome (GOLD analysis project Ga0206824, IMG submission 152874) | Enriched cells from forest soil in Barre Woods Harvard Forest LTER site, Petersham, Massachusetts, United States -... | ecosystem: Environmental > Terrestrial > Soil > Temperate forest >...
CTACTTTAGTGATTTTTTCCAAGACCGGATCGGTGGGGTCGTACGTGGTGGTGAGCTTCGGATGCGGATTGGCTTCGATGACTTCGACGACTTTCCGGGCTAGTTCAACTGCGCCGGCTGAGCCTTTGGCGTATGCCTCAGAGAGTGCGAACTCTGCTCCGTGCGCGAGGCAGAAGGTGCGAAGTGTGTCGAGTTCATCTGGCGTGTCGTTGGGGAATTGGTTGATGGCTACGACCAGAGGCAGTCCGAAACCGCGGACGATGGCGATGTGCTTTTCGAGGTTGGCGAAGCCGCGCTCCAAGTCGCCTTCGCCTTGTTGCTTAACGCTCTGGACTGTTGTTACCAGGACGGCGGCGGAGGGTTTGGTACCGGAGAGTGGACTTACGAGGTCCATGTACTTTTCGAAGCCGAGGTCGGATGCGAAGCCGGTTTCGTTGATTACGTAGTCGGCAAGCTGCATACCCATCTTCTGCGAGAGGACGGAGCTGGTGCCGTGCGCGATGTTGGCAAAGGGGCCGCAGTGGACCGTGGCGGGCGTGCCTTCGGTGGTCTGCACGAGATTTGGCAGCAGGGCTTCACTGAGGAGTGCCATCATTGGGCCGGTGGCGTTGAGGTCGGCTGCGCGGACGGGATTTCCCTTGCGGTCCTGGCCGATGACGATGCGGGCGAGGCGGGTGCGGAGGTCTTCGCGGCTCTGCGCCAGGGCGAGGATGGCCATGATTTCTGAGGCGGCTGTGATGAGGAAGCCGCTGGGGCGATTGCTGCCGTCGCGCTGCTTTTTGTCAGGAGATGTGACGCTGACGATGATGCTGCGCAGGGCGCGGTCATTCATGTCGAGCGTGCGCGGCCATGTGATGCTGTTGGGGTCGAGGTCGAGCTCGTTGCCGTGGAAGAGATGCGAGTCGATCAGGGCGGCGAGAAGGTTGTGTGCGGAGGAGATGGCGTGGAAGTCACCGTGGAAGTGGAGATTGATTTTTTCGGCGGGCTCGACTTGTGATTTTCCGCCGCCGGCTGCGCCGCCCTTCATGCCGAAGACCGGGCCAAGGGATGGCTCGCGCGAGGTGAGGATGGCGCGTTTGCCGATTTTTTCCAGGCCCTGCGCGAGGCCGATCGAGGTGACGGTTTTGCCTTCGCCGGAGACTGTGGGCGTGGTGGCTGTGACCAGTATGAGATGGCCGTTGCGGTGGAAACGCTGGTCTTTGAGCAGATCTAGGCTGAGCTTGGCACTGACGGGAGTACGCTTCTCGTAGAGGGCTTCGGTGAGGTCGAGTTTTGCGGCAATTTGTTCGATGGGGAGCAGGGTTTTCAACTGAGAATCCTTTAGATAGATAATATTTGGCTCTATTTGGGCATGGGGATCGACCATGCTTTGCCTGCGCCGCGCTCGGTGATCCATAGGGTATCGCCTGCGGGCTCTACACCGGTTGGTGTTTTTAGTCCTTCTTTAAGCACGGTAACGCTTGCCTTGTCTCCGTTGACAGTGATGGCGGAGATTTTGCCGCTGCCATTTTCGGCTACATAGAGCTTGCCGTTTGCGGCACGCATGCCGTCAGGCCCATGAACTGGCTGATCCATCCAGATATCAACCGGCGTTCCCGGCTTGCCGGAGGAGTCGACGGGGATGCGATAGAGCTTGTTGAAGACGACGTTATTGACGTAGAGCGTGCCATCGAGGAAGGTGATGCCGTCTACGCCTTGCAGTGTTCGATGTTCGAGGTAAAGTTCGGCGGTGGATGAGCCGGCCGGGAGCCTATAGATTCGGCCTGTGGCGGTGTCCGTGATGTAGAGCGCCTTGTCCGGGCCAATCGCAAAATCATTGCACGTGGTGTTGTCTCCGGGCAGGTTCCAGCGGAGCTTGGGCGCTCCGGTGGAGAGATCGAAGCCTCTGAGCGCGGTGTGCCGCTGCACGGGTGTAGTGTTCGGCACTGGAGTGAGCTGGCAGGTCCATAATGTGTGCGTGGAAGCGTCGGCGAGCATGCCGAAGAAAAACGTGCCGGGGCCTTCGGCGCTGGCATCGATGAATTTTTCGGCTGTGGATGAGCCGGGACGCACCTTGTAAACGAAAGGCGAACTTGCGCTGCCGACGATCAGCGTGCCATCCGGCGCGATGGTCAGGCTTTCCGGCTGCGATTTTGCATCGCCGATCAGGATTTCAGCTGCAGGCATAGCCTGCGCAAAGACTGCTGCTAAAGCAACACAAATGGCAAGGCGTCGAGTGTTCCAATGCGCCATCGTCGAATCTCCCCGGTACTGATCTGGTGTTGATCTTTCGCACTAACGATACATGATTCAGACGGCTTGGCTCAGGCCGATTAGAAACTAATTCTCGAAGTTTGTGTCGCGAAAGCAGGCCGTGGCGTACAATTGCCGCGGCCCAAAAACCATAGTGGAAATCCGGCTTAAATAAAGCTGCGGCGTCATGCAAGCTTACGGCGTCCCGGCAAGCTCATGGAAAGCTTTGTTTCGATTGCGCTGCCTTAGTTGATCGTCATACCTCGCTGTTCCATTTCACAACTCACTTCAGGAGAAGCCATGACACGACTGACTTTGCTTTTGACTTCCGCAGTGTCGGTATCACTGCTTTGCTTTTCATCGCAAACACAGGCCCAGCGGCATGTATTTATCCCTGGGTCCAGTTTGCCGCAGGCGAACAACGCATCCGGCCAGGTGATGGCCCGCACGCACCTGCGCATCCTTGTGCCCTCGGCGACGCAGATGAACTTCGGCAGGGCCGCCACGCAGCCCAGTGAACTTCCCCCGTTCTCCGGTTACTCTTTTGAAACGCCGGCCTCAATTGCATGTATCTATCAGCTTGCGGAGCCCTCGGTCCGCGGCTGTAACCCGAATGTGACAACGGCCAATCCATCGGGCGGCGGCCGCGCCATTGCGTTAGTGGACGCCTTCGACGACCCGTCAGCCGTGGCAGATATTGCGGAGTTTTCAGCTCAGTTCGGCCTGCCGCCGGCAGATTTGACCGTGGTGTTTGCGCAGGGCGCTGAGCCCGGCATCGACCCCACAGGCGGCTGGGAGACAGAGGAAGCACTCGATACACAATGGGCTCACGCCATGGCGCCTGGGGCCAAACTCTTCCTGGTGGAGGCAGCGACGAACAGCCTCAATAATCTTTTTGCGGCAGCTCAAGTGGCCAGCAAACTGGTGGCCGCAGCCGGCGGCGGAGAGGTTTCGATGAGCTGGGGCGCGGGAGAGTTCAGCGGCGAAACCATGGAAGACGGGATATTCACCACGCCCGGTATTGTCTACTTTGCGTCAACCGGCGATTCGCCTGGCGTGGAATACCCAAGCGCATCTCCTAACGTGGTCGCGGCGGGCGGCACCACGATCTCCCGCAACAGCACGACAGGCAACTTTATCCTGGAAAACACGTGGCAGGATGCAGGCGGCGGACCGAGCCAGGTTGAGCCGCGCCCGGCATACCAGCGCGACGTTGCCTATATTGTTGGCGGCACGCGCGGAACGCCGGACCTGTCATTCGACGCCAATCCGAACACCGGCGTATGGGTCTTTAACGATAACCCCGTACTCGGGGACGGATGGTTTATTGTGGGCGGCACCAGCTTGGCGGCGCCGTCGCTGGCTGGGATCACGAATGCAGCCGGTCACTTCAGCAAGAGCAGCACAGCAGAGAATTCTGCACTCTACTCTGGAGAACAGCGCCGCTTCAATGACATTGTTTTCGGTGACTGCGGGCTGAACATCAGCGACTTCGCCCTGCCTGGGTACGATTTCTGCACCGGCAATGGCAGCGTGAACGGCGGCAAAGGAGATAAGCACTTTTAACGGCAGGATCGCGGGTTTCGCAATGTCGCGGAACTTCGCTCAGGACGATACACGCTAAGTGAACCAGGTCCGGGGTCCCCACGCGATGATTTTTGTCGTGTGGGGACCCCGGATCTGGAGCACTCAGTAGTGTGTTGGAACGAACGAAAAGCAACAGCTGGTCCTTCCCTCCGCCTGAAGTACGGCTACGGTCAGGATGACGGGGGTTTGTTGGTGATGGAGTGTGAGGTATCCCACCCATCGAGCAAAGGCGCTCGATGGATGGGGCACCCTTTGTGGTGGAAGAACGGACAACTTAGAGACCGAGTTCGGATTTGGCTTCGGCGAATTTGGCTAATGCGAATTCCAGGTTTTCGCGGGTGTTGTCTGCGACTTGTTTGATGGGGAGCAGGAGTTTCTTCGCGCGGATTCCTCGGGACGTTCGACTGATGAGTCAGAGGCGATTAGCTTTTGTGGACGACTTCGAATGAGTAGCCGTCGGGGTCTAATACATCGGCTGCGTAGTAGCCGGGATAGTATTCGAGCCGGGCGCGGGGTGAGATGTTGTCCTTGGCTCCTGCTGCGATTGCTGCGCGATAGAACTCGTCTACCTGATTATTGCTTTCGGCTTTGAATCCCCAATGAATTGCGGCTGGATTCGGGGGGCCTTGCTTGAGCCAGAAGCATGCTCGCTTTCCATCGCCGAATCCCCACAGGTCGGGATGGCCGTTCTCGCCTTTGTAGGGGAGGAAGAAGCGGATGTTGAGCGGCTTCAGGGCCGCTTCGTAGAAGGCTAGTGAGCGCTCTAGGTTGCTTACCGAGAGGATGATGTGGTCTAGCATGGTTTCCTTGTTGCGACGAATTAGAGGCCTTAGTTCGAATTCAACAATTATCGGCTGGTCGTATGACGCTGCCAGATGACATTTGAATCACGGCCAAACCGAACCTCACGCACTGTTTCGGGGATGGTCAGAAGATATGGTTCTCGCCAGTCCAGATCCGGCTTCACAAGCCCGGACAGTGACAGGTGATAAAGGACAGTTAGTGATTGTCCGCTTCTTTTAACTGTGACGGTGCGGATGTCATGCGCACTATCTATTGCATTAACTGAAATCTTCAGTTGCAGAGGATGCGTGCCACTTATTTCTTCAGCACTGATATGCCGTACTGCGGACATTGGCAAGATGTGGTCGTAGAACGTGACCCAAACGAAATAAGCAAGTGCTCCGAATATAACTGCAAGGCCGAGAATGAAGCTGGTGAAAAATTTGGAGCGCTTGGTCACTCTTTCGTCCTCAGGTGTCCTTCAGTATTTCAGAGACCCAATTCGGATTTGGCTTCGATGAATTTGGCTAGGGCGAATTCTAAATTTTCGCGGGTGTGGGCGGCGGAGATTTGGGTGCGGATTCTTGCTTTGCCTTGTGGGACTACTGGATATGAAAAGGGGATGACGTAGATGCCTTTGGCTAGCAGGGCTTCGGCCATGCGGGAGGCTACTACTGCGTCTCCGAACATGACGGGGACGATGGGGTGCGAGCCGGGGAGGATGTTGAAGCCGGCTTTGGTCATCTCTTCGCGGAAGAAGCGCGTGTTTTCCATGAGGCGCTTGCGGAGGTCGCCGGATTCCTGGAGCAGGTCGAGGACTTTGAGCGATGCGCCGACGATGGGCGGGGCTACGGAGTTTGAGAAGAGATAGGGGCGCGAGCGCTGGCGAAGAAGCTCGATGATTTCCTTGCGGCCGCTGGTGTAACCGCCGCTGGCTCCGCCGAGGGCTTTGCCGAGGGTGCCGGTGATGATGTCGACGCGACCTTCTACGCCGCAGAGTTCGAGCGTGCCGCGGCCGTTTTCGCCGATGAAGCCGACGGCGTGGGAGTCATCGACCATGACGAGGGCGTTGTACTTGTCTGCGAGGTCGCAGATTTTGTCGAGCTTGGCGAAGTAGCCGTCCATGGAAAAGACACCGTCTGTGGCGATGAGCTTGTAGCGGGCGCTGGAGGCTTCTTTGAGTTTGGCTTCGAGGTCGTCCATGTCGCCGTTGCGGTAGCGGAAGCGCTGGGCCTTCGACAAGCGGACGCCATCGATGATGGAGGCGTGGTTGAGCTCGTCGGAGATGATGGCGTCTTCGGCGTCGAGGAGAGTTTCGAAGAGGCCGCCGTTGGCGTCGAAGCAGGAGCTATAGAGGATGGTGTCTTCTGTGCCGAGGAAGCTGCTGATGCGGGCTTCGAGCTGCTTGTGCGGGGCTTGTGTGCCGCAGATGAAGCGAACACTGGCGAGGCCGTAGCCCCATTCTTCAAGCGACTGCTGCGCGGCCTGCACGATGGACCAGTGATTGGCGAGGCCTAGATAGTTGTTGGCGCAGAGGTTCAGGACGGGGTCGCCGCCGGTGGAGACCTGGGCTTGCTGCGGGGTGGTGAGGACCCGCTCGTTTTTATAGAGGCCGGCGGATTTGATTTCGGCCAGGCGGGTTTGGAGGGATTTCTGGAAGTCGGTATACATGGCGCTTTTTAGGATAGCGGAGTTAGTTGGACCAATAGAAACATTGCATTTTGCAGGTTCGCCTCTTACCTGAAAAATCCCTGTGTTTAACCGATCGGGCTTCAGGAGAGTGGACTTTCTACGGCTTAGCCTTTGGAACATAAATAACTCATTAAATTGCTTATTGGACTATTCATGCTTCATATGGAATAATTGGATCATAAATGATCCATTAACCAAATTATTGGATTATTTATGTTACAGGTGACACTATGGCGAAACCAGCACGTCGCACCTATTCCCGGCAGAACCTGGAGGCCCTCGAACTGCTGGCTCAGATGATTCGCGTTGGAAGGATCGAACGCAAAATGAGCGCGCAGGAGATGGCGGACCGCGCTGGCATTTCTCGACCGCTGCTGCGGCGAATCGAGGGGGCGGATCCGGGTTGTGCAATCGGATCTGTCTTCGAGGTTGCGGCTATCGCGGGGGTTCCTCTTTTTACAGGCGAGCCAGATCGGCTGCAGACACAACGGTCCGTGATGGCGGAAAAGCTCAGCCTGCTGCCCCAGAGAGCGCGTAAACCGAAGAGGGTGATCCGCGATGATTTCTAAAGGGATGACTTCTAACGACGATTACAAAGAAGCGTACGTCTGGATCTGGCTTCCTGATGAGACGAAACCTGTAGTTGCGGGCATTCTGCAGCGCGTGGGAAACCAGTTGCTGTTCAACTATGGCCGGAGTTATCTGGAGCGAGAGAACGCAATCTCCATCTACGAGCCGGAGCTTCCTCTTGAGCGAGGCGAGATTCCGCTCGCAGACGGCCTCTCGATGCCGGGAGCGATTCGCGATGCATCTCCTGATGCATGGGGCCGGCGCGTTTTGATCCATCGCAAGCTCAACGTGAAAGGTGAAGCGGCAGGGAGCCATGATCTGGGAGAGTTGACCTATCTGCTCGAATCCGGGTCAGACAGGGCTGGAGCTTTGGACTTTCAACATTCAGCTTCAAAATATGTGCCGCGGGGAATGGGGCAGGCTTCGCTGGATGACCTGCTGCTTTCAGCGGAGCAAGTCGAGAAGGGAGTTCCTCTTTCTCCGGAGTTGGATAAGGCTCTGCAGCACGGCACATCTCTGGGTGGGGCGAGGCCCAAGGCGCTGCTCACATCCCACGACAAGAAGTTCATCGCCAAGTTCTCCAGGAGCACCGACATCTACAACGTGGTGAAAGCGGAGTATGTAGCGATGCGGTTGGCAAGTGTGGCTGGACTGAATGTCTCACCGGTACGAATGGAAACGGCACTGGGCAAGGATGTATTACTGGTCGAACGCTTTGACCGCGAACGCCTGAAAGGTGGCTGGGGCAGGAAGGCGTTCGTCTCAGCCCTGACAATGCTCGAACTCGACGAAATGATGGCAAGGCACGCGAGCTATGAGTTGCTGGCCGAGATCATTCGACTGCGCTTTCAAAACCCACAGGAAGAGCTTCGCGAATTATTTGGGAGGCTTACCTTTAACATCCTGTGCGGGAACACGGATGATCACGCACGCAACCATGCCGCTTTCTGGGATGGAAGGAATCTGCGTCTCACGCCGGCTTATGATGTGTGTCCGCAGTCTCGCTTAAGTGAAGAAGCTGGACAAGGAATGCGAATTGTTGGCACTCAAAACAGGAGCCAGCTTGCGCTGTGTCTGCAGGCGTGTCCGCAGTTTCTTCTTTCAGATCAGGAGGCAAGAACCATCATTCTGCATCAAGTGAATGTCATTCGAAGACATTGGGATGGCATCTGCGATGAGGGTTCACTTACTCCCGCGGACCGCGCGTACCTGTGGGAGCGGCAGTTTCTCAACCCGTTTGCGTTTTATGACGCGCCTCAGGAAATCAGATCAGCCCGTCAGCTTTGACGGTACGGTGATGCTCAAGGTCCGTTAGAAGGGGTTTGCGAGGGCGCGGCGGATGCGGTCGCTATAGGTGCGGCCGGATTGCAGGCGTTGGCCTGATTTGAGCTCTACTGCATACTGACCGTGCGCCATGGACCATAGCTGCGCGATGCTGCGGAGGTTGACGATGTGCGATCGATGGATGCGCAGGAAGCGGTTAGGATCGAGGACGCCCTCGATGGTGTTCATCGGGACATGTAACAGGTAGTTTGCCGGGCCTGCGTGGAGGCGGACGTAGTTCTGGAATGCTTCGATCCAATCGATCTCGCTGACGGGAACGAAGATGGTGTTCTCGCCGGAACGAACTGCGAAGCGCTCCAGCTGGCGCGGCGGATTGGCGATGGCATCGAGCATGGTGAGCACTTGTTTTGAGGCATCCTGGGACGGCGCGGCTTGCAGCCTGCTGATGGCGCGCTTGAATGCGAGCTCGAAACGCTCCTCTGTTACCGGTTTCAGGAGATAGTCGATGGCGGCGATTTCAAAGGCTCGGAGCGCGTACTGGTCGTGCGCGGTTACGAAGATGACCGGCGGCATTTGCTCGGCTCCGATGGCGTGGACGACTGCGAAGCCATCCGTGCGCGGCATCTGTACATCGAGGAGCACGAGATCCGGTTTCTTTTCGCGGATCAGGGCGATTGCTTCGCGTCCGTTACGCGCTTCTGTAACATATTCCACCTGGGGCTGATAGGTGAGCAGCAGTTTTAGCCCTTCGCGCGCGAGCGGCTCGTCTTCGGCGACAAGGACTTTCAATCGCACAGTGCTCCTTCGGCCAGGACTGTCCGGATTGGCAACGTGATGGTGACTCGAACGCCTCGGTCAGCGGCTTGCTCTATGGCGAGATGGGCGTTGTTTCCGTAGAGGCGAGTGAGGCGGTTACGGGTGTTGGTTAAGCCGATGCCGTTGTGATTGGGTTTAGGCGGCAAGAGGCCGGGGCCATCATCCGACACGATGAGCGTGAGTGAGCCGTTGGTGCTGCTGGCGCTTACCTGGATGGTTACGGCTTCTTCGCTTTGGCCGAGGCCGTGGCGGACAGCGTTCTCAACGATGGGCTGCAGGACCATGTGCGGGACGAGAAGATCGGAGAGCGCGGTGGCCGCGTCAATGCTGACTCTCAGGCGGTCCTGAAAGCGAACCTGCTCGATGGAGAGATAGAGGCGCAGGAATTCGAGTTCGCGCCAGAGTGGAACTTCCTGAACTTCTACGTCTTCAAGCGTGAGGCGCAGGAGGTTTCCGAGCTTCTCGACCATGGCTTCAGCCTGCGCGGTTTTGTGCTGCTGGATGAGGACGGTGATGGCGCCTAGTGTGTTGAAGAGAAAATGCGGCTGGAGCTGCATTTTGAGAGAGCTCAACTGCGCGGTTGCAAGCTGCTGGGCGAGCTCGGATGCCTGCATCTTGAGCTCGAATGCTTCTCGCTCGCGGCTCTTGGCGTTCTTTTGTGCTCGATAGACGGCATGCAGTGCGATGACGGCCCAATAGCGGATGATGCCGCCCTGGAGGCCGAAGCCGAGCATGATTCTGACTCCGTCAACGAGGGACGGTTGTGGCGGCCGTGCGGGAAAGACATGGAGGAGCAGCAGGAATGGGACTTCGAGGCTGCTGGCGGCGACAGAGAAAATGACGCTGAAACAGAGGTGTAAGACGGCGTAGGGGATGCGGCGCTCGATGGGCCACCGATTGCTGAGCCAGAGCACCGCCGGGGTGAGAGCGGCGCAGACATACATGCCCGTCATCCAGCCGATGAAGACGTATTTCCAGGGTACGGTGCTGCCTGAGTAGAGACGCGGCACCATGTCCTGAACGATGTAGAAGAGACCGGCGATCGTCCAGCCGAGCCAGATGACCGCGATCAGCTTTATCCGTTCCCGCATACGTTCTCGCATTGGGGGCGACATTCCAGCTCAATTCTGCCACGGTTTGGTCTGCGGATCAGGAGTCTTTTGACGAAGCGGCCTGTGGAGATGACGAACTGCGCTCGCCCAAGCGGCAATCCAGTTCAGCATCCCGGCAGGACTGTTTGTCAAAAAGATGTGTCCGCGCGCTCGGAAGCAGCCCAGGATGTGTTCATGCCGAAAAGGCAAGAGAGGACGGGCAGGAACCATGAAGATGCGTTTGAGAGAGTGGATATTGACAGATATGGTGGTGGCTTTGGCATTGGTAAGCGCGAGCGCGGCGCAAAGCCCTGTGAAGGAGGCGGGCGCAGGACAGGTTGGCATGGCACCGATTGGCGCAACACAGGGCATTTTGCCAAGCGGCATGGGCGAGGCCGTCGATCATGATGTGATGGTAATTCGTGAGGCAACCGAGAAGTTCAAAAACACTGAGGCTGCTGAAGCGGCGGGGTATAAGCCCGATGGTGGCTGCATGGAGTATCAACCCCATGGTGCGATGGGATACCACTACAAGAACGACGACCTTTATAACGACGCGAAGCTGGATCTGGAGCATCCCTCGGTGCTGGTGTACGAAAAGATGCCGGATGGCCACTTTCAATTGAATGGCGTTGAGTTTCTTGTGTCTATCACCGGGTGGAAATCAAGCGAGCCGCCGCGGATTATGGGGCAGACTTTGAAGAAGGTGGATAAGTACGGGTTCTACTACCTGCATGTGTGGACTTGGAAGGCTAGTCCTACGGGGCTGTTCGCGGATTGGAATCCTGATGTGAAGTGTGTGGATGGGTCGGGGATGGGGCATTAGGACGCATTGCGGGTTACGGCAAAGGCAAATGCGGATTCGTCGGCTTCGTTTGCCTTTATGCTGTCTCAGGTCCCAATACCGGGGACCTGGGGCACCCGTTGTGGTGGTGGAACAGACGAAAAGCAACAGCAAGAACAACCGCAGGTCCTTCGACTCGTTTCGCGCACAGCGCGAAACCTCGCTCAGGATGACACGGGTTATGTGGGTGATGGAGTGTGGTTAACCCACTCATGCGCGATGAAACTGCGCATGAATGGGGCACCCAGAGTTGTGGGAACGCGAGCGAAAAGCTTCTGGCTTAAGCCAGCGAGGTCCAGTCGAGGATGACTTTGCCGGTTTGGCCGGAGATCATGGCGTCGAAGCCCTGCTGGAATTCGCTGTAGGGGAAGCGGTGGGTGATGATGGGCGAGATGTCTACGCCGGAGTCGAGCATGACGGACATCTTGTACCAGGTTTCGTACATTTCGCGGCCGTAGATGCCCTTGATGGTGAGCATGTTGAAGATGACCTGGCGGAGATCGAGGGGGAATTCTTTCGCGGGGATGCCGAGGATGGCTATTTTTCCGCCGTGGCTCATGTTGGAGATCATGTCGCGGAGGGCCTGGGCGTTGCCGGACATTTCGAGGCCTACGTCGAAGCCTTCTGTCATGCCTAACTGCTTCTGAATTTCCGGCAGAGGGGTTTCGTTGGGATTGATGGCCAGGGTTGCGCCCATTTTGCGGGCGAGGTCGAGGCGGAAGGGATTCATATCCGTAATGACCACGTGGCGCGCGCCGGCGTGGCGGACGACGGGGATGGACATGATGCCGATGGGGCCTGCGCCGGTGATAAGCACGTCTTCACCGAGGACCGGGAATGAGAGCGCGGTGTGGACGGCGTTACCGAAGGGATCAAAGATGGAGGCGACTTCCTGATTGATACCGGCGTGGTGGCGCCAGATGTTGGTCATGGGAAGCGAAATCAGTTCGGCGAATGCGCCGGGGCGATTGACGCCGACGCCTTGGGTGGCGGAGCAGAGATGGCGGCGGCCGGCGAGGCAGTTGCGGCAGCGACCGCAGGTGACGTGGCCTTCGCCGGAGACGATGTCGCCAGGGAAGAAGTCACTGACGTTGGAGCCGACCTGGACGATTTCTCCGACAAACTCGTGGCCGATGGCCATGGGGACGGGGATGGTCTTCTGCGCCCACTCGTCCCACTGATAGATGTGAACGTCTGTGCCGCAGATGCCGGTGTAACGGACGCGTACGAGCACGTCATTGATGCCGATGACCGGCTCGGGGATTTCTTCGAGCCAGAGACCTTTTTCCGCTTTCGATTTGACGAGTGCCTTCATGGAACTAGGTTACAGGTTACAGATGACGGTGAACAGGTGCGGATGGTTAGTGGTTCGTGGTTAGAAAAAGCAAAAGCGGGTCCTTCCCTCCGCCTGGAAAACGGCTACGGTCAGGATGACGGCCGTTTGTGGGAATAGAAATTTGGGGGTGGAGAGCGTGATTCCCCCTGGGGTGTTTTGCCCGGCTTTCGCCCGGAGCGGAACTGATAATGGAAGCTGCTCTGGGATTCTCGCCTCCTTTCCTGGTGCTTGTCTGCAATGCGAACAGGATTGCGGCGAGTGTGCCGGTGCGGAGAGACGATCCTGAATGATTAAGCCTATCCAGATTGCACTTGCGCCGACGCGCAGCCGCCCCCTGAATGTGTTTCTTGGCGTGGTGCTGTTGCTGGCTGCGATTTTGTTGCTTCTTGCGCTGGCCTCGTATCACACGGCTGACCCCTCGCTGAATACTTCGATTGACCCTGGAACACAGGGGGCGGTGAAGAACTGGATTGGGCCGTTTGGCGCGACGATGAGCGACCTGGCGCTGCAGACGCTGGGATTGACCGCATTTTTTGTTCCTGTCTGGATGGGTACCATTGCGTGGGGTTGGGCGCGTTCGCGGTGGGCTGGAGCGGCATGGCTGCGCGTGCTGGGAATGGTGTGCGCTGTGGTGTTTGTCCCGGTGGTATTTGGATTGCTGCCGTGGCACTGGCGGTGGATGCATGCGATTCCGATAGAGGGTGTGACAGGCCGGCTGATGGCTGGGCTGCTGGTGGGCTACCTGAATGTGCAGGGCGCGTTGCTGGTAGCAGGAGTGCTGGCCGCAGCGGGCGTGTATTTTGCGCTGGCGCTGAATTTTCGCGCGATGTATGAGTGGCTTTCGGCGCATTGGATTCAACTGCAGGTGTGGAACGATCGCTGGCAGAACTGGCGTGAAGAGCGCGCGGAGCGGAAGGCTGAGCGCGATGCGATTAAGCGGGGCGCGCTACTGGATGAGGAGCAACAGAATCCAGGACCGTCACAAAGTTTGTATACCGGTTCCGCTGAAGGTGAGGCTGCGGCGACGATGCGGACGCCGCGGGGACTGGCTTCGTTCTTCTGGCGGAAGCGTGAGCGCGAGATTGATCCGTTAGAAGAAATTCCGGCTTACCAGCGGCAGCGGGCGATGGAGCAGGAGACTGCTGAAGTTGGGATTGCCCAGCCTGTTGCAGCAGCAGAGCCGGTGCGTAGAGTTGCGAAGGCGAGCATTTGGGAGCGGACGGTTGATACGGCGGGGCCTGCTACGGCAGGGGTGAGTGCGGCTCAGGCGGCGTATGCGGAGGCTGCGCAGGTTCAGAGGCCGGCATCTGTCCCGGGACCGGCTCAAGCGCCGGTCCCGGCGAGAATGCAGGAGGCTTACGCGGCACCGGAACCGGAACAGGTTCCCGTTACGGCTCGGTATGAGGCGATTCCGGCGTATGTTGAGCCAGAACCGATTCCCGCCCCGGTGAGACCGCAGCCAATGGCGATGCGTGCTCCGCAGGCTGCACCGGTGGAAGAGACGATTGCAGTCCACGAGCGGGCCGATGTAGAAGAGCGCATGGTGACGGTGGCTCCCAAGCATGTGAGCGGCTTTAAGCTGCCGCCGAGCACGCTGCTGCTTGAAGGCGAAGGTCCGCAGGTGGTTCGCGAAGAGGAACTGCGCGAGGAAGCGCGCACACTGGTGGAGAAGTGCGCGGAGTTTGACGTGCGCGGCCAGGTGGTGCAGATCAATCCCGGGCCGATGGTGACGACTTACGAGTTCAAGCCTGAGGCGGGCGTGAAGTATTCGCGCGTGACGGGGCTGGCGGACGACCTGTGCCTGGCGATGCGCGCGGAGAGCATCCTGATTGAGCGCATGGCGGGCAAGAGCACGGTGGGCATCCAGATGCCGAATCATGAGCGCGAGACGATTCATCTGCGCGAGGTGCTGGAGAGCGAGACTTTTGCCAAGGCGAAGAGCCGGCTGACGCTGGCGATGGGCAAGGACATCAACGGGCGGATTGTAACGGCGGATCTGGCTTCGATGCCGCATGTGTTGATTGCTGGTTCTACGGGATCGGGCAAGTCAGTGGCGATCAACGCGATGATTATGAGCCTGCTGTTCCGCACGACGCCGCAGCAGGTGAGATTGATTCTTGTCGATCCGAAGCGCGTGGAACTGGGAATGTATGAGGGCGTGCCGCACTTGTTTACGCCGATCATTACGGAGCCCAAGCTGGCGGCGAATGCGCTGCGGAATGCTGTGCGTGAGATGGAACGGCGGCTGAAGTTGCTGGCTTCGCGGTCGGTGAGAAATATCGACCAGTACAACAAGCTTTTTGAAGGTTCCAGTCTTCCCCTCTTTGGACAGGGCCTTGAGGCGGATGAGGAGCCGTTGCCGTTCATCGTGATTGTGATTGACGAGCTGGCCGACCTGATGATGCTGGACCGGGCGAATGTGGAAGAGTCGATCACGCGGCTGGCGCAGATGGCGCGCGCGGTTGGGATTCATTTGGTGCTGGCGACGCAGCGGCCGAGCGTGGATGTGATCACTGGCCTGATCAAGGCGAATGTGCCGACGAGAATCAGCTTCCGGCTTTCGACAAAAGTGGATTCTAGAACAATTATCGACACCAATGGTGCAGAAGCGCTGCTGGGACGCGGAGACATGTTGTTTTTGCCGCCGGGAACGAGCCGCCTGATGCGGCTGCATGCGCCATATGTGAGCGAGAAAGAGACGGCGGCGATTGTGCAGTTCTGGAAG
>Ga0206824_10268_pt1 | contig 14936 bp, 10 predicted proteins | sample Alteio_BWOrgCont_82_FD_152874 | JGI IMG/M metagenome (GOLD analysis project Ga0206824, IMG submission 152874) | Enriched cells from forest soil in Barre Woods Harvard Forest LTER site, Petersham, Massachusetts, United States -... | ecosystem: Environmental > Terrestrial > Soil > Temperate forest >...
CAAGCTCTGAGTCCGTTGCCTCGAGGGGCCTAAAGCCGGCTGGAGGCGCTTCGATGGTGGTGGCGCCGGGCAGGTTGGTGGTGTGTTCATTCGCTTGCAGAGGGCGTTTGGGCGCGGCCTGGCTTGCGCTTTGTGCTATTGCCAAAGGCGCAGTAAGGACCAATACCGTCGCCAGTGTGGACGACAGACTTTTCATGACTTGTACTTCCTTTCGGGGAGTGTTTCGGAGGGAAGCGCTTTGTGCAGGATGGCGAAGCGCGTCTGCGAGGATAGTGAGATCAGGCGGAGGAACGTTTCAGGGGCGTCTGAACTGCAACGTGTCTTCCAAGCTTCCGTGGCGCTGATTTTCTTGACTCCAAATTCAAAATCCCGTATTCTGGAGTCCTTGTGCGGTGTTGCGCCCGGTCTGCCCAAAGCAGCGGTTTTTTCCGGGCCGCCTTCTGCCAAGTCCGTTTTCCTGAAGTGGTTTAGGTAGGCGGATCAGGCAGAGTCAGGAGCCCTTGGAGGGCAAACTCCGCAGTATCACTCCAACAGCGATGTTTGGCAGTGGGTGAAATTCTCTCCCATGCATCTTGCATGGGTAACGCGCTTTGCGTGATATTTTTTGGCGGCCGGCAAGCGTTTCGGCTAGAAGTTTTTGAGGGAAGAAAAGAAATGTCGACCTTTGTTCCAAGCGGCAAAAATATTGACCGCAAGTGGTATGTGATCGATGCCGACGGGCAGACGCTCGGACGGCTGGCCACCAAGGCTGCCAGCGTGCTGAGTGGCAAGCTCAATCCGAAGTATGTGCCTTACATCGATATGGGCGATCACGTTATCGTGATCAACGCCGATAAGGTGCGTCTCACCGGCCTCAAGACCCAGACCAAGGTCTACCGCCGTTACACCGGCTTTCCAGGTGGCCTGCGTGAAGAGTCTTTCACGCGCCTGCTGGCCCGCAAGCCCGAAAAGATCCTTGAAGAAGCCATCAAGGGAATGTTGCCCAAGTCCAAGCTCGGCCGTGCCATGGGCTCCAAGCTCAAGGTCTACCGTGGCGATACGCATCCCCACCAGTCGCAGACTCCAGTCGCGATGCCGGTGGCATAACGACTAAGTTGAAAGCCGTCCTGCGGAAGGTCGGCAGAGAGAGACAAGAGAGAAGAATGGCAGATTTGGTTCAGTATTACGGTACGGGCCGCCGCAAGTCGGCGATTGCCCGCGTCTTCCTGCGTCCCGGAACGGGCGAGTGGAAAGTGAACGGCAAGGCGTTCGATGTGTACTTCGTCACCGAGCAGCAGCGCGTCGCCGCCAAGCGTACCCTCGTTGTGGCTGATGTTGTTTCGACCTTCGACGTCGTCGTGACCGTGCGTTCGGGAGGCGTTGCCGCCCAGGCCGATGCTGTCAAGATGGGTTGCGCTCGTGCGCTGATCGAGTTCAACGCCGAGCTCCGCAAGACCCTCAAGTCTGAAGGTCTGCTCACCCGCGACGCTCGCGTCAAGGAACGCAAGAAGTACGGCCAGAAGGGTGCCCGTAAGCGGTTCCAGTTCAGCAAGCGCTAGTCGCTGGCAGGATTCGGGGATCGGAGGCCACTGTGGCTCTGGTCCCTGCTTTATCAGGTTTTTCAATCCCCGCAATAGCGGGTTCAATCCGGGTAACAGAAATGTAAGCCCGGATGCAATTTCCAAAGGAGATCAATGGCCACGATCACAATGAAGGAGCTGCTCGAAGCAGGTGTTCACTTCGGGCATCAGACCAAGCGCTGGAACCCCAAGATGAAGGAATACATCTTCGGCGAGCGCAATGGTATCTACATCATCGACCTGCAGAAGACGCTGAAGCTCTTCAAGGACGCATCCAAGTTCGTCACGGACCTCTGCGCAGGCGGCAAGACGATTCTCTTCGTCGGCACCAAGCGCCAGGCTCAGGACGCAGTTGCGGAAGAAGCGACGCGCGCCAGCATGCCGTACATCAACCAGCGTTGGCTGGGCGGCCTGCTCACCAATTGGGTGACCGTGCAAAAGTCGGTGAAGCGCCTTCAGGAACTCGATGATATGGCTACTGATGGCCGGTATGAGCTCCTCACCAAGAAGGAAGTGATCCGTCTTGAGCGCGAGCGCAAGCACCTTCAGGCGAATCTCGCCGGCATCAAGAACATGAAGCGCCTGCCGGACGCCCTTTTTGTGGTTGACTCGAACAACGAGGCCATCGCCGTTAAGGAGGCCCGCAAGCTCGGCATCCCCGTCGTCGCCGTTGTGGATACCAACTGTGATCCCACTGTGGTTGACTACGTGATCCCCGGCAACGATGACGCGCTACGCGCCATCCGTCTCTTCACCTCTAAGATCGCCGATTCCGCCGCCGAGGGCGTCAACCTCGTGGGCGACAAGGCCTTCGCAGAGGAGATCGCGGACGTCACGCCGGTCGAAGAGGGCGCTGTCGAGACGGCACCCAGCGAAGACTTCAACCTCGAAGCAGCGCTGGGCGGCGGCATCCGCAAGGCTCCCGCAGCCGTTGCGGCCCTGCTTGAAGAAGCAGAGGCAGCTGAAGGCGGTCTTTAATCTTTCTTGCGCATGAAAGTGCGCATACTGAAAGCGTGGCCGCCAGCAACAAGTGCCACGCTTTTTCTTTGGGACTGGCTGTCCACGCGACTGTCTTCGGCGCGACGAACCAGCTGGAGCGATTTGTAACAGGGCACGATTGGTAGGGCAGGGCTTTAGCCCTGCTATAAACGAGCCTCGAACGCGGGGGCTTTAACCCCTGAGGTTTAACGCAAGATTGGAATCAACGAGAAGGAAGCGAGATGACGACGGTGAGTGAAAAGATCGATGCAAAATTGGTAAAGGAACTTCGCGATAAGTCCGGCGCGCCTATGGGCGACTGCCTCAAGGCGCTTCAGGAGTCCAAGGGCGATATCGAGGAAGGTTTCGTCGTGCTCCGCAAGCGTGGTATGGCTTCGGCGCAGAAGAAGGCCGCCCGCTCCACCAATGAGGGCGCCATCGGCACTTATATCCATGCCGGAGGCAAGATCGGCGTGCTCCTCGAAATCAACTGCGAAAGCGATTTCGTCGCCCGCACAGAAGATTTCCAGGACCTGATGAGAGACATCTCGATGCACATCGCGGCCACCGATCCCCGCTACATCAAGCCGGAAGACGTGACCGTCGAAGACCTCGAACGCGAGAAGGAAATCTATCGCGCCCAGGCCGCCGCCACCGGCAAGCCTGCTCCGGTCGTCGAGAAGATTGTCGATGGCAAGATGGCGAAGTTCTATGAGGAAGTCTGCCTGCTCGAGCAGCCCTTCATCAAGGAACAGTCTGTCAGCATCAAGGAGTTGATCGCGCAGAAGGTCGGCAAGCTCGGCGAAAATATTACCGTCCGCCGCTTTGCCCGCTTCAAGGTCGGCGCTCCTGATTGGACCGTCGCCCAGACCAAGGCCGTCGAAAGCGCAGCCGAGTAAGCCCAGTAATAATCAAAGAAAAGCGCTCGGGGAAACCCTCCGGGCGCTTTTCTTGCCTATTCAATAAGCAAATTCTATTTTTCGACCAACTGGAGGGCCCAAACCCTCTTAGCGCCGAAGGGGCGATTCGCCCAGCGCGCAGCTGTGCGATACTCGTACGAGCATGTATAAGCGGATCGTCCTCAAGCTCTCAGGAGAAGCCCTCGCCGGCGAGCGCGGCTTCGGCCTCGATGCCGAAAAAGTCGCCGAAACCACGGCCGAAATTGCCGAACTGCATGCACTCGGTGTCGAAGTTGCTATTGTTGTAGGCGGCGGCAACATCTTTCGCGGCGTAGCCGAACACGCCAAAGGCATGGATCGCGTCAGCGCCGATAACATGGGCATGTTGGCCACCATTATCAATGCCATCGCACTCCAGGACGCTCTCGAGCAGCACGACGTTCAGTGCCGCGTCATGACTGCCGTCTTCATGAACCAGATCGCCGAGCCGTACATTCGCCGCCGCGCCGTCCGCCATCTGGAAAAGGGCAGGGTAGTGGTCTTCGCCGCTGGCATCGGCAATCCCTTCTTCTCTACGGATACAGCAGCCAGCCTGCGCGCTATGGAGATCAAGGCCGACATCCTGCTCAAAGGCACCAAGGTTGACGGTGTTTACTCCGCCGATCCCAAACTCGATGCCACGGCAGTCAAGTATGACCAGATCACCTATATGGAAATCCTCGGCCAGGGCCTCAAGGTTATGGACCTCACCGCCGTTAGCCTTTGCAAAGACAACAATCTTCCCATGGTCATCTTCAACATGAACCAGCCGGGCAATATCAAGCGCGTCGTCATGGGTGAAAAAGTCGGCTCGCTCGTGACCGCATAGCAGCGCAGATTATCCGAATAACTCTCTTTTCCTCATTGCTTGTTTGTATCGTGGCGTCCATCGGAGCCGTCTAATTGTCAGTGGAGATGCGTAAGCCAGACCGGCTGAATGCGTTGACCGGCCTGCGCGCCTTCGCAGCCGTCAACATCGTTCTCTTTCATTTCTCGAATCCCGATTGGTTCGGAATTTTCGCGCCTATCGTCAACGCCGGCTACGCCTCAGTCAGCTTCTTTATCTTGCTCTCCGGTTACGTTCTCGCCTACAACTACGCATCGCGTGCACGTGAAGGCAAGCTCGATAATGTCCGCTTCTGGAAAGCCCGCTTCACCCGCATCTATCCCATTTACCTGCTCAGCCTCATCCTGGCCTGGCGCAATATCCCCGCCGAATACAACCAACATACGCATCACATGTTCTGGCTCGCGATGATCCTTGCGCCGCTGCTTCTGCAGGGCTGGGTTCCGGAGATCGCCACCTTTCTCAACACACCTGCCTGGACCATGTCCGCCGAGTGGTTCTTTTATCTCATCTTTCCCTGGCTCGCCAGGTGGAAGAGCCCCAACCGCGCTCTGCCCATTGTGGTCCGCCTGCTTCTGATCTGGCTCATCGGCCTCATTCCAGGCACGCTCTACATCCTCTTCAGCCCCGACCACCTCGCGCACGTCGACCGCTACAGCGAAGGCCCATGGCTGCAGGCGCTCAAAGACACGCCCATCCCTCACCTGGCCAGCTTCGTCTTCGGCGTCACCATCGCCGGCCTTGACGAGCTCATCCCCCGCGAAGCTCCCAAGCGATTCTTTCTTGGCCTCTTCGGCTTTGCCTTCATATTTTTCCTGCTTTGGCTCGGCCCAGGCGTTCCGTACGCAATCATTCATGACGGCCTGCTCATGCCTTTCTTTGGCTGCATCATCCTCGCTCTCTCCGGCCAGAACGTTCTCTCGCGCATCCTCGGCTGGCGCCCATTCGTCTTCGTCGGCGAATCAAGCTATTGCCTCTATCTGCTCCACTTCAACTTCTGGAACCTGATTCACGACACGCATATCCTCGACCGCCTCGGCATCGCGAGGCTCGATCCCTGGATCAGCTACGTAACCCTCATCGCGCTCGCGCTCGTCGCACTGCATTTCATTGAAAAGCCCGCGCAGAAAATCCTCCGCCGCTGGATGGGAGCAAGTGAACCTCGAGAGAAACCCGCCGAGCAAAGCGTTGAACTTCGCATCCCACCCCCCTGATCCTGTATACAAATCTCATTACATATTCGGAGTTGGCCTGTTATGTCCCCTATCTCTCGTCGTAGCTTTCTGCAGTCTACTGGAGCACTCTGCGCATCAACAGCTTTTTCATTACCAGCCTTCGCCATCCCGCAGGGATCCGATGCCGCCGATCCGCTTCGCTGGGTTGACACCCGCATCGGAACAGGTGGCCATGGCCACTGTTTTCCCGGTGCAAGCATGCCCTTTGGAGCCGTGCAGCTTAGTCCTGACACTTACAACTCGGATTGGGACTGGTGCTCCGGTTATCACATCTCGGACGAATCCATTATGGGCTTCAGTCATACCCATCTCAGCGGCACCGGCGGCGGCGATCTTCTCGATTTCCTCGTCATGGCCGGCACCGGGCCTGTAAAGCTCGTTCCCGGCCCGCGCTCCAATCCCGATCAGGGCTACCGTTCGCGTTTCTCGCACACGGACGAAATCTCCGAGCCCGGCTATTACTCGGTCCTTCTCAAAGATCCCAACGTCCGCGTCGAGCTCACCGCTACTGAACGCACTGGTCTGCACAAATACACTTTCCCTGAAAGCAACGACGCATGGCTCATCCTCGACCTCACGCACAGCTATCTCAACAGCAACAGTTCCGCTGTCTATACCGCTGAGTTGAGCCAGCCCGCGCCAGACACGCTTGCCGGAGGGCATGTTACCAAAGCATGGGCAGATGGCCGCCACTGCTACTTCACGCTGCAACTCTCGCGCCAGCCGGACAAAATTGTTTTCTACTCTGACGACAAGCCAATCGGCGTAACTGGAAAGCTCGAAGGTGACAATCTCAAAGCCGTCCTTCACTTCAAGACGCACGCGAATGAAGCCATTTACATTCGCACCGGCATCTCTGGCGTAAGCGCTGAAGGCGCGGCAAAAAATCTTCGCGCAGAACAGACGGGCTGGGATTTCGACAGGACTCGCGCCGCGGCCCAGCGTGCCTGGCGTCAACAGCTCTCGCGCATTCAAGCCGACTTCGCCGCGCCCACGCAGAAGAAAATTTTCTATACATCGCTCTATCACATGTCACTTGGCCCGCAGCTCTTTGACGATGCGGATGGCCAGTACCGCGGCATGGACAATCAGATCCATCAGCTCCCCGCCGGTAAGCATAACTATACTGCCTTCTCACTCTGGGATACCTTCCGCGCCGCTCATCCCGCGTACACGCTCATCCAGACCGATCGCGTTCCCGACTTCGCCAACACGCTTATCCGCATGGCGGAACAAAGCCCTGCAGGCATGCCCGTATGGCCTTTGCAAGGGTGCGAAACCGGAACTATGACCGGCTACCATTCAGCCAGCGTCATCAGTGAAGCCATCGCCAAAGGCATTCCCGGCATCGATACGGAAGCTGCTTACCGCGTCATGATGCGCCGGGCCATGGTCGAAAACTATCGCGGCCTCGGCTTCTATCGCCAGCTCGGCTACATTCCTGCCGACCGCGAAGAAGAGTCGGTTTCCAAGACCTTCGAATACTGTTACAACGACTGGGCCATCTCCCACGTCGCAGAAAAGCTCGGCCACTCAGACGCTGCAGCTCTACTGCGCAAACGCTCCACAAGCTATCGCAACTACTTCAACTCCGCCAGCACCTTCATGGAGCCAAAGCTCGAAAACGGCCAATGGGCGCGTCCCTTCGATCCCATTGAAATGGGCCATAGCAAGCAGTGGCGCGACTACACCGAATCGAACGCCTGGCAAACCACCTTCGGCGTCATGCACGATCCCGCCGGACTCATTGCGCTCTTCGGAGGCCGCGAGCCATTCCTTACGAAGCTCGATTCGCTCTTCACCGTACCTTCCACACTGCCACCTGACGCGCCGCCGGACATCGCTGGCATGGTCGGCCAATACGCGCACGGTAATGAGCCATCGCATCACATTGCGTATCTCTATGCCTACGCTGGCGCGCCTTGGAAGACTCAAGCCCGCGTACGTTTGCTGCTAGATACCATGTATCATGACGATCCCGATGGCATGGCCGGGAATGAAGACGTAGGCCAGATGTCTGCATGGTTCATCCTCTCCGCGCTCGGCTTCTATTCCGTCGATCCCGTCAGCGGCAACTACGTCGCCGGCTCGCCACTCGTCGATCACGCCATTCTCGAACTCGGTGCAGGCAAGCGACTCACCATTGAAGCCAAGCGCAGCGACCCCTCGCATGCCTATGTGCAATCCTTCACGCTTAACGGCAAGCCGCAGCAGCGCGCTTGGTTCCATCACTCAGACATTGCACAAGGCGGCAGCATCGTCTTCGAGCTTGGCCCCAATCCCAATACCAGCTTCGGTGCAACCGAAGAGCTTGCTCCACCATCCCTGAAACTTGGATAAAGACGGCAATGATCAACTCCCCCAGCAGTCTTTCCCGCAGAGATATCCTTCAGCGCGGCAGCCTCGCCGCGCTCGCATCCTGCCTTCCTGCCATCGCATCCACTGCCCCTGCCGCTGTTTTGCAATCAGCAGCATCGCAGCCCATAGGCGAGCGCCCGTCACCATCAGACCGTCGCTTCCATTCAGAAGCCGCCGAGCAGACCATCACAGAAATTCGCGCTCGCATCTCCGATCCGGAACTCGCGCGTCTCTTCACGAACTGCTTTCCCAACACGCTCGACACAACCGTCACGCCCGGAACCTTCGAAGGCAAACCTGACACTGTCGTCCTCACCGGCGACATTGCCGCCATGTGGCAGCGCGACTCTTCCGCGCAGGTATGGCCTTACCTGCCGCTCGCCAAGCGTGACGAACCACTCCGCTCTCTGATCGAGGGCGTCATCCGCCGCCAGGTGCGTCATATCCTGATCGATCCCTACGCCAACGCCTTCATGGCCGACCTCAACGCCCCACCGCTCGAGTGGAGCCGCACAGACAAGACTGAAATGAAGCCCGGCGTTGGCGAGCGCAAATACGAGCTCGATTCGCTCTGCTATCCCATTCGTCTCGCACACGGCTACTGGAAGCAGACCGGCGATACGCAATCCTTTGACGCGCAGTGGCAAAAAGCCATGCAGATCGTCGTTCGCACCATGCGCGAACAGCAGCGCAAAGAGTCGATCGGTCCTTACCACTTCCAGCGTTTCGCACCTTCGCCCACAGAAACTCTCGGCGAGAAGGGCTACGGCAATCCCGTAAACCCAGTCGGACTCATCTGCTCCGGCTTCCGCCCATCGGACGATGCATGCATCTTCCCATTTCTCATCCCATCCAACCTCCTTGCTGTAACCTCGCTGCGCCAGCTAGCCGAAATGTCCAGCGCGATCCTGCATGACAGCGCACTCGCACAGAATGCCTCGTCACTCGCGGATGAAGTCGAAGCCGCACTCCGCCAGCACGCCATCGCCTCAACACCGCAGGGCACCATCTGGGCCTACGAAATCGACGGCTTCGGTGGTCAGGTCCTCATGGACGATGCCAACGTGCCCAGCCTTCTCGCTCTTCCATACCTCAACAGCTCGCATGACACGGCGCTCTACGCCCGCACCCGCGCCTTTGTCTGGTCTGAGCGCAACCCCTGGTTTTTCCGCGGCACAGCGGGTGAGGGAATCGGCGGCCCGCACGAAGGCGCAAACATGATCTGGCCCATGTCGCAGACCATCTACGCGCTCACCAGCAACTCCACCACAGAAATTCGATCCGCGCTTCGCATGATCAAGTTTTCCTCGGCAGGAACAGGCTTCATTCACGAGAGCTACTTCAAAAACGACCCCAAAAACTTCACACGTTCATGGTTCGCCTGGGCCAACACGCTCTTCGGCGAGCTGGTCATCACCTTAGCCCATACCCACCCGGAGCTATTGAACGCTTAAAGTTGATTTTTATCGAAGGATACGCCCGGAAACGGGCGATCACGAAAGGTAATCTGCCAACCGTGAGCCAGTCGCTCTCTAATCGACGACCAGCTATTGATTGATCGCCCGAAAAAGTCTCACATACTGAATATTTTTACGAAAATGAAAAGCAGCCACTTTTCATATCAGACTAAAAGTGTCGTATATTGATTAGAGACCAATTTGGTCCTACTTCTGCTTTGCTAAAGGATGCAAATAAAACCCGGAAACTGGGTAGATTTGCCAATGAAAGATCAAGATTGAAACCCAGGCCCTCGCGGCTAACTCTTGGCGGAGACCGCAAGGACCTGGAAGCCACAGCCAAATCGACTGCGGGTTTGTTTTGACTATAGGGACAAGCCCGCAAAGTTTCAATTCCCATGTGTCGGCTATTGCACGCACACAGGGCTTAGCACGTTCTTTGTGAGGCAAGGTAATGAAGCGGACAGACACTCCTCTGTCGTTCCGTAATTGTTTTCCCTATCTAATAATTGTCCTTTTCACGCTGTTTGGCGTTGTATCGAGTGCTCAGACAGAGCGCAAATATCCGGGCCGTGGAGCTGTTTCTGCGCAGGATTTATCGAAGCTGACCTCGCCTGCCGCAGTCGGCACAACCGCTGCTGATCAGGTTTGCGCCAGATATACGACGGGATCGACTATTTCGGATCCTCCTGTGCTGCAAAGCCAGAGCGGCGTGCTCGAAGTCATGATGAAGTTTTTCACCGTGACTGACTCGCAGGGACTGGCGCGCTACTGCTATGTGACGAGTGCCGGAGTGGAAGCCCCAACCTTGGTAGTAAATCCCGGCGACAAGCTCATTATTCATTTTCAGAATCAACTTCCTGCGGCCGCGGCTTCGAGCGCAAGCGACGATATGGCCGGCATGAAGATGACGCTTTCAAACGGCGCCACCACGAGCACCAGTCCCGCCTGCAATGGCTCGATGGGCGCGAATGTCACCAATATGCACTTTCATGGGACGAATGTTGCCCCAGTCTGCGGACAGGATGAGGTGGTTCACACGCTGGTTCAGCCGGGTGAGAGTTTCGATTACAACATCACGATCCCGACCACAGAACCGCCGGGGCTGTACTGGTATCACCCTCACCCCCACGGCATCTCCGAGGGACAGGTGCAAGGCGGCGCGACTGGTGCACTGATCGTTCAAGGCCTTCAGAATGCGTTCCCGTCGCTGGCCAACATGCCCACACGGACGCTGGTGATTCGCGATCAGCTTCTGCCGGCATCGGAAGCCAACGATAGCAATGTTCCGGCATGGGATCTTTCGCTTAACTATGTTCCCGTTATATATCCGAGTTACACGCCAGCTGTAATCGCGACTGTTCCCGGCGAGCAGGAATTGTGGCGTGTGGTCAACAGCGCAGCCGATACGATCCTCAATCTCCAGTACATCGTGAATGGAACGGCCCAACCGATGCAGGTCTACGCCATCGATGGTTATCCGCTTTCATCGGGAAGCGCCAGCAGCATGACTTCGATTCAAATGGGTCCTGGTGCGCGTGCGGAGTTTGTTGTAACCACGCCCAATGTTGGCGATACAGCGCAGCTTGTGACGCAGTACCAAAACACAGGCCCGGATGGAGATTTTGATCCGGCGCGACCCATTGCGGATATTGTGAGCCAGAGCGGAGTGACGCCGCCGGCTCAGATGCCATCGCAAAATGGCTCTGCAAACGCCACGTTGAGCAGCAGTCTTGCTGGCCTGACGCCTGCAGCAAAAAGGAATATCTATTTCTCTGAAGTGCTCCAGAACCCTGCAAACCCGGATAGTCCCACAAACTTTTACATCACGGAAGAAGGGCAAACGCCAGCGCTGTTCACAATGGGTCAGGCGCCGAATATCGTCGTGCATGCCGGAACTGTGGAGGACTGGACGATTGAGAATCGCGCCCAGGAAGACCACATCTTCCACATTCACCAGTTGCATTTTCAAGTGTTGGCGGTCGATGGCCAGCCGGTAAACGATCCGGCACTGCACGATACATACGATATTCCCTACTGGAGCGGCAGCGGGGCTTATCACAGCATTACCGTGCGCATGGATTTCAGTGATCCGAATGTTGTGGGCAACTTCGTCTACCACTGCCACATTCTGGAGCACGAAGATGGCGGCATGATGGGATCGATTGAGGTACTGCCTCCCGCCATTTTTGCAGCCGCAACGGTGACTGCGTCGGCGTCGAGCGTTACGCCCAACCAGAGCGTAACCCTGACGGCGAATGTGGTGGATGCGGGCACAAGAAATCCTACGCCGAGCGGCCTTGTGCAATTCCAACTGAATGGGGAAAACGTCGGCAATCCGGCAACGATTGCCAACGGATTTGCGACCTTGACCACTGCTATGAACGGCAACGTGGGCAGCAATACTTTGACCGCACTCTATGAAGGAGACACAACGTACTCCGAAGTGACCTCATCTTCGATTCCGATTACGATATCGCAGTTCGCACTGGCCTCTTCTGGTGCGACGGCTACGGCAGGATCTGCGGCGATTGCTAACGTCACCGTGAATGTTGCCAACAATTACACCGGCCTGTTGAATCTCACCTGTACTCTGCCCTCGAGCCTTACTGAAACAGCGTGCTTTGTGAATCCGAGTTCGATCACGGGAACAGGAACCGTACAGCTCACTGTCAACACGACGCCGGCTCATCCGACCAGCAGTAGGTCGAATGGTCCGTCAAGGTGGATCACAGTCGGCAGCGGCGTGAGTCTTGCATGTCTGGTTCTCATCATTCTGCCGCGCCGCAGATGGCGCGACATGATGCTGGGCATCGTGGGCTTGATTGCGATTTCGTCGCTCATTGCCGGATGCAGCGGTTCTCCAAAGACCGATCCGGGAACCGCCAATGGAAGTTACGCGGTCATAGTCACCGCAACTTCCGGAAGTGGCTCGTCGCAGATCCAGGCGAGCGTCAACGTTCCCATCACCATTCAGTAAGGGCTTCTGCCCCTCAGAACAAAGGAGAGACCATGTCCAGCAGAACCCTTCGTTTCGCAGTTACGATTCTTCGAGCCATCCTAGTAGTTCCTGTACTGTCAGCTACCGTGCTGTGGGCCAGCGTAAGTGGAAGCATTTCAGGCACAGTGAAAGACCCCTCCGGAAGTGTGATTACAAATGCAACGATCACGGTAAGAGAAACCGGCACAGGCATCTCGCGCGAGACGCATACGGATAACAAAGGCCACTATACTTTTCCGGTTCTGCCGGTCGGCCACTATGTGCTCAATGTTCAGGCCATAGGGTTCAGCAAATATGAGCGAAAGGATATTGCGCTCGATACAGATGCTGCGCTCACACTCAACGCCGCGCTTCAAGTGGGTGGAGTTTCCGAAGACGTCACAGTCTTGGACAACACGCTCCATGTTGAAACAACCAGCACGCAATTAGGCCAGGTCATCACCGGCCGCCAGATGACAGCGGTTCCGCTGGATGGCCGTAGTTATACAGATCTTTTGTCTCTGCAGCCAGGCGTCGCGCCGGAGACAGCTATCACAAACACCACGGTGCAGGACGTGGGTGCGACGATCCTCAATCCTTCAGGGACACTCAATCCAGGCAATCTATCTGTGAATGGTCAACGTGAAACGGCAAACTACTTCAGCGTAAACGGCAGCGATGTGGAGGAAGATGTAAACGCAGGCACCGCCGTGATCCCCAACCTCGACGCGATCTCGGAGTTTCGCATTGTCACCAGCAACTTCGATGCGGAGTACGGGGAATTCAGTGGTGGCCAGATCAGCGTTGTTACAAAGTCGGGCACCAACGCATTTCACGGCAACGCGTTCGACTTCCTGCGCAATACCAATCTTGACGCGCGCAATTACTTTTCACCCACTCGCGGAGACTTCCAGCAAAACCAGTTTGGCGGAACGGTCGGTGGCCCGATACGCAAAGACAAGCTCTTCTTCTTTCTCGACTACCAGGGAACGCGCCAGACACAGGGCGTGGATACCGGAAATATCGCAGTGCCTTCTAGTAATGACCGCATGGGAAACCTCGGCGATTTCACAACGGGTTCAAGCGGAAATCAGCTTTCAGGTATCGTGAGCGGCCCCTATTTTGCAAATATTCTCACTCAGAAGTTGGGCTATCAGGTCGTAACAGGTGAGCCGTACTACCTGTCTGGTTGTACGTCTCCTTCCACCTGTGTTTTTCCGAACGCCATCATTCCGCAGAGCGCATGGTCTGTTCCTGCCCAGCGAATGCTGCAATACATTCCCGCTCCGAATACAGCTTCCGGAACCTTTGCCACGTCTTCCAACAATCAAACCGTACGCGACGACAAAGCAGGAGCACGTGCAGACGCGAATACGCGCTGGGGGCTACTGTCTGCGTATTATTTCATCGACGATTTCTACCTTGTCACTCCCTATCCGGTTGCGCAAAGCGGCGCCAGCGTTCCGGGATTTTCTGCTGGCACCAACGGTCGCGCGCAGATGTTAACGCTTGGAGACGCCAAAAGCTTCGGTGCAACCATGGTGAATGAGTTCCATCTGAGCTATATGCGCGATAACACAAACCTCGGACAGCCCATTGGGGGATGGAATGTCAGCCTGGCTTCACAGGGTTTTGTAAACGCAGATGGATCAGACAGTATTGTTGCGCTCGATCCAAGAGGGCAAGGTGTAGAAAATCTGAACTTCAATGCATATTCGACAGGCGCCGCCGCCAACCAGCTTACCCAGGCGAATAATACGTACCAGACGGCAGACACCTTTTCAAAGGTGCTTGGAAATCACACCATGAAGTTCGGCGCGGAGTTTCATATTGACCAGGTTAATGCGAACCCTATCGCACAATTCAACGGCAGTTTTGTTTTTGCGGGGCAGGAAACCGGTGTTGATTTTGCCGACTTCCTCATCGGCGTGCCCAGTCAATATAACCAGAGCCAGTTGAATCCCTTCTATGCTCGCAACAAGTACGTTGGGGCCTTTGCCCAGGATAGTTGGCGTATCTTGCCGAGCCTGACGCTGAATTATGGATTGCGATGGGACCGTGTCGCACCGTGGTCAGAGAAGTACAACCAGATATCGACCTTCGTGCCCGGCGCACAATCCGTGGTGTTCCCTGGCGCGCCTCCAGGAATTCTCTATCCTGGCGATCCCGGTGTTCCAAATACGCTCTCGCCAATCGACGAGCGCAACTTCTCTCCGCGCGTCGGCCTAGCATGGACTCCGCAAGCGGAAGACGGCACGTTTCTCAAGAAGGTTCTCGGCGCTCCCGGTACAACCAGCGTGCGTGCAAGCTTCGGCACCTTCTACACGGCTATCGATGCGCTTGCCATCAGCGTCCTTGCAGCCAATGCTCCTTATGGCACAACCTATAGCAGCCCTGAGCCTCCGCTTTTCGCAACTCCGTTTGTCGGTGCAGCCGACGGAGCCAACAACGGTCAGCCGTTCCCTTATACCTTTGCGCCGCTCAACTCGTCGCGTACGCATCCCGATCCGAATATTAACTGGGCATCCTATGAGCCGATCAGCGGCATTCCCGGATATGACATTCACAACCACACGCCTTATAC
>Ga0206824_10269_pt1 | contig 14845 bp, 20 predicted proteins | sample Alteio_BWOrgCont_82_FD_152874 | JGI IMG/M metagenome (GOLD analysis project Ga0206824, IMG submission 152874) | Enriched cells from forest soil in Barre Woods Harvard Forest LTER site, Petersham, Massachusetts, United States -... | ecosystem: Environmental > Terrestrial > Soil > Temperate forest >...
AAAGTTATACAGAATTGGGCGAGATCCGTTTAAAGCGGACTACCTTAATAGCTTATGTTTCCCCTACAAGTAAAGGAGCAAGCGATGATAGCGTGTGGTAGAAGGTGCTGCCTGTGTCACAAGTTTGCGGGCGTAGGCATGGAGTGCCATCACATTATACAAGAAGCGGAGGGAGGGGCAAACACCTTTGAAAACTGCATCCCGCTTTGCTTTGATTGTCACGCGGAGGTAGGCCATTACAATGCTAAGCACCCAAAGGGGGTAAAGTTCTCTGAAGGCGAGCTAAGAGGGCATCGCGATAGATGGTATGCACAGGTTGCGAATGGTGTTGCGAATGAAGCGCCTGCGGATTACCTAGAATTGGATAGAGCGTTAGCCTTGAAAATAGTTGGCACATTAGGTGGGTACGAGCAAATGCTGCATTTTCACGAACACGATTATGGAGGATTATACCCACAGGCCGTAGAGCAAAGATTGATAGCCTTTCGGTACGCGACAGAGCGGCCAGATTGCCAGTTTTTCGATATGCTTTTAGAAGCCAATTTCGCTCAGCTAAAAGACGCTATTCTTAACTATAAGATGGCTGCTCGCAATAGGATTTGGTATGAGCGGGATGGGCAGTCGGGTATACCGCAAGAATGGTGTAGAGGCGAACCTGCGGCGGAAACGCGCTTTTGGGAGGCAGTCGAAACGATGAACAAAAAGGCTAATGGGATTTGGGACGCCTACTGTTCATTTATTCGGGAAGCTCGGAGAAGGCTTAGGATTGAGATAGACAATAGCTAAGCTCAACCCTCTATTTTAATTCTGCCCTACCTCATTGGGAATGTTGAGGACAGCGTATTCGCCACAGAGCTCTAGAGATGACCTGTCCCTGGCCTGCGCTGCTTCCAGTTCAGTGAAGAACACGCCCAGGTGCCGTACATCACCTTGGTAGGTGATCGTAGCGGACCAATGACGTTGGCCTTTGTGCGGATAGTGTCAAAAGAAACTTCCCCTTGTAAGGCAACGCACTAAGATTATGGGAATGAGTAAAAAAGATACCGAGGTACTAATACAGAAAATCAAAGACTTCTTGGAGAGGCAACCAAACGAAGAAAACCAGCGGGGAGAACCACGCCTGAATGCGCTTTTAGAGCTATTCAAGACGTTGAATCAAATAGAAACGGACACTACGGCAGAGGCATCCATTGTTAGAGAATATACATCGGTAAAGGCCATAGCAATTTTACAATCTGGCGTCAGGATATACGTTAAAGACATCGTAAATCACTTGGCCGAGTCGGATAGACCATTACCGAAGGTGGAGGAAACCATTACATTAGAAATGGTGCGAGAATTTAAAGACAAGCACTACACGCTAGGCGATTTCGTGGCGCACTTGTGGGCTTATAGTTCTGTGGAGCAAATAGCTGCGGCAATGGAAAGAGTGACGGGAAAGAAGCTTCTTGAGATTTTTGAGTTGCACGCGAGAGCCATTAAGGCAAAGCCAGAAGATGATAAATCCTTTTACGACAAAACTCTTGCGGCGCTTGCGCGCCTATTCAAGAGAAGAAATATCATCTGTCATGAAATTGGCCCGGAGATAGTCTGCGATCATTCGGAACTATTAGAGGAGTTATATGCCGTATTCGGTCTTTTGGTGGCCGTAGGAAATTATGCCTATATAGAGATGACTAAATCAAAAAAAGCATAGCAGTTAATCCACGCTTTTGTGTTTAGGAGATTTGCTTCAGACAGGCTGTGATCGTGACGCCTGCCGCTATATCGATAAGAAAGCTGCGAAATAAGCTTGTTATTAAGACCTATTTTTGATAGACTCGTTGTTTAGATGAGCAAACCATTTTCTTCGAGACTTTTAGAACTCCGCACTAACGCAAAGCTTACCAACTCTGAACTTGGACGCTTAGCCGATGTGCCCGAGTCTCTTGTTTCTGGCTTACAGAACGGGAACCGAAGAGTTGGAGAATACCAGGCGCGTAAGATCGGTGCTGCGTTAAGACTGACTGGTGATGATCTTGAGCAATTTGTGCATGAGGCGATTAATACTTGTACTAAGAAAATCCTCAATGAGGCCAAAGAATATCCGTCCCAGGTATTGAACCTAGTTGCTCTACAGCTTCGTCGTGCGGGTATTGATGCTGCATCGATCTTTGATTACGCGGTAACTGGGGACGAGTATGAACAGGATCTTCATCTCAAGCTGGGTGACGGCCGTAGTGCCACACTGAGAACGCAACTGGTCTGCGCATAACATTTTTTGCGTCATCGCTTCTATCAACGATGGTAGGTGGCGCTAGAACAAACAAAAGAAAACCCGGTGCCAAAACACCGGGCGTAGAAACTAAACTAATGAATATCAACTACATTGAATATAGTAAACCGTTCAGCGGAGGATGTCGATGCAAATCATCCGACCGCAAACAACAATCTACAGGCTTCTAATGAGACCATCGGTAATTCCAGTGCTTCTAATAGCAACCTCGAACAAGTAAAGCTCTCACCCAAGGAGCATCTCAGGGCAACGATCTCATTTCGTGCGCTCGTCGAATCGGATGGGCAGAAGCTTAAGAAAACTGGCTCCGATTGGAAATGTCGCTGCCCGTTTCATTCTGATCGCACTCCCAGCTTCTCGATCACTGATGATGACGATCACGGCAAGTGCTTTGGCTGCGAATGGTATGGTGACATATTTAAGTATGTGATGGATAGAACCGGCTGCGACTTTCGCACCGCATTCATTCATCTCGCAAGTGCTGGTAGCCTTCAAGGCACGAAGACAAAGCGTCCGGCGTCCACACACTTTCGGAAGCAAGAGCTTGAATACCAATTCACAGAGGCTGATCTCAAAGAGATTAACCATTCGACAAGTCGCATTATCAACGAAGCTTGGTTGTGCGAGCAAATCGCATCGAGCCGTAAATGGAAACCGGAAACGATTCAATCGTTGGCCACCAATCGTCACCTTGGCTGGGGTGGTGATGCTCTTGAATTCATCTATAAGACAGGAATCAAAATTCGCAGATGGCCTGGGAAGGAAGTGCGTTGGCTGTGCGGTCAACCGCACCTCTGGCGCGCAGATTTTCTTTCAAATGCCGCAGAAGTATACTTGGCGGAAGGTGAACCTGATGCGATCACATTGATCGATATCGGGATCGAGAAGGTACCGGATGCTGTGGTCGTGGCAGCTCCGAGTGCGGGAACATTCGATCCATCATGGGCACCGTTGTTCAATGGAAAGACCGTCACCCTCTGCTATGATGCCGATCCAGCAGGTGAGAATGGGTTGCAGCATGCTGGGGCGCTGTTAGCTCCTGTCGCTCACGTTAAGCAATGGACTCCAAAGGAGGTGCTCTCATGGTAAAGGACGCTACCGAATACAGAGACGCCTACGGTCCTGATAATCTGTTTGAGGACATCAAAAATAATTCTCGCACGTTCACGGCCAAACAGCAGAACACCGAAGCGAAGAAGGTGGAGCTTCCACCGATCATCAATGCTCGTGACCTCATCTCGAAGAATCCGCAGCAACCACCACAGCTCATCAAAGGACTACTTCACCAAGGATCGAAGATGGTACTGGGTGGCGGTTCGAAGTCTTACAAGACCTGGAGCCTCCTGGATTTGGGCATGAGTGTTTCCTGCGGTCAACCGTGGTGGGGCTTCGACACTAACAAAGCCAAAGTCCTTTACATCAACCTTGAGCTGCCTGATTGGAGTTTCAAAGAGCGTATTGACGACATTACCACCGCCCGTCCAGAACTCCACAAGCTCGATAATTTTGATGTATGGAACCTCAGAGGGCACTCAGCGTCATTCATGCAATTGCGTCCCGCCATTGTGGACCAGGTAAAGCAAGGGTATGGATTGATCATCATCGACCCCATCTACAAGGTGTATGGTGGTCGTGATGAAAATAGTGCGGGAGAGATGGGTGAGTTGCTCAATGAAATTGAAGCATTGGCCGTTAAGAGCGGTGCAGCAGTTGTGTTTGGCGCACATTTTAGCAAAGGCAATCAGGCCATGAAGGAGTCAATTGATCGCATGTCGGGCTCAGGGGTATTTGCTCGTGATCCCGATACGATCCTCATCATGACCAAACACGAGGCTGAGGACACCTATACGGTCGACGCTACCCTGCGGAACTTCAAACCTATCGATCCATTCTGCGTCCAGCGTGTTCACCCTCTCATGGAACGCAATGATACCCTAAACCCGTTGAAGCTGAAGAAATCTGGGATGAAAACCGAACAATACCCGGTGGCCATGCTCCTCAAGAGCCTTGGCGTCGACGAACTAACTACCACCGAGTGGCAAGAGCGCACTTGTGAACAAACGGGGATGAAGCCGAGAACGTTCATGGCCAAGTTTGCTGGGATTAAGGACGATCCAAACACGGTCACCAAAAACGGCGCAGGAAAATGGAGGGCTACGTCTCCTATCTATCCCGCAGGTTGGAACGCAAAGACTGCCAACGAAACGGAGGTGCAGAAGTGCAACTAGTGCATATTGCAGTTGATGCATCTTATACTGCATTTAGTGCAGCAGCAGCAGTTCTTAACTGCTGCTGCAGTAATGCAGTGCATGCAGGAGGAAAATTATGAGCAACACACTCTCTTTCGGCAAACACGAAGGCAAGACCTTCGAATGGCTGTTCTTTAAGCAACCCGGCTACGCACGATGGATTTACAAGAATGGTATCCACCGTCAGGATCACTTTAGTGAGGAAGAAGGTGACCATTTCAGAAACTTGTACGATCGTGCATCAAACCTCGGCGGCACCTGCTGTCGCTGCCATGAACGTCCGGTGACCAGGATGGGCCTGACCACCAGCTTCAAGCACCATGAGCTGCTCGCAGTGGGCTTCTACTGTGACGAATGTGAATACCAGGGTGGTGCCTGCACCGGCTACTACCGAGCTTCGTTTTTCGTTGAGGCATACACTTTGGAACCACACGAACAAAAGATGGTCGTAGATGAGATCCAGCGCCACTACATCTGCGCTGGCAACCTGACGCAGAAGAGAATGGAGGAGTTCTTTGGGGACGATGACAACTTCACTGGACTAATATCAGGGTTCTTCGAGCAACAGTGGGGGGTGGTGTGAGTCTCAGCGTCATGCGGCGCTAGCCAGGCAAAAGGCATGGTGAAGGCCGGGTTGCTTCACCGACACGCGGACCACAAGAAGCTCTACATCCTGCACTCCGAGGTTGCGAAGGTCACCAAGCAGGCGAAGACCTGTGGGTGATGAAGTAGGTGGCTGTAGGCCACTAATCCGTACTAGAGGAGTAATCAGGAGCGAATACCGTTTCCACAGTTCGGCTCTCGTTATCGCCTACAACGAAGTCCCCGTATATGAAATCTACGGTGTAAGTTTGATTGATGGCTTCGCAATGCCGCTGATAAAGGGTAAATTTAAACGAGTTGTATCTACCGCCACCCGCAGCCTGCATGTAAAGGTTGATCGTCAGCTTTTGAGAAGGGTGAAAGTACGGCGGAAGTCCTTGGCCCGTGTATTCGCTTCCTGGAAAACATGAGGGTTGGGCGAAAATATGTAGATCTGTGGTGTTAATATCTAAAACCCCTTGCTCGATTGTAGAACTCCCGATGTTGATGAATAAACAAGACAGGTGCAAAATCCGTTTTTCACTGCCTCCTGCATGTTCTGCCCGCATCTTTAACAATGCTTTAGTTTTGAACTGAGGATAAAAGAGTTGGCGTAACAGTGCAACGCTGGGTTCTTTTGCAGAGTCGCCCATGCGCAAATAAAAGCGTTTATCGGCCTTCTCTGCTCTGTAGGGCTTAACCTTCCCCTCTGGAACTAGGCAGACGACAAAACCTTCAGCGGATGAATCATTCAATGGCAATGCCTTGTACTCGATACCTGTAGACGGTGGATCTGTAGCAAAGCGGCTTAGCTCAGTCAGTTTTGATATCAGCCAGTTTACATCGGGTACAAGCTCAATCGCATTCGCACAATCAATGCCAGTAGATTTATCTTTGTCGGCTTCTATCCCGAAGATTAATACTCCACCTTCGTTATTTGTAAATGCACCTACAGTTTTGCTCCAAATCCTTGCGAGGTTATCAGGATCATTGACTGCCCTACCGCTCTTGAAATCTAGCCACTCGTTCTCGAACACTCTGGGGTTGGCCGCAGGGAGTGATTGCAACAACGCAACCGCATCCGTGTCAGTGTACTGCTCGTAGTAGTTGCGGGCTGTGGTGGTGGACATACTATGGCTTCTTAGCCTTCTCCAGCAGACGGGTAGCGGCGTGCAGCGTTGCGAGGTAAAAATAAAACATCCAACTTAGCCATATATTGCGGTCATAGTTTCGTTGTTGCTGAGCGTTGTTGTGTCGGATGTGAAATTTATTGGCAATTACAAAAAGGTCAGCATCATCGGCTTTCGTGAGCACGGTTTGTAATTGCGGGCGCAGTTTCTCCAAGGCGTCGGCAAGGTCGCGCACAGCATCCTTCCTATCCTCGATAGTTGATTTATAGCGGAGAAACTTTCGGATTGCCGCTTGCATCGGATCTTTTACATCGGTGTCTTTAGTTTTAATCTCTGCCGTTAGCAATTGTGCCATGCCAGGCTCAGGTATGCTTTCAATCTCACCGATAGAATTGATTTTGTACCCAGTTGAATAGTCTTCCAGGAGAGTGTTGGTTTCTTCTCGATACAGCTTTTGCCCCTCAGCCGCATCAAAGGTTTCATAGTGCCATCCGCAGCCATTAAAAGAATGGTAATAGCCTTTAAGCGGCTTGGAAATGTGATCGTGAAGAAACTCTAACACGTCAAACAGGTCGTGCTCTTTGTATTGTGCAATGTATGGCTCAATTGGCCAAAGTCCCCTTTTGCGTAGGGCATATTCGACCGCAGCATCTACGTTCTTGCCGAACTTGCCTGGCACATCCCCTGCATCGAAGCAGTTGTAGCCAAACCACTCTTGAAAATAGCCCTCTTGCTCCCAGCGGTGATACAAGTTTAGGAACAGGTTCTTGACCAAATCGAGCGTCAGCGCCCTGGCTGGGAGTTTGCCAGTGCGCGCCGAGTAGTATTTTCTGGTGGCCATAATTTAGCAAACAAAGCAAAGCAGCCCAAAGGCGGTCAGGCAAAGCTGATTCGCTCGTGCTTGATCCGGGACCGCTGTACCGCAGACTTGGCAGAAGTCGCTAGTGTTGGCCTTGGAAGCGTTCCAGGGGCCTTCTGTGCTCAATTGCGGCTTGGATCTGAAGCCTCCACCGGCCGCCGTGCGGGTACGTCCGATTTTTCACCAACCCCAGACGGTGGAGGCTTGCGACGATTGCCAAGGTAAGCGGTGGATGCCGGGAGGGGAGGGCGTGCCGTTAAGTGATTAGCTCGCTTGACGCAATCGTACCAAAAAACTAACCGTTAAATATGCAAAAGCCAAACTACCCCCGGAAATTTCGGTCAAGCCTTTCTTGGCATTTGCTTTCATCTTGGGAGGCATATTTAAGCACATTTGCCTTAACTTGTGCCGCCGTTTCCGCTTCGGTATACCACAAGACGACGCCTCAATCTAATTCTGATTGGTTCCCGATAACAATAGGGGTTTGCGTTTTCGCCTTCTGTGTGAGTGCTTGGAACGCAATCAGGAAGGATGCATATAGGCGCACTTTTAACCCCGATCTTGCGCTACGATACACAGACATTTTTTACAAAGAGATTGAGGAAGAACGGAAAGCCGGAACGAGGGTGCTAATAAGCTATCATGAAGTGGGAAAAACGGAGTGGAAAGATATTACCGATGCTCCCCAGATAGAGCCTATACTGGACGTGCTAGACGACCTTGGTTTTCTTTTGCAAGGGCATCAAATAAGCGAGTGGGTTGTATGGCAATACTTTTCCTTCTGGATACAACTCTATTATGAGGCATCGAGAGAATATATCGCATGGAAACGGGCTAAAGACCCTACCCTATGGGAGCACCTTCCCAACCTATATTCCGATATGATGAAGATTTACGCCCATAAAACGGGTAGGAGCGAATTGGACTTAGTTTTAGGAAAGGAGTTGCTGCGAATGTTAAAAGATGAATTGGACATGCAGCCGTCTGCGTACGCTAAGCCGGGAACGAAGCGCAAGGGTGCTAAAAGCTAACGCTGCATTCGTTGGTCCACTGTCGATTTGCAGTGCCTCTACGCGCCAACAATTAGATTGTCGATTATCTTAATGATAGATGTGTCCCACCTATATTGTTTCCTATTTGCAAGCCAGCCACTTGCGAGTTGCCGGAAACGTTCATCTCTGGCAACCGGCATATAAAACCCTTCGATGATGGAACGCATTTTTTGCCACTGCCACTCAATACCATTCTTGCCATTGTTGATATAGCCCCGCCCATCCAAGTAGGTAAGAGTATATTCCCGATCTATAGGAGGAATTAAATTGGAGAGCAAGTGAGCCATCACCTTTGAGTTTCCAATAAGAAAGGTTCCAACGTCCATTACCTTTATCCCTTTGAAAACCAATTCAATTAGCTGCCAGTCAACCTCCGATACCTTGTTGAAGTCAACTTTCCTGAGTTTGTAAATCTCTGGCTTGATGCGAAGTACGCTCTTTTTAAACACTTCAAATTCCTCCATCTTCGGTCCACCTTTTCCCATTCTATGCATACCCCAAGAAGGTAGCACGGCATAGAGGTATTCAAGAGCCCGGGTGAAATTCCCGGATTTTAGTTCTTTAAGGGCCCTAGTGTGGAAGAAATAACTTGGGCCATAAAACGTTTTATTTAGATAATACCGCTCATGGTAGCGTTCAGCATGAGCGAGTAATTGTTTTACTTTCCTCCTGTAGTCATTCATGGTGCGTGAGCTTTTCGGTAAAACTTTCGGAAGCTCGCCAAAACGAATAAAGATAGAGCCAACAGCGCAGACGAAGATGGCTCCGGAGTGGCGGCGTATTTCGCATCTAGCTCAAATCCATTAAAGCTATTTCCTTGGCCGAAATGGCTGAATTGAGCCATAATAGGCGAGCCGTAAGCAGTTAGTCGCTCCTGTAACCAAAAGGACGTTGTGCCGAGGAATTCGTTCGGCACGTCTTGATTGTAAAAAACATAGTTGCCCGGGGTCGAAGGAGTAGGGCTATCCAAAAGCAAAGTCCATGTCGATCCGTCCGTGGAACCATAAAGGGAGCCGTAACCATAAGTACCGCCGCCGAAGTTAAAAGAAGCGAGTTGAGCATTCACAAAAATCTCTGAGGTGGGTTCCGCAAACGTAAATTCACTGGTCAAAATTCCAACCGTACCTGTAGTGCTCGGTGCCCAGTAGCTTGCCCCCGGAGTTCCCTCATTATAGATTTGAACGTTCTGAGTTCCTACCACGTATTGCTGGGCGTTTGCATCCAACACAGTCTTATAGCCATAGGTAAAGTCGAATGTTTGGCCGAGCATAGTTAATGACGACCCTAAGAAGAAAAACAATATTGCTAGCGAACGGTATCTTTTCATAATTAATATTTGTTCAGAGTTTGGTTAGCATTGATCGCCTTTATGTCTCGAGTCAAGGATGCAGTCCGATTAAACGTTAATGCATGAAGCCCATTTCTGCCCACCGTAGGATTGTGCGGTAGGAGACGCCATAGACGGCGCGATAATGGGCTAGAGGATGTTGACAGTTACGGAGCGATATTGCCTCTTGTCAGTGTGACAAATGATGTTGTATGCCTCTCTCATGCCCGAAGAAAAATCTTTGTGAGTTCTACAATTTTCAACAAAATAGCTTCCGCCATGAGTATGAATCTTTCCCCAAATCAGAAGAAGGTGTTAGACGAGCTTGACGAGACTAGGAAGCGGTCTTTAAATAAACTCGGCATACACATTGAAGATGGGTTGGTTATCACGGACTCTAACACCGTTAAGCTAAAAGATATTCAGCGAGTGGAATTCACAACGAAGCGTTATTGGATTCCGTGGTTCAATTTCTATGTCTTAACGCTCAGTGTTTATGGAAGTGTTGGGAAAGTTGATTTAGCTAAATACCGGCAAACAAGCGTTGTCTTTCTAGGTTTTATTCTGGATGCGATTCGTGGTAATAGTCTTTCGGATAGGGAGAGTGCCTTTCGGGTTGTAAAAGGCTTGTTTAGTGAACTCATAGCGGCTGGGGAGAATTAGCGACATTTCACCAGATACTAAAGATGGAAGAAAATGTGACAGAATAGTTTTGTAATCCGTTTAAAGCTTCCGGGTTCTTCGTGAACCTCAGCAAGAGGATTCGGCAAAAAGATTCCTTGTTACCGTATGGATTGTCTTTTAAAAACGAGTATGAAGCAGCAGAAGAACGCCCGTGATTGTTTAATGGAGGCAGTCCAGCTTTCAAACCTCGCAAACAGGGCATTAGGAGTTTATAGAATTACCGCACCCGTGCCGAATACGGATTTTGGTTTAAGGCATGAACTGTTCCTTAATGCACTAACTGACAGTGCTGGTAGAAATGCAATCCTGATTGCTCATATACTATTTGATGACGGAAAGCAGGGGAAAAGAGGCAGAAACTTGAAGACGGTAGTGAGCATTTGTCATAAGGAGGGCTGGATTACGGATGCAGAAAGACAAAACCTAGAGCAGAAGATTCAAACAGTTAAGGACTCTAACGCTTATCGTTTGTTGAGGACGTTTCGCAATCGGCGGGCGGCGCACCACGACGTAGAGAAGGAATTTAAAGGGAAAGAAATTGTGACGGGAAACCAAGTTAAAGAAGTGCTGACAGCGGCTCGTGAAGTGTTGGCGGTGTGTTCCAATACCCTAAACTGGCAAGTCAACGATGTGGCCGCTCAATTGGAGAATATCAAAAGGGAATGGCTAAGGTTTTTAGAAGACATTCCAGCCAACCTTAAAGAGCTTAAGCAATATTATGAAAGTGTTGCTCAATGACCGTTCGGGCTGTCTTTGCGCAACTGCTCTAGTTCGCAATGAATCTCTAGGTTGCAGCGCCACACTGAAAACCAAATTGGTCTGGCTTACGTTGAAGTTAACACTCTTGCCGTTAATGCTGCTGGAAACGATGCTCTTAACCTCGCCCTTTTGGATCTTCTGGGATGCAAGGTTGCGGACAAATTCAATAGAGGCTGTGTCGCCTTCTTCTGGGCAGATGTCGTAAAGAACGGATGTGAGCGGGGACATATAGCCCTGCTGCTAGCGTCAAAATAAGCTTGCCTGTTTCGGATGGCTCGGTCTAGATCGCCTAAAACGACTGGAGGAGCCCCATGATTGCTACGATAGACACGGATGCCCAATATGAATTGATGAAGCTAATTGTAGCGTGGTCTTTAATTACCGCTTTCGTACTCACGCTTATTCTTACGGTGTTGTCGCTTGTTGGGTGGGTGAAATTCGCAAATAAGAGCCAACAAAATAAATTGTTTTATGTACTTATAGTGCAATTGGCTATCGGATGCGTGGGCTTTGTTAAAGGGAAATTGGTGGCGAATCCAGACGCTGTTAAGGCTAAAATAGAGCAACCACTTAAAGAACAGACTCAGCAGGCTCTAATTAAAAATAAGTCACTAGAGGAAGAAAAGCAGACATTGACACTTGCGTTAAATGACTCTACAAGGAAGCTGGAGATGCTGGTTGCGGCTCCGACTAAAGCCCCAGCCAGCGATGAGCGAATTGCATCGTTGCAGACGGAGCTAGAAGATAAACAAAAAAACCTACTAGAGTATAAAGCGATTGTTGAGACTTTGGAAGCGAAATCGAGAGATTTAGAAGCAGCGTTAACGAAACAACAATTAGAATACGAGCTTGCTAGAGGCAAAGGATCGCAAAACCGAATGAAGGCGACACCTGCTGCTAAGAAGGATGGGAAAAGCAAAAGTTCGGTAGCGCCCGGATCGCCTGCTCCCACAGTTCCACCTCAGACACCTGGCGCCATTCCGGGTTTTTAAGGCAATTTCGTATCGTCTATTCCCAATCGTTGATGGTGCGTATTTCAGTATTTAAATCGTACTGCCGTTTAGGTTTCTCCTCCTCTACCTTTGTTTCCGTCGCGACCGCCCCTAACTGACGTTTTGCATTTAGCTCTGATTCCAGTCTAAATTTAAATGCCTCAAGATAGTTGAGCACATCCCCCAAGTGGTTCCGCCTATTCGTGCAACTCCACGCTGCCGAAATTGCGCCCCGGCTGTTCTTCTTCTCTGCCAGCCTTTCGCTAGTAGGCTGGATTTTTAATTCATCGTCACAGTCTGCGGGCAGGAGCAACTTACCGCTTCGCTGCACAAGGGCTCAGCTTTCCACGACTTCCGCTGCCCGAAGCATTCCAATGCCATCTGTGCGCAAATGCGGGCTAGATCTGCAACCCATGCCGTTCTTCTGTGCCGCTACGGGTGCTGTGTGACCTCTTCATTGTCGAGTGGGTAGCCCTTTTCTCCCCCCCCGAAGGATTGTACGGTGGGAAACGCCATAAACGGCGGGGTAGTGGGCTAGGGGGTGTTGGAAGTGACGGGGTGACATTGCCTCTTGTCACAGTGTCAAAATTCACTTGCAGAAATTGATTTCAGGTGGACGTTTCCGCTCGCCATGAGCGACAAAAACCCAACTTACTATGAACGGCAAAAAGAGCGTTGGCTAGACCGCTGGTATATTGCCATTCCGGCGCTAGTTTTACCGGCGTTGGCGCTGATTCTAAATATCTGTAAGCAATTGCCTCCAATAAATATTAAAGTAGACCTAGGCTCAAAGCCTGAGCCGTCACTAATCGCTTCCGCTGTTGCGCCACGGCCGCTCATTTCCGCTCCTGCACCTACGCCACAGCCAATACCGGCCCCAGCGCCCCGTCCGCCAGCCCCCCAAAGAGACTACCCACCTCATGGGCCGAATGGTGGTAATGCACATGGGACACAATAATTTTAAATCTTGCCCGTTTAAGCTACGCGCCGTGGCGTGGTGAATCTCGTTTGGGTTGGAAGCCGAAAAGATTCCTTAGCAGAGGGCGCGTTCATCTTCTTACCTAGGTCGCTAGTGCTATCTTCGCTGCTTGCAAATCCTTATGTCTTTGCGAACGCTTTAACTTCCTGGTCTTTGTCCGAATCTGCCAATATGCGTCGTAATCCGGTGCAGTCCACCCATGCTTTTTTCTGCACCTTGGCGGTCTGAATTCGTCCTTTCCGTGTCCCTTGTATCCTATCAGATCAAATACTGCTAAAGGGTGAAGGCTATTAGCCTCTGCGAATGTCTTTACATCAGTAAACTCTACAATCTGTCCTTGCGGGTTGCGCAGGCGATACCTGCTCATGGTGACAGTTCTTTAGTACTCCTTGCCTTCCATCAGGGAACGAAAGCTTACCTCAAGTCGTTTCATAAAATCCCAGACTTCGTCGCTTACTGCCTCGATTTCCTTAATATGCTCCTCATAGGGTTCCCCGACCGACGGAGTAGCAGAGCAGGGGTGCTGTGCATGGATATGGGCAGCAGTAGCGATCTCTGTTGCGGCCACGCAACGGAAGGCAATCTAAGGCGTCCGCTCATATGGATGACAGCCGTTAAAGGTTTCGTTGAGTTTTCGTCTTATCGAGGCCAAGCTCCATAATCAAAGCTATGGCAGCGTCATCGTGGCAGTCTTGCGGTATGAGACCCGCGCGTTTATGATCAGCGATTGCGGGTGCCCAGCCGGTGGGTAAATTCTCCCTTTTATGAGAACGCTCTATAGTATTCAAAAAGACCTCTAGGGTGTATGCCGCTAGACCGTCGTTAGAATAAACAGAAGCGCCACAGCGCCATTCTACTTCACCAATATCTGCAAAGTAAGGGATATATTGTTCATCAATCAGGATCCAGTGGTTATTCAAATCTAGCTCGTGATAAATTACGTAAAATTGCAGAACTAAGGATTGCTCCACGAATTCTAGTTGCATGCCAATATGAAACGGCCCGGAAATGGATATGTATGGCTCGTAGCCGGGGCGCGGTCCGCTTTCGAATGAAAATGACAACGGAAGACTATCGCGAAATTCTACTGCTTTATAGCTGACGGTGGTAATTACTGTTCTGGCCGCCGATTGGATAAGGCGTTTGCCATCTTCGGATTCGCGTTTTTTATCGTATTCCCAATGTGAAAGTATTACGGGTTTAATCTTTGACAGTTTGACATCAACGATAGGCATGTCATGCAAGACCATAGCACGCCCGGCTATGCTGACGGCTTGATTTATTGCGGCAACAACTCGCTCAACGCCTTCCGAGGCGCTAATCGCCAACCTGCCCGAAAGGATTAGCGAGAATGCCTTAACATCTTCTTCGGTCACGTCTTTCCAAATAGGCAGAATGACTTTTCTTTCGGTCGTTTCTAATGCAAAGAGTCCATCAAGTTCGGCTTTAGGCCACTTCTTCGAGAAAAAGGCTTTGCTAAGCACGACAACTCCATAGTCGGATTTTCGTAAGCCTTTATCAATCTCGGTCAGCAGGCTGTCGCCAAGGCTCAACTCATATTCATCAAACCATACTGTTTGCCCAGATGTTCGTAGTGCTTCGGCTAAAGCTCGTACGAATCCTTTGTCTTCTGATGCGTGACTGAGAAAGAGGGTCATTGCGGAACCGGAACAAAGCAAATCAGGCGCAACGGTGGTACGCAACCCCGATTCGCCGCAGTTTGATCCACTGTCACAGTTCTGTACAGCAAGCCTGGTGCGAACATTCGAAGCATTCCAGGGCCATCTGTGCTCAATTGCGGGGCGGATCAGCCGCAGCCGTTGCCTGTGCCCTACAGGGTGCCATCGTCCGGTAGGTAGCCCTTTTCTGCCCAACGTAGGATTGTGCGATACGATACCCCGTAGATTGCGGGGTAGTGGGCTAGGGGTTGGCAGTGACACTTTAGCATTTGCCGCCT
>Ga0206824_10271_pt1 | contig 14832 bp, 14 predicted proteins | sample Alteio_BWOrgCont_82_FD_152874 | JGI IMG/M metagenome (GOLD analysis project Ga0206824, IMG submission 152874) | Enriched cells from forest soil in Barre Woods Harvard Forest LTER site, Petersham, Massachusetts, United States -... | ecosystem: Environmental > Terrestrial > Soil > Temperate forest >...
CCAAATGTCTTAGCTTCCCGCATTATTTTATTGGCAGCTTCATCAATTCGCTTTAACAATCCATTCATATCTGAACTGCCAGTTAGTGATTTTTTAACTCTTTGAGCTTCCTTATTCCAGTATTTAGGCAGAATCGTTTCACCCGTAGAGTATTTTAACCGGCTACCATTATAACTAAAGAACAAATAAATGAGGGTCTCCTCTTTAGATGTAGGATTTTTTAGATAAAAATTTGCCTTTCCCATAATTCAATATTAATGGTGCAAAGATAATGTAATTTTAAAATTAGGGGACAGTTTAGGGGACAGTTTTTACTTGTACGCTCTTAATTCTACTATTTCATAAATGCTCCAATATAGCTTATTTATATGAATATTAGTAAGGCAATAAGGGGAAGTTAAGAAAATTAGGAATAAGTATTTTATGGTCTCTCCGGGACCACTTAAAATATAAGCACTTAAGGGCAAAATACCTTAAGTGCTTTTTAATTTATACCTATAAAGAAAAATTGAACTTACGATATTAAATAATATATTATCACGTACTTAGCATACTTCGATTTTACAGATTTTATTCTTCGAGCGGCATATTCTATCATTTTAAGATTGAAACGCTTTAAAATCCGTTTCGGATAACTTAAAACATAAATTATTTTGAGTAAACCGGAAATAATTTCTTTTTTTATTGTTTAGGTTGGACTTTTCGGCGTAGGGTTGCCGTATAATAAAAAACCTAATACCATGAAAATAATAGCAAGCATTATCAAGAGGGCAAGTTATGCTACTCTAACCCAACTATGTATACAATTGGGCGTTGAGTTTAGAAATCAACCGAAGCCTAAACTCGTAGAACTATTATTAAATAAATTCGAGGCTTCTCCTAAGGAACAACAAAATGTACCGGTAATTAAGAACGGAGCAGAAATTAAGCAAACAGCCAATAATGCCAAAAAAATCATTCATATAAAATCTAAGCCTATTCAAAAGGTCAATAATGCCAAAAAGGCAACTACTGCTAAAAAAGAAACTAAGTCAAGTAAAATTCTTGCTATGTATTTAAAAGGCAGTAAAGTTTCTGAAATCAGCGAGGCATTATCGGCTCATCCGTCCTTTTGTTATACTGTTATAAGTAAACATAAGGCTAAAAAGTAGATTTATTATGCTAGGGGATACAGAATATTCAGAAGAAAAAGACCGTCTTGATATAATAGATAAAAAGCTTGATATACAAAGAAAGAGACTAAATATCCGGATGGAAAAATTAGAACTAAAAGAATTCGAGCGAAGAAAACTTGAAGTTGACGAACATAAGATATTGGTTGAAAAAGTTGATAGTCTATATTGGCTGCTTTCAGGAACTATCATTGATGAAGAAAAAACACTTTTAGGAAGTGAGCCTATGTTGAAGTGCATTGTCTCTGCTAAGGAAAAGGGAATAATAAAACAAAAACTGTTTGAAATTATAGAGAAGTATTAACAGTATATATGCTTATTAAACTAAAACGAAAATACAGGAAGGAGCCCATGATTTATGCTTTTGATGTCTACTTAATCATGCGAGAGATTCTAATGTCATTAGATACCGTTGAGAAAAACAAAGAATACCTATGGGTAATGGGGCTTTCAAATAACAATAAGATAAAATACATTGATTTAGTAAGTATAGGAACGCTAAGTGCAACAATAGGAGAGCCTAGGGAGATATTTACCTATGCGATAAAGTTCGGGGGTATAAGTAAAATCATAATTATTCATTCTCATCCTTCCGGCAATCTTACTCCTTCTGAACGGGATAAGATATTTACCAAAGAGATTATGGATGCCGGTAAAATACTACGAATAGAAGTAATAGATCACCTTATTATTACTGTCAGGTCGTATTATTCCTTTAATGGAGTGAATCGTGCAGAATCATCTTCTTAAATGAAGTTTGAGAAGAAATACATATTTAAAACATGGAATGACTGGAATCATATCATTGCCTTTTCGGTGGAGGACTTTTCCAGTCATTTCCATTTATACCCTAATTACTTATTAGCAAACGATTATACCTTGTCTCAAATTGATTTCATCGCTTCTATAAGACCCAATATTAACCCTAAAATGATAGGGACATTTACTAGCAAAGAAAAGGGTTATGAAGCTTTATTTTGCATTGAGAATATGTTGCTGGATAAAGAATTTATTTTGGTTTATGACGATGAATCTGATGAAGATACGCCAATTGAAGATATCCCAAGTCCTTATTTAGTTGGGGTGGAAGAGGAAGTTTGAAGTAAATATTATACCAATTCCAAGAAAGAAATCATTGTAAATAATATAAGATTAATATTTAAATCATATTTTATAAAGAAAATTATTATATGTTTGCCCTGTAATTAAAACCTCTCGGCGTTGTATTTAGATTTTGCTTAACACTTTTTAAGCTCCCGACCTGGGTCCTATGCAAAGCCAACCCCATTCAACAATAATATATTTCAACAGCCTTCTATTTTTAATAGCGGGTATAATTAAGCCATAAAGAAGAAAGTCTATGCCATACAAGGCGCTTCTCTAAAGCTTAAAGTATAAAGAATATCGTATTTCGGACTAATTTTAGAAAATACAAAGCCTATGAATGTTCTTACAATTACACAGTCTATTATGAAACGCATGGTAGTATCATCATTGATTTTACCAATTTCCATTATAGAAGTCTTTGCTCAAGATGCAGCAGTCGTCTATAAAAATACTGATAATTCCACTGTCACAATAGAAACAGATTTAGTGCAGGGTTCTGGCTTTTTTGTAAATGACAGTATTATTGCCACAAATTACCATGTTGTTAAAGGGGCAAATGATGTGCATTGTTACACAAAAAACTCAACTATTAAATATGAAATTGAAGGGTATGTTGCTGTTGATACATCGGTTGACCTGATATTTCTAAAAGTATCAGGTCTAAGAAGAACTCCAATAACAATATCGGGTACTCCCTTGGAAATAGGACAGAAAGTATATGTGATAGGAAGCCCTAAGGGACTACCAGCAACAATTTCAGATGGTATTATCAGTGCATTCCGAGACTTTGACAGCAATAAACTTATTCAAATTACTGCCCCAATTTCACCTGGTAGCAGTGGTGGGCCGGTAATGGATGCAAAAGGCGAATTAATAGGAGTTTCTGTATCTCAGTTGAAAGAAGGGCAAAACCTAAATTTTGCCATTCCTAAATCTTATGTAGTATCAATGTTAAAGAATAAGGAATTAGGGTTACTGCCTTTATCTGCACTTAATGAAAATAGGAGGTATATAGAATTGGGAAGTACGTATTATAGACAAAGAAATTATGATGCAGCATTAAAATGTTTTGAAAAAGCAGCGGATCAGGACGAAGCAGAGGCGCAATATAATGTTGGTGTAATGTATTATCATGGTGAAAGTGTTCCCCTGAGTTACAATAAAGCACTGCAATGGTTTATAAAAGCTTCTACTCAACAGTATGCTGAGGCACAAAAAGCTATTAGCGAAATGTATAAGAATGGTGAAGGTGTTCCCCAAGATTATGATGAAGCTAAAGTATGGTGCAGAAAAGCAGCCGACCAAGAGATTAAAGATGCACAATATACAAGAGGTCTTGAATATTATTATGGCACCGGTGTTTCCCAAGATTATACTAAGGCAATGGAATGGTATAGAAAAGCAGCCGACCAAGAAGATGCAGCAGCACAATATATGATTGGCACTATGTACTACTATGGGAATGGTGTTTCCCAAGATACCAAGGAAGCTTTGAATTGGCTTATTAAAGCTCAGGAAAATGGAAGTAAACAAGCAATAAGCTTGTTAGAAAAAATGCAATAATTATTTGATTGGTATAAAGTAGGTCATATTCTATTTGATTCGAAATCCTGTTTTAACCTATTCATATCATCAATTAATGACTTTTGTACTTTTCTCCTAAGAATACGATCCAAAATCTTTAGAAATCCTTTTAAGTCAGCATAAACATATAGTGTTAAAAGCGTACCGTCATCTGCTTCTTCCAAAGTCATTTTATCGCCAGTAACAAAAGTGCTCCCAGGTGCAGATTGTTTGGCTATAAGTCTATTTTGTATATATTCAGTTACAATAAAATGTTCTTCCATTTTCATGCCCATAAATTTGGCAACATTGGTCATGGTTGTCCCTACTTGTACTAGACCTTCACTGGTTTGTTTAGAATCTATATTTGCCTTAATCATATCTTTATGATTAGCTAAATTGCTGATGTAATTAAATACATCTTTTATTGGACGGTTAATTTTCACCTTAATTTCAAAATTCATGCCTCCTTATTTATTATTAGATAAGATTCAAAAGTATCATCGGGTTCTTTAATAAAGAACACCATTGGGTTTATTCCTGAAATGTTTCTATGGCAAATTTTATTAACTCCGAAGTATTTTTAACACCAATTTTTCGAAGTAAATTCTGTTTATGTGATTCTACTGTTCTTTTACTGATACATAGCTTTTCAGCTATTTCATCATTTGATTTTGCTTCTCCAACAAGTTTGAGCACCTCCGTTTCGCGGCTAGAAAGGTCATTGTATATTTTTGTCTTAGTCCTCCGCATGCGACTATTTAAATCATCCTGATTATTTCCAAAATTTATTAATTTAACCGCAACATCGTTTGAATAATAATTGCTGCCATTCAGTATAGTGTCAATGGCTTTTACAAGTTCTTCAGGAGTAACGTTTTTCAGTACAAAACCTTTTACTCCTGTTTTCATCATTCGGTCAATGTACATGTACTCGTTATAATTTGAAAGCGCAAGTATTTTAGCCTCGGGATTCTTTTGCAGAATCAAACGTGCCGCTTCAGCGCCGTCAATGCCAGGCAACTGGTAATCCATTATTATTATGTCGTACAGATTCTGCCCTGCAACTTCAATGCCTTCTTCTCCGTCCGCAGCTTCATTAATAAAAAACTTGAACTTTGTTTCCTGATATTCAAGCATAGAGCGAATACCATCCCGTACCATTTTATGGTCATCAACAATAAGTATTCTTACATTCTTTTTCATTTAGGCAGATAGTGCATGTATGGAATCATTATTTCATACATTGTTCCTGTTCCTTCTATACTTGAAATTTTTACAATACCGGTATAGGATTCAATGCGCGACTTAACGTTCTTCAATCCCATACCTCCAAATCCTTCCATTTTTTTCATATCAAAGCCCTTTCCTGTATCTTTAAGCACAATGAAGAGCTTGCCTTCAGCAGGATCAGAAACCATTTTAATACTTATGCTCTTAGCAAATCCGTGTTTAAGGGAGTTATTTATAAATTCCTGCACTATACGGAACAAAGTAACTTCGAGATTTTTATCAAGCACCGGAAAGTCAGACGCTATATCTGTTTTAAAATCAATAGAGTTGTTTAACTTTATTTTATTACAAAGCTCATGTATCGCATGGCTAAGTCCAAATTTTTGAAGAGTTCCAGGCATAATATTGAAACAGATATTAGATAATTCAACCATTACTTCATTTAGTGCAGTATCTGATTTGGTAAGGAGTTCCTCCATTTTATCAGATGAAGCTTTCCCTTTTATACTTTTAAGCGCTCCGAGAAAGAACTTAATTGCTGATAGCTGTTGGCCAAGGCTATCATGCAAGTCTTTAACAATTCTATTACGCTCTTTTTCCTGAGTATCAACAATGGTTCTTACAAAGAGGTTTTCAATCTCCTTTTGTTTTGTCATGTTTTTTATTGTACCCTGAAACCCTGTTGTTTCATTGTATTCATTAGTTATTTTATTGGCAGAAATAAGGCAATCAATAATTGTATTTTCCTTATCTCTTATTTTTACTTTGCAGTCAGGTACAATTCCTCTTTCGTTAATTTGACGAAGAAACGCGCCTTTTTCATTATCATCATAGATATAGTCAAAGAAGGAATCTCTACTTATGGCATTTTCTGTGCATTTTAAAAGCTCAACTCCTGCATTATTTAAATCAATGAATTTTCCTTCAGCATCGGTAATAAAAAAACAATCAGAGGAATCTTCAAAAACTTTCCTGAATTTTTTTTCAGTTTCTTTGGATGTATTTTCATATTCCTTTATTTTAGAGAGATCTCTCGCAATTATAAGATACCCAATCCTAGCCCTGTTTTGGTTATAAAGGTAGCTGCATGAAAGGCTTACAGGCACCGATTCTTGTTCAAGGGATAGAAAAACCACCTCCAGATTATTAAGAAAATTGTTTTTACCAAGCATGCTTCTTATGTATTCAAAAAGCCTGTTTTCTTCACCCGTAATATAATTGAGGGAAGTCTCTCTTAATTGGTTTTCAGAATAATTAAGTTTATCGGTTACAGCTTTATTAATGCTGGTTATTTCTCCTTTATTATCCAACACCAATAGCATGTCGGAAACGGAATGAAATATGTTATTAAAATAATCGCGGGAAATTACAGAAGTTTGGAGTTCTTCACCAAGCATATTAATATTGATGATGAAAGCATCTATCTCGTCATAGTTACCAGAGGGTTGAATACTATGGTCAAAATCTCCTAACGAGTATCGAATCAATAAATTATTTATCTCCTCAAGCCGGGAATCCATATTTTGCTTCTTCCTTAATGTCGCAAATATAGTTAAAAACCCTTATGGCTTGGTTTTAAACTGCTCAAGCCATTTTAAAGCTTCCTGTTTATTTGTAAATAATTTAGAAGGAATAGACGTGCTGGTTATTCTAAGAAACATGTTCCCAAAAAACTCTGTATAGACTGAATTTACCAATAAAGCTGCCGCAACAATACCTTCCGCCCCTTCTTTTGCGAAATACGCACGAGTTTCTTTATCAACCGATCGTACCCCTTCGTATGTTACTAAGGATACATAAGGAACACCTTGGGTATATTCCATCCTCTTTTTAATTAATTCTTTAGCAAGATCAATAGTAATAATCGCACCGGGCAGATAGGTGGCATGAAGGATACCATCAATAATCTCCATGCGGGCAACTGAAGTACTTTCTGGGGATTTATTCACTTATATTTAATAGGTTATGGCGTTATAAATAGATATCTCTTTTCATTCTCATATATAAATGTTACAACTTTTTACGAAAAATACCTAAGTAAAGTTACATATAAGAAATAGCACCTATCCGTAAAAATACGTAGGTGAAATGCATAGATAATTTTTTGAAAATCAGCAAATAAACTGATGTATAAAATTTCCAATCAAAATACTTTTGCATTGTTGAATTAACGACCTGGTTATTTAACCCCAAATACTAAATAAAATGAAAGAAACAATCTCTATGATTGACACCATTGATGAAATAATCAGCTATGGTGCAAAAAAAAATGTACTTCATTTAAGTACTGGAAATTTTAAGCTTAATGGAAGTAAAATCTTTCTAAGCGGAGACATTGATAAGGAAGTTATCAATTTTGGCTCTTGCAGTTATTTAGGACTTGAGTTTGATGCTCGGCTACGACAAGGTGCTAAAGATGCAATTGATTGTTATGGAACACAGTTTTCCGCTTCCAGAACATATATTTCTAACCGTTACTATAAAGAATTAGAAGAACTGCTCGGCAAATTATTTGATGCCCATGCAGTAGTTACACCAACCACCACTTTAGGACATATCGGAGCCATCCCCTTGTTTATTGGAAGCAATGATGCTGTAATACTTGACCATCAAGTGCATCATTCTGTGCAAACAGCAGTAAACCTTATCAAATCGAAAGGAATTCATACGGAATTGGTTCGCCATAACCGTATGGATTTGTTAGAAGAAAGGATAAAAGCGCTCTACCAGAAATACAATAAAGTATGGTATTTGGCTGATGGTATTTATTCCATGTTCGGAGACGGCGCACCAGTGGAAGAGATCTATCAGCTTTTAGACAAATATCCCGGGTTTCACCTATATATTGATGATGCTCATGGCATGAGTTCTTTTGGAAAAAATGGCAGAGGTTATGTTTTAAGCAAAAAAAATATCCATCCTAAAATGATCATGGCAACTTCTCTTAATAAAGCATTTTCAGCTGGAGGAGGTGTAATGCTATTCCCTACGGAAGATATGGCACGAAGGTTTAGAACGTGTGGAGGACCGATGATCTTTTCGGGACCTATGCAACCTTCTCAGCTCGGAGCAGCAATAGCTTCTGCAAAAATTCATCTTTCAGATGAAATAAATCTTTTCCAAAAGCAATTGCATGCAAGTATATCTTATACCAATAAGATGATTAAAAAATATGAACTGCCGCTCATTTCTGAATCTGATTCCCCGGTGTTCTTTGTTGGAGTAAGCCTGCCTAAGATAGGCTATAAAATGATAAGCCGGATGATTAATGACGGCTTCTTACTTAACCTTGGTATTTTCTCTGCAGTTCCTATGAAAAATACGGGAATACGATTTACCATTACAAGGAATCATAGTTTCAAAGAAATCGAAAGGATGGTACAATCTCTTTCCAACAATTTAAGAGAAGTTCTTGCGGAAGAAAGTTTTACGATAGAGGAAATTTACAAAGCATTTAAAATTAAAACCACTTCTCAGCAAAAACCTATTGAGCTTGCTCCCTCAGTAATAAGTGAAAATGATTTTGAAATAATACATGCCAAATCAATACAACAAATTGATAAGAGGCAATGGGACGACTGCATGGGCGAAAGAGGTACTTATAACTGGGAAGGAATGAAATTCTTGGAGAAATCTTTTACAGGAAATGACAAACCTGAAGATAACTGGGTGTTTGATTACTTTATCATAAAAGACGCTCTTAAAAATACTGTTCTTTCAACATTCCTTACCACTGCTATATGGAAAGACGATATGCTATCATCAGAAGCAGTTTCAATAAAGATTGAAGCTGAACGGGAAACCAAAGACCCTTATTATTTAACATCAAAAGTTTTGTCAGTAGGCTCTTTACTGACAGAAGGCAGCCACTTGTATCTTGACAAAACCTCTCCCTTATGGAAAGATGCTATGCACTTGTTACTTGAAAAAATAAACCATTTGCAGGATGAATATAATGCCCACTCCACATTCTTACGTGACCTTCCACAAGGTGATAGTGAGATGGACGGCTATATGGTTGAAAATGGATATTTTAAAATTAACATGCCTGTCAGTTATCAAGTTCAGAAGTTAAATTGGAATACACTGGAAGAATTTCTTCAAACACTTACCAAAAAATCCAGAAAACATATTAAAAAGGAAATACTAAAGAATGAGAATAAGTATGACGTACAAATTGTAAAGAATCCTTCTAAGGAAGAAATGGAACACTTTTATAAACTCTATTCCAATGTTAAAGGTAATGGATATAAATTAAATACCTATGCTCTTCCTTATAAAGCATTTGAAAATATGGCGACATCGCCCAACTGGGAAATTGTTTGCCTAAAGTTGAAACCTGAATTTGATACAAGGACAGAAAGGCAAGCAGTAGCAGTAGTTTTCAATTTTACTACTGATACAGCATACAATGCTATGATTATTGGATTGGATTACAACTTTCAAGAAGAATTTAAATGCTATAGACAAGCTATTTACCGCTTATTACTGCGTACGCGGGAATTAAATAAGAAGGTTTTAAGGCTGGGTTATTCTGCCTCGGTTGAAAAAAGAAAATTTGGGGCTATACCTACCGAATCTGTAGGATATATGCAGGCCAAGGACAACTATTCAATGGAAGTAATAGAGTCTATGAGTGTATTGCAGGAAAAAAGATAAATCATTTAACACTAAATGCAAAAAACAATGAGATTCCAGAGAGAAAATTTACCAATAAATACCTCAAACAAAAAAAGCATGTATTACCGGAAACTTTTTAAAAGAAAGTACTCAACTAAATACAACAAGGAAGTATGGGTATTTAATCCATTTGCATTGTTGCATCTAAGTGAAAAATCGTTTACCCTTCTCGTTAAGAAGCAAAAATAATATTCACCTTAATGACAGAAACCCCGTTCGCAAAAACAAACATATATAACAGGTCGCGGATAGGGGTACATAGAGGATGGCGGGAGGAATCAAGTTCCTCCCGATCCACCCTCCTCGTTAAAGGAAGCAATACAAATATATTACACTATATAATATGAAGCAGTTATTTTTCTTGAAATAGTTTATTTATGAATACAATTCCTGGCACTTTTAGTCCTATTCCAATAGAATTGCTTAATACAATGCATTTCCCTAAACAAGAAGTCTTGCTGGATACTAAACTAATAGAACAAAGAAAATCTATAGCTCAAACAGCGATGAAACTTGGAAACTCCTCAAAGAATAAGGTGAAGATAATGTTTGAAGATACTGAAGGGATGAAAATAGTCGAGACTACGGTATGGGGAATGACGGATGGGTATTTAATACTGAAAAGAGGCATTATGCTTCCATTGCACTGCATACATAAGATAATCATATAGAATAATTATACTAGGTAAAGTATTCAGTCAAACGTTTATACGTTTGTATAGATATTTATAGAGTTTTTCTATAGAAGAGAAATAATAAGACCTGCTTTATATGTGTGTGTAGATGTTTATAGGTATATTTGTCCTTGTATCTCCGGGACCACATAGAATATAGGCACTTAGGGATAAAATTCCTTAGGTGCTATTTAATTAGTACACACAAAAGTACACACATTTTACAAGTATAGCTTGTGTAAGGTTAAATTTATTTTAATGTAATATTGTGTCGTTTTATTTACCTTTCAAACAAAAAATAAATACATGAATGAACTTAACAAAGAGAGGTTAGTATTTGAGAGTTCAATCTCACAACGCAATTTTGAAATAACTCATTTTTGGAGAAGAGCCTGGTTTTTTGGCGCCTTATTAGTAGCACTTTCCGGCGGATATGTTAAATTATTAAATGATCCGAAAAATGAAGAATATGCAATTTATTTAATAAAAGAAGCTATAAAAACTATTTATTAATCAAAAAATATGAAATTAAAAGTTCAAAAGCCTAGACAATCTTTAAATAAGGCATATCTTAAAGAAAAAGTAAATAGAGATAATATAGAAAGCTTTAAACAGAATCTAATATAGATTATATAACTTGACGCCTGATGAAATTAATATCGTTGAGGGCATAAGTTAGTTATTTGTATTTTTCATCATTTTATTTGTTTATTATAGGAAAAAATTGGAATTTTTCAGGGTTCTTGGTACAAACACTATAGTTAATTATTACTCCGATTCTCCACAAAAATTCTATTTTTGTTTTTTCGATAATTATTTAACTTAATCAATTCTATCTATACTTGAAAAAACTAGACTATATAGATGCCCTACGAGGTATCGCCATTTTAGCAGTACTAATGGTACATACTAGTCAGTATGGAGTACATAATAGTCGTATGATAATACATACTCAAAAAATTATGGGGCAGCAGCATATATGTAACTAATGCAGAGCTTAGCGTCCAAGTAATATAAATAATACTTTTCTTATTAAATTCTGTTATCTTATTAATGTTTCTTATCTTTGTCATATACGACAGAAGCAAAACAAGAATATTTTCAAATGCAAAAAAAATCGCTTGGAAAAATCAACTGTACGTTTCTCTATCTTTTGCTTACATGTATTTTTCAGCCTTTTCAGAATATTACGGCCCAGCAGGGTACAAAACTGCCAAATTTAAAAGGCAGTATCACGTCAAATGGTAAAATTATTTGGACGAAAAGTCCATTTGATTATCAGGTTTTTATTGAAAATAAAGGACAGTATGACGGGAAAATAAATTCTGACGATAAAATTCTTTTTGCTGCCCATATAGGAAATATCATCGCATATTTTACCGACAAAGGTGTGGTTTATCGTTATGATGAACTCGTAAATAAGGACGGTATAGCTAATACCAAGGATGGAGATGATCCTGACAAAGATGAATCCCGGATGGACGTGCCTTACTTTCTATCTGCTATATGGGAGAACTCTAATAGGGCTGTAAGTATTAATACAGATGAGAAGTTAGATAGTTATTATACTTTTCCTGCTATAAGAAACGGAACTATAAAAACATATGGCTATAAGAAAATCACTTACAAAAATATTTATCCTAATATAGATGTTGAATATACATTTATAAAAGGCAAAGAAGGTATTAAGTACACTCTTATTGTTCATCCAGGTGCTAAGATTTCTACGGCAAGATTAAAATACTACGGGGCAAAAAGTATAAATATTGATACTGACGGGAATATAGACATTAGAACTTCTTGGGGAAAACTTACTGACCATAGCCCTATAAGTTATTATGGTGAAGATCAAAATCATGTTGCTTCAAGTTATCAATTAAATAATAATGTAGAATCATTTATAGTAACTAAGATAGATACAACCAAAACATTGATGATTGACCCTTGGACAACCCTATGGACTCAAACTCCTTTTACAAACAACGGAGCTGGATCCGTTAATGCATATGATCTTGATTATGATTATAATGGAAATGTTTATGTATATGGCGGAGTGATACCTTATGAGTTAGTGAAATTAAATAGCGCAGGAACAATTTTATGGACCTATACTACTTCAAATTTTTCTCCAGGGGTATATGGTGCTTTTGCAGTAGATAAAGTAAGCGGTTCCTGTTTTGCTTGTGAAGGTATAACATTCACCGTGCCTCAAACTGATAAAATTAATAATGCCGGTTTTCAGACTGCAACTTTCACTGCAAGTGATAGTTCAAATGAAGATTGGAGAATGAGATACGACCTTAATAACCATCAGGTAATAATTGCAGGCGGTGGCACAAGTAATACCTACCAGGCTACCCTCCTTGATACGAATCTTGTCAATCATATCTATGTAAATGTACTTAACTTCCCAAGTAATACAGCTCAATATAACTTCCATGATATGGTTGGTATAGCTATTGACCCTACAGGCACAGCCTGTTACATGGCAACTGCTTTTGCAAGAACCACCCCACTTATTGACAGTAATCATCTAATAAAAATGCCACTTCCTACCCTTACCCCTACAAGTTATAATGTATCTGATAATTATAACTTTAAAGAAGTTGCTAGTATCCTATATGTTACAGGAAGCTCGCCAGGTTCAAGTATTACCAACGGTATGAACTGCATGGCAGCTAGTTTACAGTACCTTTATATGTATGACGGTATCACACTTAGGCAATTTATGTCAGCTACTGGTATACATACCCTATCCGCAACATTAGCCGGAGCTTCCCCTTTTAATTGGGGGGGGATTGATGTAGACTTATGTGATAATATTTACGTGGGGAACCAAACTAATGTTGAAATATATAATTCTTCCCTTACAAATACGGGAACGATAGGACCATTTCCGGGTAATATATATGATGTTAAGCTTGGGTATAGTGCATTAAGTTCTTTAGATACTACTCTGTATGTTTGCGGAGATGGATTTGTTTCAAGAATTTCACTATCTCCTAATATCAACACAAAAATTGATAAGACTGTAATCTATGCTTGCGGTTGCAATAACACGGCAACAGCTACGTTGACATTTTGCGGAAATATATTTAATATTACTAATCTAAGCTACAATTGGAGTAATGGACAATCTACTCAAACGGCAACAGGATTATGTCCAGGCACCTATACAATTACTATTAAACTTGGTAACATTCAGCAGTTTCAGGATACAGTTATAATTAATCCTATTTCCCCATTAAGTATTATCTTAACCAAAAACCCTGTTGTTTGTATTTCTTCCGGTGTGGCTGCTGTTGCTGTTTCAGGTGGCAGCGCACCTTATACTTTTTCATGGAGTAATGGAGCAACTACATCTAATATCAGTGGACTTAGCACAGGAAGTTATTGTGTAAATGTTACTGATAATATCGGCTGTAGTAATTCTGCATGTATTGATGTTTATGTTAATCCTCCACCTATTCCTAATTTTTCTTCTGATATAGTATCAGGGTGTTCTCCGCTTTGTATTAAGTTTCATAACCTGTCAACTCTCTCTTCCGGCAGCATTACCAATTTTAATTGGAGCTTTGGGAACGGGGATACCTCTCACAGTCAAAGTCCTATTTACTGTTATCCGGCTCCTGGAGTTTATACCGTTCAAATTACTGCTATTTCCGATAGTGGGTGCAGTGCTACACTTATCAAAAACAGCTATATAACTGTATATAGTAATCCCGATGCCGGCTTTACAGCATCTCCCCAACCAACTACTATTTTACAACCTACCATACAGTTTACGGATAAATCAACGGATGTTTATGGAATAGCTGAGTGGAACTGGAGCTTTGGAGATGCAAGCGATTCGAACAGCCGAGTGCAAAACCCAAGTCATACATACCAGGATACAGGAACCTACTGCCCAAGATTAGCCATAATGAATATACACGGATGTGTTGATACAGTAACCAATTGCTTAGTGATTGATCCCTTATTTACTTTGTATATACCCTCTGCTTTCTCGCCCAATGGAGATGGATTAAATGAAATCTTTACGCCAAAGGGAAACGATATAAAGAGTTTTGAAATGTATGTTTTTGATAGATGGGGTATGGAGTTATTTTATAGTAATGACATCAACAATGGCTGGAATGGAACCTTCAAAAATGGTATATGTTTGGAAGATACTTATGTATACGTGATTACAGTTTATGACAGTAAAAATATGAAACGCAGCTATACAGGAACAGTTAATCTTTTAAAATAAGGTTTTTATGTTGAGAATGTATTGCAAGCGGGAAGCTTGGTTATTTAATAATATTCCATGTAATGCCTTTAACTATGGGTAAAGAAGTTGGCTGTCCTTTGTGCTGATAAGAAGACACTGTACTGTACTTGCTTAAGCTTTCATCCCCTTG
>Ga0206824_10272_pt1 | contig 14750 bp, 12 predicted proteins | sample Alteio_BWOrgCont_82_FD_152874 | JGI IMG/M metagenome (GOLD analysis project Ga0206824, IMG submission 152874) | Enriched cells from forest soil in Barre Woods Harvard Forest LTER site, Petersham, Massachusetts, United States -... | ecosystem: Environmental > Terrestrial > Soil > Temperate forest >...
CGTTCGTCGAAAGCAGGGCGCTGCCGAGCAGGCAGCATGACAACGGGATCAACGGATAGAGCGGCAGATCGTCCTCGAAGGGAATATCGGGCCAGAAACCATATAAGATCAGGACGTAGCAGCCGGGAACGAGGAAGGTGAAGACCTGGCGATGGCGCTGTTCATCGGTCGCACACCGCCGATAGGTTACGATTGCAGCGATCAGCAAGCCGACGAGCGTGAGTGGAAACCATAAGTGCGCATAGCCCGGGTCGCGCCAGTGCTTCAATTGAGGGACGACGTTGTGTTCCACCAGGCAGTAGTAGAACTGGCGGATGACACCCAATTGCCAAAAGCAGAACACGACAATTGCGGGCAGCAGCAAGGCGGCCAGCGCGGCGGAGGAGATACACTTGAGCAGGTGTTTCCAGTCGATGCGTTGCGACTTATCGAATAACTGCAAGCCGATCAGGATGAGCAAAGCGAGGCCCAGAGACAGGACAAACAGCGTGGTCTTGAGTGAGATGGAAAACAAGACGCCCATCCATAGCCCAAACAGCAACGATCGCCGGACGGTGGCCGGTCCGCCCATGAGGACGGCCAGCGCGAGAAACCAAACGGCGGCCCATAAGTCGTCCGGTCGGAATTCCGCAGCCTTGAAGAAATATCGCGGCAACAGTGTGCCGCTGACGGAGATCAAAAGGGCCAGTTTGGGGGAATAGAAGACCGCGGCCAATCGATAGATCGCATACACGGCCAGCCCGTAGAGCGGCAGCATCGCCCACCGCATCGGAATGACGATGTCCGGCCGCTCGGGGATGAGCCGAAGCAGCGGTGCACAAAGAAACTGAAAGAGCGGCGCGTGGTTATCGAAGACATCGCGATAGGGAAGCTTCCCCACTGTCCAAGCCCAGACGACGTGCAAATGTTGCGGTTCATCGATGTCGAATTTAAGACCCCGGGCGTAAGCGATGCGCAACGCGAGGATGAGGACCGCGAGGACGATGAACTCGCAGGAGGTAAAGATGCGTCGGGCAGCGGCGGTGGACATGAAAGGTGGGGAATCGGCGCGATCGAAAGGCGGTCTGCCGCGAGCCTTCAACAGCGCAGAGACGATTTCGATGTCAAGACGGCGTCTTTGTTCGTGCGCGAAAGCTTTTCGTGACCACCAACCGGCCGGCCAGTCGCGGTCTGCCCACTGAATTCAACCATCAGCTCGCATTCGTTCCCGGCGGCGCGTCCTTTTCCTCCGGAAGCGCGATCCACAGGATCATGTACGGCAACACGCCGCTGCCGAAAATCATCAAGGACGCGAGGAAACCGGCGCGCCAGACCCAGACGGGAATCGGCGTGTGCGCGCCGAGTCCGCCGCAGACGCCAGCCACCATGCAGTCCTTTTTCGATTTCGACAAGTTTCGCAGACTGGAGACGAGCGACATAACCCGAGTCTTCAAAGAAAACGCCGAAGTGTCGAGCTACTTGGAAATCAGGAACCGAACCTTCGACGAGTCGTTGGTCGGATAGCTAACGAAGTCCGCGAGGCAACGTTCACCCAGTTCAGGGAGCGCGCAGCGCTCGCCCACGCGGAAGGTCAGGCGGGATCGCTTGGGAAACTGCGCGTCGAAATAATAGCCGAAACCGCCATCGAAGACATCCGTGCACGTGACCTTATGGGCCTTGCCTTTGATGACCAAACTGACGGGTTCGTTCACGACGGGGAGCTTCATAAGGGGACGAAAGATTAGAACGGTCCAAACGTCAAATCCAGCAAAGTCTCAGCCGCTAGTAAGAGGCCATTCAACCCGCCTGGGCCGGACTTCGAGTTGGTTGGGACTGTGGGATTCGTCGTGCTCTTCGTCTGTAGGTTCCGGGGGGGTGCCCTCGAACCACGGATAGAGGACGGGCACGATAAACAGGGTGAGCAACGTGGCGGTGACGAGCCCGCCGATGATGACCGTGGCAAACGGCCGGGAGGTTTCCGCGCCCACATCGTGGGAAAGGGCGGCCGGCAGAAGACCGAGCGCCGCCATGGCGGCGGTCATCACCACGGGGCGAACGCGGGAAAGCGCGCCTTCGCTGATCGCCTTGGTCATGGCCATTCCTCGTCGTCGGAGCACGCGGATGCGTTCGACGAGCAAGACACCGTTTTGCACGGAGACGCCGAAGAGGGCGATAAAGCCCACGAGCGCGGAGACGGACAGGGTGAGTCCGGCGATGGGCAGCGCAATGACGCCACCCACCGCAGCGAAGGGCACATTGAGCAAAATGAGGAAGGCCAGGCGGCCGGAGTCGAAGGCGGTGAAGAGCAGGAAATAAATGGCGATGAGAGTAATCGGGACAATCACCGCAAGGCGTTTGACGGCGCGCTGTTGATTTTCAAATGAACCCGTCCATTGCAGCCGATAACCCGTGGGCAGCTTCACCTGGGCATTTACTTTTTGCTGGGCCTCGGCGACGAGCGAACCGAGGTCGCGTCCACGCACGGAAAGTTTCACCGCAGCGCGGCGGGAGTTTTCCTCGCGTTCGATGCGCGAGAAGCCGGACTTTACTTCGACTGAAGTGAGGGCGGCCAGGGTGAGGCGTTCATTGTTCGAACCGAAGACTGGGATGCGCTTGATTGAATCGAGATCCGCGACGGCCTCGGGTGTCATCTTCACGACAAGGTCGAAGGTGCGCTCGCCTTCGTGGACCTGAGTGGCGACCGCGCCGCCGAGGGCCGTTTCCACGACATTTTGCACGTCGTTGACCGAAAGGCCGGAGCGCGAGATCGCTTCGCGGTCCACGGCGATCTGCACTTGCGGCTGGCCGAGCAGTTCGTCGGTGCCCACATCCGAAGCCCCTGGGACGGTTTTCAGAATCTCGACGATCTGGTTGGCGATGGATTGTAACTTCTCGGGATCTTCGCCGAAAATCTTGACGCTCAATTCACTCTTAATGCCGGAAACCGCTTCGTTGACGTTGTCTTCGATGACCTGGCTGTACTGAAACTCCATACCGGGAATGACGGAGAGTTTCTTGTTCATTGCATCGCATAACTCCTCTCGTGTGTGCGCGGTTTTCCATTCGCTGCGCGGTTTCAGCGGAACGGCCATCTCGACGACGTCGAATCCATTGACGTCGGTGCCGTCGTCGGGGCGGCCGAGTTGACTGACGATGCTCTCGACCTCCGGAAACGTAGCCAGGATGGCCCGTGTTTGCCGGACGAGCCGCGCGGCCTCGGTGGGTGCGATGGTGTCGGGCATGAAACCGCGCACCCAGAGCGCGCCTTCATCGAGCTTCGGTAAAAATTCGGAGCCGATGAAATGCAGGACCACGCCCGCAAAAAGGAGGGAGGCGAGGGCGATACCGATGACCAAGCCTCGCGCTTTCATGACCCACAAAAGCGCCGGACGGTAAATGCGCAGCAGCGAATGAACGGTCCACGATTCGTGTTCCGCGATCTTGCCCTTCACCGCGAAGCTGGCGAGGACGGGCACGACGGTGAGCGCGAGGATCGTCCCGGCGATGAGCGCAAAGGTGAGCGTGAGCGCCATCGGGCGGAAGATTTTGCCTTCCACGCGTTGCAGCGTGTAGAGCGGGATGAACGCCGTGAGCAGAATGATCTTGGAGAAAAGGATCGGGCGCCCCATCTGGTGCACCGCTTCGATGATGGCGTCATTAAGCGTGCGGAAACTGTGGCGGCGTGTTTCCAGCAGGCGCAGCAGGTTCTCGATGACGACGACGGCGGAGTCGACGATGATCCCAAAGTCGATCGCGCCCATGGAGATCAAATTGGCCGGGATGCCTCGCAGATCGAGCAGGAAAAAGGCGCCCAGGAGCGAAAGCGGCACGACCGCAGCGACGACGAGCGCTGACCGGTAATTGCCGAGCCCGAGGAAAAGGATGAGCACGAGCAGCACGAGGACGATGCCTTCGATCATGTTATGCCGCACGGTGTGCAGCGTGCGGTCGATGAGTTCGGTGCGGTCGTAGTGCGTCACCAGATGCACGCCCGGTGGGAGGAAATTCTTGTTGATGTTATCGATCTCCGCGCGCACACCCTTGAGCACTTCGAGGGCGTTCTCGCCCTTCCGCAGGATGACGATCCCCTGCACGACATCATCCTCGTCGGGCTGGCCGGGCACCAATTTGCCGGCGCGCCCCAGACGCAACTGATTACCGATCACGATCCGTCCGAGATCACTCATGCGAATGGGCGTGCCATTGCGCGTATCCACCGCGATGGCGCCGATGTCGGCGGTGTTATTCACGAACCCCAGTCCGCGCACGATATACATCTCGGGCCCATGTTCGATGTAACTGCCGCCGCCGTTGCGATTCCCGTTGGATAGCGCATTGAGCACCTGCGCAAGCGACAGGTTGTAAGATCGCAACTTCGCCGGTTCGATTAGCACCTGATACTGCTTGGTCGGGCCGCCGAAGCCATTGACATCGACCACCCCCGGGACTGTGCGTAACTGCCGTTCGACGACCCAATCTTCAATAGCCTTAAGCTCGACCAACGGAAAGTCTTTCGGCGCCGTGAGCGTGTAACGATAAATCTCGCCCACGGGTGTGGCATCGGGAGACAGAGTGGCGTTGGCGCCGGTGGGGAGAGTCACCGCAGCCATCGCCTGGAACGCCTGGTTGCGGACGAAATTACTATCCGCGTCGTCGTCGAAAACCAAAGTCACCACCGAAAGCCCGAAGAGCGAGATCGAGCGCATCGACTGGCGTTTCGGGATGCCATTCATCTGGTTCTCGAGCGGGATCGTGACCAGCTTTTCGACTTCTTCCGCGGCGTGGCCGGGGAAGAGCGTAATGATTTGCACCTGGACGTTGGTCACGTCCGGGTACGCTTCGATGGGCAGCCGCTGAAAGGCCGACACACCCGCCACGATATAGAGCGCGAGGAGAGCGAGGAGGATCGCGCGATGACGCAGCGCGTAGGCCGTGAGCGTTCCCATCCGCTATTCCTTGCCGGTTTCGGCCATGGCCTGGAGCTGGAGACTGCCCTCCGTGACCACGCGCTGACCGGGAGCGATTCCATCGGTCACGCAGACACGGCCATCGTGTTCGGTACCGAGCAGGATCGATTTGCGTTCATAGTGGCCCGGCGATTCCTCGATGAAGACATAATGCTGATCGCCCTTGGAGAAAACGGCGCGCACGGGAATCTCCACGGGCCGGCCGGAGGAAGGCGGAGTGGGGTTATCGCCGGTGGCGGGCGGCGGATCGTTGGCCGCGACCGGTTTGCTCTCCTCGGCAAGGCTCACGATGTCCACACCCACATACATCTCAGCCTTGAGGAGGCCATCGGGATTTTCCACATAGCCGCGCACATTCACCGTGCGCGTCTGCGGATCGAGCGAATCGCCAATGACTTCGAGACGGCCGTCGAAAGCATCGTTGGGATAAGCGCGCGAACGCACGAGTAATTGCTGGCCAGGACGCAGATGGCCCGTGTCCAATTCGGTCACATCGAGGACCACCGCCAGCCGTTTCGGATCGCTGATCACGAAAAGCGGTTTGATGATATTCGGGTCGTTGGCCAGCATCTGGTCGGGCCGCACTTCCTGGCCCGGATTGATATTCTTTTCCACGACGCGGCCGGCGAGCGGAGCCTTGAGCGGAAACATGCCATCCACCGAGGCGCCGAGTTCCACGCCGTATAACTTCAAGCGGGCGGTGGCGCGCTGAAGCTCGGCTTTCCTGTTTTCGTAGTCATCCTCCGCGGCTTCCACATCCTTTTGCGCGGCGGCGCCGTGCTCGAAAAGGTCGCGGGTGCGCGTGAGGGTGCGCTCGGAAAGTTTGAGATCGGCGTCGGCCTTGCTCGCATCGGCCTGGGCCTGACCGAAGTCGGGCGAGTTCATGAACGCGAGGGTGTCGCCCGCACTGACCATATCGCGCAAGTTCACCGGGATACGTTCGACGCGCCCGGCCACGGAGCAGAAGACTTTGACGGTGGTGCGATCATCCCAGACCAGACGGCCGGTGAGATGAATGATCGATTGCTCGATGGCCTTGGCCGCTTCGCAGGTGAACGAGGCCTTCTGCGGGGCGTCCGCGGAGAAGGTGATCTTGTCACCGTCAACTTTCGCCGGATCAGAAGTTGCGTCGGCTTGTTTTTCACTGTGACAGCCGGCGAGCAGGCCGCAGGCGAGGCTGCTAAGGATGAGATAGCGCATGATGCTCCTTTGAGTTGTGAACGAGGGTTGCGGGAGAGGGAGAAATGACGTTACGCACATTCGCCAGCGTCGCGGCGGTGGTGGCGCTGTCGGCCATGGCTTGGGCAGTGGCGAGACGGATGTCGTTGTCGCTGCGCTCGGCCTCGAGTAAGTCGAGCAAAGTCGCGCCGCCTTTCTGATAGGCATAGGTCACGCTCTTGAGCACTTCGGAAGCCCGCGGACTAATGTCCTTCTGATACTTATGCCAGCGCGTGAGCGCTTCCTGGTAAGCGACCTCGGCCGTGGAAATATCCGAGGCGACCTGGGTCTGGATCTTGCCGACTTGCGAGGCGGCCTGGTCGCGGACCGCGGCGGCCGCGTGAATGTTGCCGCCATTCTGGTTCCAGATCGGCAGGGGCAGTGAGATCCCCACGCCGATGGTATTCGGCTGATCGAATGGTTCGTGTTCGTATTGCACGAGAATGGTCGGGTCGGGCACCTGCATGGCTCTCTGCAAACGCCAATCCCACTCGCTCTTCCGCAGGGTGGCTTGAGCAGCGACGAGATCGGGGCGCGGTGCCGTCGGGCCATTCACTTCACCGACGGCGGCGAGTTCACCAAGATCGTCGGCCATCATCCACGCGCCACTCGGTTTCTTTTCGCCGAGCAAAACTTCCACAGCGATGCGCGCGGTAACCGCGGTGGTTTGCGCGGATTCCGCATCGAGCTCGGCACGGGAAGCGGCAATCTCGATCTGCGCTTTGTCGGACTTGGAAAGATCGCCCGCATTCAAGCGCGTCTCGGCGATCTTGGCTTCATGCTGCAAGGACTCGGAGGTCTGGTGCAGAATGCGCACATTGGTCTGGGCGAGGAGTGCGGCGATGTAGGCCTTGGCGACGGCGAGATCGAGGGTGCGACGCGCATCCTTGAAGCCGGCTTCCGCTGCTTCACGTCCGGCGGCCGCAGAGGCCTGACGCTTCGAGCGTTTATTCAGTTCCCAGAGCTGGTTGATGGCGAAAATGGTGTCGTAATTCCGGTCCCAGAGCCCATTGGCACTGCCGTCGGAGGCCGGCCGATTGTCCACGTTGATCTTCTGCGTGGACCACGCCAGCGTGGGGTTGGGAAACTCGTGGGTGACAATCTCCTGGCCGACGGCTTGATCGAGATTGGCCTTGGCGGCGAGCAGGTCCCAATTGCGCAGGTAGGCGATTTCCTTGGCCCGAGCGAGCGTGAGGTTCCGGGGCATCGGCTTGGAAGGCGCGCTTACCGTTCCCGCCCCGTGAACGAAGAGGGTCCCGAGCAAAAGCAGGCCGCCCGCGAGCAACGTCCAACTCGCCGTCGGTACGCGATCGCACGAAGGGCATGAGTAGCCCGGTTTGCAGTCGCAGATGATGAGACGGCGCGCACGATTCAAGGGAACGGCACGCTACCGCGGGACTCCCCGATGGTCATGTAAGGCGCGGTCGCAATCGCTTGTAAGGCCACGCCTTACAAAGGCGCGCGAACTTTAGGGGCCCGTTTAGTCTTCCCGGCCTTCGCTTTCCCACCACCGCATTGCTTCCCGGAGCAACTCCGTGGCGTTGGCCAGGTTCAGCTTCTCTTTAATGCGACCGCAATAGACCTGCACCGTTTTCATGCTGATGCCGAGCGCTTCGCCGATTCGCCGGGTTTCGTGGCCCTGACCGAGGCGGCGAAACACTTCAAGCTCGCGGTCACTCAAGATGTCGACCGGCGACTCGCCCGCCCTGCCCTGGATGAGTTTTTCCGTAAGCGACGTGCGAAAATCTTCGCTCACGTAGAGCTTGCCGCTGAGCACTTCGTGAAGGGCGGCGATGACTTTTTTCGTGGTCTCGCGCTTCATGACATAGCCGCGGGCGCCGGCGCGAAGGGCGCGTTCGGCGTAGAGGGCCGCGTCGTGCATACTCAAGACCACCACGGCTACTTTCGGCGCCACGCGTTTGAGATCTTTCACGAGCTCGATGCCCGAACCGCTGGCCAGCGTCACATCGACCACGGCCGCATCGGGTTGCAGGCTCTCGATGGCCTGCAGCGCCCGCGGCGCGTCCTCGGCTTCGCCGCACACCACGAGGTCCTTTTGCTGATTGATGAGTGTGGTGAGCCATTCGCGCACGAGCGGATGATCATCGACGAGAAAAATGCGCCGCCGTCCGGAAGTCGGGGTCGCGCTGTCGCTCATGCGGCCTCCTTTTCTTCATGATCGCCGCGCAACCGGCAGCGCAGGAGAGTGCCGGGCGTGCTGGGCTCGATCGCGAGCGTGGCGCCGATCATCGCCGCACGGTGGCGCATGATGTGCAGCCCCATACCCTGGCCATTCGGGCTGGGCTCGCGAAATCCCGAGCCATCGTCGTGCACTTCGAGTACGATGTCATCGCCTTCCTGCAAAAGGCGAATCGTGACGCGCCGCGCGCGGCCGTGTTTGATGGCGTTGCTCACGGCTTCCTGAGCGATGCGGAAGAGATGCGTGGAGGTGAGGGAGTCGTCGATCAATACGGGATGCGGCGCTTCAAACCGGCAGTCAATGTTGAAATGGCTCGTCGTGGTCTGAGATAGATCGAGAAAGGCGGCCATGAGCCCTTCGGCTTCGAGTTCCACCGGAGCGAGACCGCGTGCGAGGCTGCGCGCGAGTGAAATACTGTCTTCCACGAGAGTCACCACGCGGCGGGCATCGGCTTCCTCGGGCATCGCGCGGGCGATGAGCTTTTCCACGACCACCTGGCCGGCCATCGCCGTGGCGGTGAGGTGCTGGCAAAGGCTGTCGTGCAAGTCCTGGCCGATGCGGCGGCGCTCCTGTTCGCCGGCCGCGAGCAGTTCTTTTTCGGCCGCTTCGCGTTTGCGCATTTCTTCGGTGAGATCCGCGGTGCGTTCGCGAACCTTGCCTTCGAGCTGGCTTTGCAGGGTGCGCAGGTTGGACAAGGCTTCGACGACCACGAGGTAGACGGCGAGCGCGATGACCACATTCCAGATGGGCACAAAGTGGGTGGTATAAGTCGCTCCGGCGGCGAGGTCGCCAATGAGCCAGGTGATGACGCTGAAGGCCGACACGACCCAGGCGAACCGGCGTCCGATGTACCAAGCCGCCAGGGCGATCGGCGCGAGATAAAAAATCGAAAGGGAAATTTCGTATCCGGTGAAGTAATCGATCACGCCCACAAGAACAACGATCGTCAGCGCGGCGATCATGAGCACCGACCGGCGCTGTCGTTCAAGCGACGAGAGGAACTTGGACATGACACTATCTTGCTCAGGAGTGAGCGGAGAACAATACGGCAATCTTGCGTGCCGCTGGCGAATAATTCAAGGAACAGCGCGCCATGCATCCCAAACACCACCTCGCCCTAAGTCATCTGCATACTTTACCGCCGGCCGCGGCGCTGGTTGTCGGGATCATCCTCCTGCTTTTTGGCCGGAAGCTGTTTTGGTTTTTCGTGGGCGCGGTGGGCTTTGTCGTCGGCGCCGAGGCGGCGACAACGCTCTTTCCTCACCAACCGGAATGGGAACTGATCGCGGGGTTGATTCTCGGCGTGCTCGGCATCCTGATGGCCTTGTTCCTGCAAAAGGTGGCGATCGGCGTGGGCGGATTTTTGGCCGGTGGCTATCTCGCCATGATTCTCCTGCGGATGCTGGAAGTGCCGGACAATAACCACCTTTCGTGGGTGGCACTGGTCGTCGGCGGCATCATCGGCGCGATCCTGATGTTTACGGTCTTCGATTGGGCGCTGATCATTTTGTCATCCGTGAGTGGCGCTCACTTGATCGTCAACTCGACCGGCCTGTTACCCGCCGCGGGTGGACTTACTTTTATTGCGTGCATCCTTGTCGGAGTGTTTGTGCAGAGCCGGTTTCTTGTCCCACGGTCGCGTGAAGTGGAATAGGGCGACCTGGTTTTAAGTTTTAAGTCTTAAGTTTTAAGATTCCGTTGCGCACGCGGAACCCAGAACCCGGAACTCGAAACTGAAATTTTCGATACGATTAAACGGGTGTCTTTAAATGCCGATCGTGCTTCTTCTCGTACCGTTGCAGCATCACGATCACTATCCAGTAGGCGATCATGGCGGCCGGGAGGCCGATGATGCAGGAGCCGATGAAGGTCGGCCAGATTAGTTCCACCGTTTTCCAATTGAGCAATTTGGTCCATTCCATTTTTTCCAGTTTGAACGGAGGCGGGAAGTGATGCGGATGCGAAATGACCCAATAGCCGAGTTGGTACTCCCAGCGCAGGATCAATGGCCAGATCGGCGACAGCAAATCGTGCAGGGAGACGACAATGACCGCCGCCAAAATGCTCCAGCGGCAGAGCTTCGCCGTGGCCATGGAGAGCAGTGTCTTGAGCCCGGTGAGCGGCGTGAACCCCCAAAAAAGTCCAATCGCCACACCGCCGGCAATGGCGTGCGGCGCATCCCGCAACTCGCGCAACCGATTCCAGTAACCGCGCACCAATGAACGAGGATTCCAATTAAATTTCACGCGAGAATGGGACAGGGATGAGCGGGGATAATCGAGTGGAAGGATGAAGGCTGGCGGCGATCATTCAGGCAATCAGACAATGCGGCAATCGAACAAAGAGAGATTCGAACGATGGTAGCAGGTTGGATTCCGCAGCAGGATTCCCTGGCGCGCGTCATCACGCATGGGACTGCCTTGTGGCGATTCTCGCGACGCGGCGCGATTGCGGGATTCTCACACGCAAGAGGCATCCGCCATCCGAGATGGCGCGATTGTCGGTTGCCTAATTGCCCGAATGTCTAATTATCTCAATATCGGATCGGCCTCCATCCCATGAAATCCACCGACCTCCCGATCGAACGCGCGATGGCCACGTGCTGCGTCGCCGGCGGTGGTCCCGCGGGCGTGATGCTCGGCCTGCTCCTCGCCCGCGCCGGAGTGGACGTGATCGTCCTCGAAAAGCACCGGGATTTCTTTCGCGATTTCCGCGGCGACACCATTCATCCCTCGACACTCGAGCTGATGTACGAGCTCGGCCTGCTCAAGGAGTTCCTGCGCCTGCCGCACCAGAAAGTGCCCCACGTGCGCGCGCATTTCGCCGATCGCACCGTGATCATGGCCGATTTCACACACCTGCCCACGCAGTGCAAATACATCGCGCTGCTGCCGCAGTGGGATTTTTTGAATTTTCTCACCGATCAGGCGCGCCGCTATCCGTCCTTTCGGCTTCGCCTGGAGGCCGAGGTCACCGATCTCATTTTCGAGGGGGATCGTGTCGCCGGCGTGCGCGCGAAAACGCCGGATGGGGTGCTCGAAGTTCGCGCCGATCTCGTGGTGGGTGCCGACGGACGCAGTTCCACGGTGCGCGAACAAGGAAAACTGGAAGTCATCGACTACGGCGCGCCGATCGATGTCCTGTGGTTCCGCTTGCCCAAACTTGCGGATGATCCTGAATTTTCATTTGGGTACGTGGGAGCGGGACAGTTCATGGTGCTTATTGATCGCGCCGACTATTGGCAATGTGCCTACGTGATTCGCAAGGGCAGCTTCGACGAACGAAAAGCCAAAGGGCTGGAAGCATTCCACGATGAGGTCGTGCGCTGCGCGCCTTTCCTCGGCGGCCGAATGAAGGAACTGTCCACATGGGATAAAATCAAGCTATTGACCGTGAAGGTGGATCACCTTCGCGAGTGGTCGAGGGAAGGTTTGCTCTGCATCGGCGATGCCGCCCACGCCATGTCTCCCGTCGGAGGCGTGGGCATCAATCTCGCCATTCAGGACGCCGTGGCCACGGCCAACCTGCTCGCGGCAAAATTACGCAGCCGCACGCTGACCCGCGACGATCTGGAGGCCGTGCAACGCCGCCGTGAACGCCCGGCGGTGCTCACGCAGAAAGTGCAGGTCTTCCTTCACGAACACTTTCTCGAGCGCATCTTCGAATCCGAGAAGCCCATGAACGCGCCGTGGCCGGCGCGACTGACCGAGGCCCTACCCGCACTGCGCCGCCTCCCTGCGCGGATGCTCGGCATGGGGTTTCGGCCGGAGCATATTCGGTGAGCTGTAATCCTGCGGACTTGCCGCGCGTGCGCCGGTTCCTCATGTTCGGCGGATGCCTCTGCCTCCCACCACGCTCTATCGCTCGCCCGACGGTCTTTTTGCCCAGCGGGGCGAAGATTGCTTTCGCCTCGCCGCGGAACATCTCGACACGCTTTTCACCCAGGCCGATCCCGCGCAGTGGTTGCAGGAGCAAATAAGCCGCGCCGAACCCATCGTCCGCCCGACCGAATGGTCGGCTCCCATCGCGAGCCAGGAAGTCTGGGCGGCGGGCGTGACCTATTTGCGCAGCCGCGATGCGCGCATGGATGAATCCAAGGATGCTGGCGGCGGCACCTTTTACGATCGCGTTTACGACGCACCGCGACCCGAGATCTTTTTCAAGGCGACGCCGCACCGCGTTGTCGGTCCCGGGGCGAAGGTGCGCATTCGCAGCGATTCGCGCTGGAACGTGCCCGAGCCCGAAGTCGCCCTGGCGATCAATCGTGACGGACTCATCTTCGGCTACACGATCGGCAACGACATGAGCTCGCGCGACATCGAAGGCGAAAACCCGCTCTATCTGCCGCAGGCCAAGGTCTACGACGCCTGCTGCGGACTCGGTCCCGGCCTCGTCGTGCGCGAACCGTTGCCGCGCGAGACAGCCATCGAAATCCGCATCACGCGCGAGGGCGCCGAGGTCTTCCAGGGCGCCTCCGCGCTCACGCAAATGAAGCGCCAGTTCGAAGAACTCGCCGCGTATCTCTACCGCGACAACTCTTTCCCCCACGGTTGCTACATGCTCACCGGCACCGGCATCATCCCGCCAAATGAATTCACCCTCCTCTCTGGCGACGTGATCGCCATCACCGTGGAGGGTCTCGGCACGTTGGAAAACCCCGTGGCGTAACCGGCCGACCAAAATCACGTTTTCGCTGCACGTCGCCCGAGCCGTGCGTATAGTGCCGCCCCTTTTCATCGCCATGACGACTCTACACGGAAAAAGCCTCATCGCCGGCAAGCCGGCGGAAACCACCGCGCGCGCCTTTCACGCGATCAGCCCGCTCGACAGCAGCGAACTCGATCCCGCTTTTCACGAGTGCGTTCCCGAGGATGTCAACCACGCGCTGACCCACGCCGAGGAAGCCTTCGCCATCTACCGGCGCGCAAGCGCGGAAGTCCGCGCCGCTTTTCTCGAGCGCATCGCCGAGGAAATTCTCGCGCTGGGCGACGCACTTCCCGAGCGCGCCAATCTCGAGACCGGTCTGCCGCTCGATCGCCTCGCCGGCGAACGCGCGCGCACCGTCGGTCAGCTCCGGCTCTTCGCCGAGGTGGTGCGCGAAGGCTCATGGGTGGATGCGCGCATCGATACCGCGCTGCCCGACCGCAAGCCACTCCCCCGCCCCGATCTGCGTCGCATGCTCCTCCCACTGGGACCCATCGTCGTCTTCGGTTCGAGTAATTTTCCCCTCGCCTTTTCCGTCGCCGGTGGGGATACCGCCAGCGCTTTGGCCTCCGGCAATCCGGTAATCGTGAAGGCGCACCGGGCGCATCCGGGCACGAGCGAACTCGTCGCCGGCGCCGTCAATCGCGCCGTGGAAAAATGCGGCCTGCCGCACGGCGTCTTCTCCATGCTGCACGGCGCCGGCTCGGAAATCGGCATCGCGCTGGTGAAACATCCGCTCACCCGCGCCGCGGGCTTCACCGGTTCGCGCGTCGCCGGTCGGGCGCTCTTCAATGCCTCGGCGTCCCGTCCCGATCCCATTCCGATCTTCGCGGAAATGAGCAGTCTCAATCCGCTCTTCATCCTGCCCGGCGCGCTCCGCGAACGCGGCGCGCAAATCGCCGAGGGCTTGAAGAATTCCGTCACCCTCGGTGTCGGTCAATTCTGCACCAAGCCCGGCCTCATCTTCGGCCTCGGCGGCGCGGATTACGAAAGCTTCGCCGAAACGTTCGCCGAGGCGATCCGCAACGCCCGCCCGGCGACCATGCTGCATCCCGGCATCTGCCGTTCGTTTCACGAGGGACTCGCCGCGATGCACAAAGTGCCCGGCGTCGTTGTCCTCGCCGCGAGCGATGTCGAGCCGCAGCCGGAACTGACGCACGGCGAACCCACCGTCTTCGGCACCGACGCGGAAAATTTCATCCGTCACCCGGAATTGCATGAGGAAGTCTTCGGCCCCTACACCCTGCTCGTCGACGCCCGCACTTACACCGACCTGCTGCGCATTGCACACCGTCTCGAAGGCCAGCTCACCGCCACCGTTCACGGCACTGCGGAAGACCTCGCCAATGCCACCGACCTGCTCGCCATCCTCGAGCGCAAAGCGGGACGTCTCCTCATCAACAGCTTCCCGACCGGCGTCGAAGTTTCCCCCGCGATGAACCACGGCGGCCCGTATCCCGCGACGACCGACGAACGCTTCACCAGCGTCGGCACCGCGGCGATCCAGCGTTTCGCGCGGCCGATCTGCTATCAATCCTTCCCCGCGAATGCACTCCCACCGGAATTGGCCGACGCCAACCCGCGCAGCCTCATGCGCCTGGTGAATAACAAGCTCACCCGCGATCCGGTTTCCTAGCGGCGCCGCGCTCCGCTCTTATTCGGCGGCTCCTTCTTATCGTCAT
>Ga0206824_10273_pt1 | contig 14709 bp, 4 predicted proteins | sample Alteio_BWOrgCont_82_FD_152874 | JGI IMG/M metagenome (GOLD analysis project Ga0206824, IMG submission 152874) | Enriched cells from forest soil in Barre Woods Harvard Forest LTER site, Petersham, Massachusetts, United States -... | ecosystem: Environmental > Terrestrial > Soil > Temperate forest >...
GCCGGAAAGCATGGCGTCATTGCTCGGCGTAGCAAAGGACAAGCCCCCACCCTTGTTCGTGCCCGCGGCGCTGACGCCTTCGACTTGATAGAAATAAGTGGCCGCCGGGGTCAAACCCGTGAGCGTGGCGCTGACCGGCGTGCTGGCGCCGCCGGTGACTGTCGCGGGCACGGCGTTGACCTTGCTCCCATAACTCCCGGTCTTGCCATAGTTGAAAGTTGCCGTCGTGCTGGTGCCGTTGGCGTTGATCGTGCCCGTAAGAGTTACGCCCGTGGCGGTCAGCTTCGAAGTGCCCACGGTGGCCACGGTCGGGGCCTCGGATTGAACTACGGTCAGCGAGTAAGTGTTTGTGGTGCCGTCCTGGGCGGTGACCAGCACACTGACGGGATTTATCCCTGGCGAGAGCGCGATCGCACCGCTCGGACTGCCCGACGTCACCGTGACGTTGTTGACCTTCACGGTGGCGTTGGCCTGAGTCACGGTCGGCGTAACGATCAACGAAGAGGTGCCGCTGGAAACCGTCGCGGAATAAGTGTTCGTCTTGCTGCTGAATGCCGGCGAGAGCGTGCCGCTGCTCAAGGTCAGCTTCGATAGCGTGGCGATGTTGCTCGGGGTGGCGAAAGTCATGTCCAAACCCGTACTCGTCCCCGCGAAATTCACCGCATGGGCGCGATAATGGTAAGTGGTGCTGGGCTTGAGAGTACTGACCGAAGCGCTCACGGAAGTACCAGTCGTCCCGGTGACCGGGGAAGTGGAGGCGGTGACCGAGCTGCCGTAGGTATTCGTGAGGCCGTAGTCGAACGTCGCGGTGGTGCTGCCGCCGTTGGCATTGATTGTGCCATTGAAGACCACGGAAGTTCCGGTGGGGCTGGTTGCCGGTTGCGTCGTGGCCGAGGGAGGCTCCACTTGATAGACGATCAAGTTATAAGTGATCGTCGTGGAATTGTCCTGGGCTGTGACCACGATTGGGATCGGGTTGGCCCCGAGCGAAAGTTGAATGGGCGAGCTGCTCATTCCCGAGATGACGGTGAGTCCGTTGACGGTGATTGAGGCCTGCGGCTGCGTCGCCGTGGGCTTAATGGTCAGTTGCGTAACAGCGGTGGTTACCGAGACCGTATAACTCGTCTTGCTACTCGTGAATGCCGGCGCCAAGGTCCCGGCACTCAGAGTCAAAGCCGAGAGCGTCGCCACGTTGCTCGGCGTCGTGAAGGTCACGTCGAGGCCGGGCTGGGTTCCCGCGACGCTCACCCCTTTCGCCCGGTAATGATAGAGCGTGGCCGGCTTCAAATTGGTGAGCAGCGCCGTGACGGGTGTAACACTGCTCCCGGTGATCGGCGATTGCAGTGCGATCACGTTGCTCCCGTAGCTCATGGTCGTGCCGTAGTCGAAACTGGCCACGGTCGAGGCGCCATTGGCGTTGACACTGCCATTGAGCGTCGCGCCGGTGGCGCTGATGCTGCTGGCCGGAGACGTGGAGACGGTCGCCGGGACCGGGGTGCGCGTGACGGTGACCGTATAAGTCATCTTCGTCGTCCCATCCTGCGCCGTCACGACGATGGTAATCGGATTGGGTCCAGGGTTCAACGCGATGGGATTACTCGGATTGGTCGAAGCCACCGCCGAATCGTTCACGGTGATCGTGGCGTTGCCATCGGACGTCGTGGGTGTCACGGTGATTGAGGTCGTGCCGCTCGAAACCGTGGCCGTATAAGCAGTGGTTTTGCTAAAGAAGGCCGGACTCAAGGTGGCGGAGTTCAAGGTCAGTTGAAACAACGAGGCGACGTTGCCCGGCGTCTTAAACGACATCCCCGCGCCGGGATTCGTGCCATTGTTATTCACGGCGCGGACGCGATAAAAATAGGTGGTGTCGGCGCTCAGCCCTTTTAAAACCGCGCTCACCGCCGTCGTGGTGCTCCCGTTGACCGAACCTGGGGTGGCAGCGACGCTGGTGCCGTAATTGGCGGTCGTGCCGTAATCGAAGCTCACGGTCGTGGCCGCATTCCCCGCATTCACGGTGCCATTCAACGTCGCTCCTGTGGCCGAGACCGCCGACTGCGCGGTAGTTGTGGCGACGGGTGCGGATTGCTGCGTGACGGTGACCGTGTAGGTATTGAGCACGCCGGAGGCGCTGACCACGATGGAAATGCTATTGGCGCCGGGAGAAAGTGAGATGGGCGCGCTGGCGCTTCCGGAGAGGACGGAATTGCCGTTGACGGTCAGCGAGGCACTGGCGCCGAGCGTGGCCGTGGGAGTCACCGTCACCGAACTGGTACTCGCCGGCACCGACGCCGTGTAATTCGTGATGCCGCTGTTGAAACTCGGGCTGAGCGTAGCGCCACTCAAGGTCAGCGCGGAAAGCGTCGCGGAATTGGATGGAGTGGTGAAGCTCGCATCCAATCCCGTGGCCGCGCCGGCGGCGTTGGTACCCTGCAATTGATAGTGATAAGTCGTCGAAGGCTTCAGGTTGGTGAGCGTGGCGCTTACCGGAGTGCTGGTGGTGCCGTTGACGCTGCCGGGAATCGCCGCAGCCGTGCTGCCGTAACTGCTCGTGACTCCATAGACAAAGGTGCCCGTGGTCGTGGCGCCATTCGGGTTGATGCTTCCATTCAAGGTCGCCGTCAACGGTCCCACGCCCGTGGCTTCGAGAGTGGTCACCGTCGCGAGCTGGGCGCGCGTCAGGGAAAGCGTGTAGGTGTCGGTGGTGCTGCCATCCTGCGCCGTGACGACCACCGTGATGGTGCTGACGCCCGGCGAGAGACCGATCGCGCCACTCGCCGCGCCGGACGGCACCGTGACGCCGTTGACCGTTACCTTGGCCTGCGCCTGCGTGACCGTCGGGGTTACTGTGATGGACGAGGTCGCATAAGAAACGGTCGCGCTATAAGCCGTCGTCGCGCTCGAGAAAACCGGACCGAGTGTTCCCGTGCTCAGCGCGAGCTTGGCCAGCGTGTCGACATTGCTGAAGGTGGTGAACGTGGCATCCGCACCGGTGGCCGTCCCGACGTTGCTCACCGCCCGAGTGCGATAATGATATATCGTGCCCGGGTGAAGATTCATCAAAGCAGCGTTCACCGCGGTGGCCGTGCTGCCGGTCACGGGCGATGGCGTGGCGGCAATCGAGCTCCCGTAAGTGGTCGTCGTGCCGTAGTCGAAGCTCACCACCGCCGAACCACCCCCGGCCGTCACGCTGCCGTTCAGCGTCGCCGCCATGGAGGTAATTGCGGTCGCGGCTAAAGTGGTCGCGGTAGGCGCGACCAAACCCACACCCGTCAGGCCAACAGTAAACGGCGTGTTCGGATCGTTACTGGCGATTTGCAAGGTGGCCGCGCGCGACCCAACACCGCCGGGCTGAAACTTCACCGTAAAGGTGGTGCTCGCGGCGGGAGCCACGGTGGTTGCGGGGGCGGAAGTGACGCTGAAGTCTGTGGCATTGGTCCCGGTGAAGGAGACCGTCCCGACCGCAAGGTTCGCGTTTCCGGTGTTCAAAATCGTGAATGTCTGGGTCGAATTCGAGGCCGTTCCGACCTGGCCAAAATCGACCGTGCTGTTACCGCTGGCGAGGTTGTTGCCGGCCGGTTGCTGCAGGGCGAGAGCCGGCTCCGGCGTGGGAGAGTTCACCGTCATGGCGAGCGTGAGCGTCTTGCTGCCGGCGGAATTCATCGCGGTGATGACAGGCGAGAAAGCGCCCGTCACCGTGGGCGTGCCGGAGATCAGTCCGGTGGTGGCATTGATGCCCAATCCGCTCGGCAGACCTGTGGCGGAGAAATTCGTCGGGTTGTTGAGGGCGACGATGCGTTCGTTGAAAGGAGCGTTTATCAGGGCCACGGCAAAAGGCGGATTGGTGAAGACCGGCTTGGACCCGGCCGGGTTTGGATTTGGACTAACCAACGCGGCAGAGAAAAAGTCGCCGCCGCCAATCCCAATGACCGCGGCAAGTCCTGTCGGAAAAGTCAGCGACCCTTCAGAATTGTCGCCCCACCCCACAAGCGTGCCATCGGATTTCAAGGCCAGGCTCGTATTATCACCGCCGGCAAGGGCGATGACGTTCGTCAATCCGGCCGGGATGGTCGTCTCGCCAAATTGGTTGCTCCCCCAACCCACGATCGTGCCATTGGCTTGCAAGGCAAGGACGTGAGTCAACCCGACGGCAATGGCGACGACGTTATTCAGGCCGGCGGGGACAACGCTCTCGTTATAAGAGTTATCACCCCAGGCCACGACAGTCCCGTCGGCCTTCAACGCGACACTGAAGTCATACCCAGCACCGAGCGCCACGACGTTGGACAAGCCCGCCGGGACAGTAACTTCGCCGGCCGAATTATCGCCCCAAGCCACGACGGTGCCATCGGCGCGGAGGGCGAGGCTGTGCTCCTGACCCGCGGCGATGCCGACGACATTGGTCAAGCCACTGGGAACTGTGGCCTGGCCGACATCGTTCGCGCCCCACGCGGTCACGTTTCCATCCGAAGTCAGCGCGAGGGCGTGCGCGTTGCCGCAGGCGATGGCGACGACATTGGTCAGATTCGCCGGAAGCGCGAACTCGATGGAGGTGTTCCCAAAACCGACAACCGTGCCATTCGCCTTAAGGGCGAGGACGTCGCCGGGGCCGACAGAAATCGCCACGGCGTCGAAGGAATTGACCGGAACACTGAGCCCGCCGGGATCACCCCAGAGGACGATCGTTTCGACGTTCAGGGTCAACATCGTGCTGGGACCTGCACCAAAATGATTGCTGGTGCTGAGCGTCACCGGATAAATCCCCGGCGCGGTGCAAACGCCGGAAATGATGCCGGAACTGGAATTGATACTCAGGCCGGTCGGCAAGCCGGTGGCCGTATAGGTCGTGGGTGAATGACTGCCGGTTACTTGAAAATTGTAGGCTTCTCCGGCAATGGCTGTAGGAAGCGAAGGGGTCGTGACTTCGGATAGGGGCACATTCACCGTCCAGGTGACCGTCAAATGCCCGGTTCCACTACCATTCGTGGCGGACAAGCTCGGGGTGGAGATGCCAGCCTGGGTCGGCGTACCGGTGATGAGCCCGGTGGTGGTATTGAGCGTGAGGCCTTGGGGAAGTCCGGTGGCGCTATAGGAAGTTGGGCTATTTTGCGCGAGGATCTGGTAATGCACTTGCGAATCCAACCCACTCAGTTGGAACGCGGAATTGAGGACCACCGGCTGGGGGATTCGAAGGTCTTGGGCCAGGAGCGCCATGCTCAAGTCGCCACTGGCGGAAATGGCCGCCACGTTTTCGAGTCCAATGGCCGGGACGATTTGATTATAATTGGGGAAGCCCCACCCAACCACGGTGCCCAGCGTGGTGATGGCCATGTCGGAATCACCACCGGCCGCCACCGCCGTGGCGCTCACGAGATCGGCCGGCACGTTCTGGGTACTACCGCTTCCACCCCACGTCACCACCGTGCCGTTGGCTTGCAAAGCGATGCCACTTTCGTCGGCCGCGGCAATGCCGATGACATTGATCAATCCCGCCGGGACCGGCCCGCCGCTACTCCCCCACTGCACCACGGTGCCATCTGATTCCAAAGCCAGGCTTGTGTCACCTCCCGCGGCAATAGCCACCGCGCCATTGAGGCCGGGGGGAATATTCGTCTGCCCAAAATCGTCGGCTCCCCAGGCGACCACCGTGCCATCCGACTTCAGCGCCATGCTGTGATTATCACCTGCGGCAATGGCCACCACATTCGTGAGCCCGGCCGGGACGCTGGTCGCACCAAAACCGGCGTAACCCCAGGCCGCCACCGTTCCATCCGATTTCAAAGCGAGGCTGTGGCCCGCTCCCGCGGCGATGGCCACGACTCCGGTCAAGCCATTGGGAATCGTGCTTTCTCCAATGCTATTATCGCCCCAACCAACGACCGTGCCATTGGCGAGCAAGGCCAGGCTATGAATGGTACCCGCTGAAATGGCGATGACATGATTCAAGCCCGCCGGGACAGTGGTCTGGCCATCATCGTTGATCCCCCAGGCAATGACCTGGGTGGTGTTGACCGTGAGCGTGGCGGGATTGCTGGTGGCACTGCCAGTCGCGTTGGTCACAACGACCGTATAGCTGCCCTCGTTGGCCACCGTGACGCTGGGCAGCACGAGCGTATCTCCATTGGCGCCCACGATGTTATGGCCATTGAGCTGCCACTGGTAAGTCGCAGCCGATCCGCTCGTTGCGTTGACCGAGAAGACCACGGGGCCATTGGGAGAAGCCTGCGAAACGCTCACCGGTTCGGCCACGATGTTCGGCACCGCGGCCACGGCCGACTGGACCACCGTGAGATTGCCCGAAGCATCGTACGTCAGCGTCACCGATTGGCCGATGCTGGTGACGGGCATGACCAGAGCCAATGCGGCGGCCATCAGCAGGGCCGGCCAATGGCCAGCCCGATGTACCCGCATCCCTCTTGATTCGTGGGCCTGGTGTGATGAATTCATTCTAAGCTACGGGCTGAATCTCTGCACAAGCCAGGCTGGGGCGATCGGTGCGTTCGACGCAGCCCGGAAAATTCGTGGAGATTACATCGGTAGGAAACTCGTTATCGGGTGAAATCAAATATAGTGCCCTGGAGCGCGGGATTGCCTTCGTTTCCTCCCATGTAAGGAAGAGGAATCGGTCCTCCATTCATAATGGCCCCGCTTGGACCAGAGTTTTTGCCGGGGCCGGCGTCGCAATTGCTTTTCTTCGGGAAGGGAATGCGGCCAAAGGTTCCGCCAATGGAGTTGCTCGAGCCGCTGGTAACGCCGATCCCCAGGCCAAGGCCTGCGCCAATTCCAAACGAACCGATGCCCTTCGGTCCAGAGCCGACGGAGATGCTGACGGGGCCAAGATCGTATTGCGTTACAGTGCTAATGCTATTGAACTGCTCCTGGCTTTCCGCATTGGTAAACGTGAGGGTGCCTCCCAGTAGGTTAAATCCTGCATCACCTTCTGCCTTGGAATGGGCTGGGCTTTTGGTGTAATTGTTAAAATTCGCACTCGCGCCGGCAGTGAGCCCGCAACTATCTCCAAAGACACCAATCGCCACTGATCCGGTGCCGCCGAGTCCATCGCCACCGAAGTTGACTTGAGCGCCTTGGTCGAGGCTGCTGACGAAGCCCCATAAGCCGAGTGGATCGATCTGGCCGAGCGGATTGTTGTCCACGTAAGCGTAGAGGTTGACTCCGCCGCCTTCGGCAATCGGATCCCGACCAATCCAGCGGCCCAAACGCGAATCCAATCCCCGGAAGACGGCCAGCTCCAGACTGCTCGGCACATGCACGTACATACCGGTAAAGCCGAAATCCGCATCGAGATCACCCGATAGTTTCGTGCGCAGGCCATAGGCGTCGTAATCATAGGCCGCCCGCACCGCGCCATTGACATCGGTCATCTCGCGGATCGAACCAAGATGGTCGGTCTCATAATAGTAAGTCCCCGCGGACGCGCCGGAAACAATCTGCACGCCACGTCCAAAGAAGCGCTTGCTGGCGCCGCTGGCGGTATCCCATTCCTCCACCCGAGTACCCCCCTCCCACACCATCTGCTTCGTGCTGTTCACGGTCGTGCCCGTCATTTCCACGAGCTGGACGCAGCGTCCCAATCCGTCGTAGGTGAATTTGGTCTGGTTGCTGGTGCCCGCATAGGTGATGCCCGCCAGGCGCCCTTCGGCATCCCATTGGTAGCTTTGCAGGGGGAACGATGACGCTCCGTTGCCGGTGGCGGTGGTCAGTTGATTCAAATCGTTGTAATTGGCCGCGGTGGTGTTTCCATCCAGGGTTTGCGACAACCGGTTCCCGGCCAAATCGAAGGTGAACGAATACTGGCCCGTGGGCAGATTGGTCATCGTCGTGGGATTCTCTGAGGCAATGGAGGTGAGCTGATGCACATTGTCGTACCCGCAGACCCATAAGCGGTTCAGTCCCGCCGGGGGCAACGATTGCGTCCAATTGGTGATGTCTCCGACCGTGTTGTAGGCCAGGGTATGTTGGGCGAGAACGGTACTGGTATTGAACGTATAGCCGATTCCTTTCAGCCGGAAGTCGCCCGTCAGCGGCTGATAGGTGTAAGAGCCAGCCATACTGTGGGGGTAGGTCACGCCGCTCAGGCGCTTGGTCCCGCCGACATAAGAATAGGTGAAGGTGCCGAGCGGATTGGTCACGGACGACAGGCGCCCGACGGTGTCGAAAGTGCTTGTCTCACCGACGCCGCCAATGCTATAGGCGGTACAGCGGCCCAAGGCATCATAGGTATAGTTCAAAGTGGCATTGGGCAGCGGCACGTTTTCGGCGGAAAGCTGGCCTGCGCCGAGGGTTCCCGAGGCAATGGGGTAGTAGGAGTACGTCGTCACGCCATTGCCATCGGTCATGGAGGCGGTTCGGGGGAAATTGGGGTCGTAGGTAAAGGATATGTTGGGCGTGGCGACGGTCGCATTGGTGTAGGTAATCGACGCCAGGGAATCATCCAGGTTATAGCCCCGCGTGCGGACCTGTCCTTTCTCATCGGTAATGGTGGAGAGGCGGCCGGCACTTTCAGCGGGGCGATCAACCTCAACGTCGGCAAGAATGTCGTCACTGTCCTCGTCACTGCACAGGACGGCGCGACGACGAAGACCTACATCGTGACGGTTACCCGGACGGCGATTTTGCCCACCATGAATACCCTGGCGGCGGCCTCCGTCGGAACGAGCACGGCTACCTTGAATGGCACCGCGGTCGCCCAAAACGCCACCACGAATCTGAGCTTCGACTACGGGACGAGCACTTCGTACGGTTCCAATGTCGGCGCCAGCCCGGCCACGGCCACGGGTACGAACAGCACGAACATGAGCGCCTCGCTCACTGGTCTGAAGCCGGGAACGAAGTATTTCTTCCGCGCCAAAGGCGTTAATGTGGCCGGCACGGAAACCGGGGCGCAAATGATGTTTGTGACCACCAATAATGTCGCCAGCCTGGCCAGTCTCAAGCTCAGTACCGGCACACTGAGCCCGGTCTTCAGTAGCGCCACCACGGCTTATCGCGTCACGGTTCCGAATACGACGACTACCATTACCGTAACGCCCACCGTCGCGACCAATAGCCAGGCGACGGCGACGGTGAATAGCACTGCTGTGACTAGCGGGACGCCCAGCGCTCCCGTCTCGCTTTCACCCGGCGCCAATTCCATCATGGTTGCGGTCACGGCCCAGGATCAGGTGACGGTGGTCAATTACACCGTCACCGTTGTGCGGACGACGCCCGCTCCGGCGGTGAGTACGCTGGCCGCTTCCTCGATCACCTCGACCAGCGCCACGTTGAACGGGACGATCGATGCCAATGGCACCAGCACGACGGCGGCATTTGATTACGGCACGACTACCGCTTACGGCACGGAGACTGCCGCCAGTCCCAGTGCCGTGACCGGCAGCACGGCCACGCCGATCAGCCTTCCGCTGATCAATCTTTTGCCCGGCACGCTCTATCACTTCCGCGCCACGGGAAGTAATGCGGGCGGGATTAGCAGCGGCGCCGATGCGTTTTTTACCACGCCGAACAATGTGGCTACGCTCTCGAATCTGGTGCTAAGCAGCGGCGCTCTGACGCCGACTTTCACTTCGTCCAATCCCAGTTATACCCAGACGGACTCGGGGACTAACTCGGTGACTGTGACTCCCACGGTCACGCTGGGCAGTCACGCCACCGTGCAGGTCAATGGAAACTCCGTGGCTTCGGGGACTTCCAGCTCCGCCATTCCACTATCCGCAGGAAATAACTCCATCCAGATCCTCGTCACCGCGCAGGATGGCATTACGAAGAAAACTTACACGGTCGCGATCAATTATACCGGCAGCGGGCAGCAACCTTCCCGACAAGTCGCCGAATCGCTTCCAGTAGGCGCCGCCGCTGCGGCGGGTGGCACTCCGTCTTCACCCGCGGGCGCCGGTTCGGTCGTGCCAGTAAAGGCCCAGCTCACTGCGCCGGCAGCCAATGGCAGCGTGCTTCCATCTGCGACGGTGACACTTGCGTGGAATGCCGGACGCAGCGTGAGCGAGTATTGGCTGAGCGTCGGGAGCACCGTAGGAGGTACTGATCTCTATGATGGCACCCAGGGCCAGGCGTTGAGTCAGGCGGTCACTTTGCCCACCGATGGTCGCGACGTCTATGTGACTCTCCATTCCCTCCTTAACGGGACGTGGCAGACCAATAACTACGTTTTTACCGCGGCGGACACGACCAAGGCGACGTTGATCGCGCCGGCCGATCAAAGCGTGCTCACCGCAGCGCTCACTACGTTTACGTGGAATGCGGTGCCCGGCGCCGTCAGTTATTGGCTGAGGATTGGCAGCACCTTTGGTGGCACCGATCTTTACGATGCCACCGCGGGGTTGGCCTTGTTGCAGAACGTCACGCTGCCGACCGACGGACGCGATTTATTCGTGAGCTTGAATACCAACATCAACGGCCAGTGGCTCGCCAGCGACAGCACTCTCATTGCGTCCGGTGGAGTGAGCCCTGGAACCGGCTCGCCCACGCCAAGCAGCGTGGGGGCGGCTTCGCCCTCTCCGCAGCCGGCGGCGAATGCACCGCCGGCTCAGCCCACGCCGGGAGCGTCCGATTCGTCCAATGGCGCGACGTCCTCCGTGGCCGCCAGTCCGAGCCTCGTGCCCGCGCGGTTGACTTCGCCCGGCGATCAAGCGGCGCTGGCGGGCAGTCCCGTGACGTTCACGTGGGACGCCGGAGTTGGAGTGACCGAATATTGGCTGAGCGTGGGCAGCACCGTCGTCGCCTCGGATCTCTACAATGCCAGCCAGGGCACCAATCGAACGGTGACCATCGCCCTCCCGACCGACGGCAGTCCCCTGTACATTACGCTCTCCTCGCTCATCAATGGGCAGTGGCAGTCCAACGAGTATTTCTACCAGGCGGCTCTCCCGCCATAGGCCGGGGCCCATAAAGCTACTCGGGGGGCGTTCCCGAACATTTAGTCCGGGAGCGAACGTTTCCCCGGGGGCGGCAACTTCCAAGTCGCCGTTTCGTGTAGAGGCGGCGGCGCCTGCCCTGGGGCTCGGCGAAGGGCCAGCCGCTTGGGTCTGTCGTTCGGCGATTTGGAGATCGCCGCTCCCAGGGAACCCGGCGGCACGCGCCTGAAAGGACGCGCGTTAACACCTCAAGTGCGCTCCGAAAACCGTGGCGCGCGCTTTCACGGCGCATCGACGAGATAGGCGACATCCCCAACATCCACGATGAGCGTCTCCGTATTTTCATGTAGAAAACGTGACTTTTTCTCTCTGAGGGCGGCGCGCATCCACCCTTTTAAAAAAGTTTCTGATTTTCCGCTAAAGCCCATGCCAATTGCTCCGATGAGGCTCGATGCCGCCCTCGATCATGGAGGTGGTACGTAAATTTTCGATCACCTATATGAGCAACATCAACATCACCTCTCTGGACACGACTGAGATTCAGGGACTGAGCACCAGCGTCATTGCCGGCTTGAGTACGACGCAAGCGGCGGAATTCGACAGCACCCAGATTCAAGTGATGAGCTCGACGCAGGTCGGAGCTTTCTCCAGCACCCAAATCGGCGCGCTGACCACCGACGCAGTGAGCGGACTCACCACCGGCCAGGTCGGAGCCTTTGGCTCGGCGCAAGTGGGCGGAATCACCACGACACAGATCGGTATCTTGAGCAGCTCGCAGGTCGGCTCGTTTAGCACCTCGGGGCTCAAGGGATTGACCACCACGGATCTGTCGCAGATCACCACGGGCAGCCTGGCGGGCTTGACCAGCACAGAGATCGGCGCCCTCTCGTCGACGCAAGTAGCTGGGCTGACCACTTCGCAAGTGAGCGTTTTGAGCAGCACGCAGGCGGGCGGGTTCAGCACGGCTGGGATCACCGGCCTGAGCACTTCGCAGATGGCCGCGCTGACCAGCACGACCGCGTCCGGTTTTACCACCGCGGAAATTTCCAAGCTCTCCACGAGTCAACTCCAGGCGATGACGACCACGACGATCGCCGGGCTCACCACCACGGAGGTGCACGCGCTCAGTTCCGCGCAGTTGGCCGGGTTGACGACGTCGCAGATTAGCTCGCTCACCACCTCCGAACTCGGAGCGCTGAGCACCGCCGGCATCAAGGGGCTCACCAGCGCCCAGGTCGCCGTCCTCACGAGCACCGACACGGCCGGCTTCACGTCCGCTGAAGTCGCCGCGCTGACCACAACGCAAATCGGCAGCCTCATCACCGACACCGTCGCCGGATTGACCACGAGCCAAGTCGCCGCTATCACTTCCGGGCAGGTGGCCGGGTTGAACACCAGCCAGGTCGCCGCTCTGACCAGCTCGGAAGTCGGCGCCTTCGGCACCGCCGCGGTGGCCGCGCTCAGTTCCACGCAAGTGGGCGCCATTACCACGTCCGACCTCGCCGGTTTGACGACCGCGCAGATGGCCGCGCTCACCTCCACGCAAGCCACGGGTCTCACCACCTCGCAGGTTAGTTCGTTCAGCAGCAGCCAACTCGGCGCGCTGAGCACTTCCGGCGTGAAGGGCCTGAGCTCGACGCAGATCGCCGCGATCACCAGCACCGAAGCGGCGGGCTTGACGAGCCGCGAGATCGCCATCCTTTCCAGCACCCAGATTACCGGTCTCGGCACGGATTCCCTGGCCGCGCTGACCAGCGCCCAGGCGGGCGCCATCAATTCGGCTGCCGTGGCCGGGCTCACGACTTCGCAAGTGGCCGTGCTCACCAGCGCGGAAGTCGGCGCTTTGAGCGTCGCCGCCGTGAAGAGCCTGAGCACTGCGCAGGTCGCCGTGATCAACAGCACGGAAGCCCAGGGATTTACCACTGGCGCGATCGCCGGGCTCTCCAGCGCGCAGGTCGGCGCTTTGACCACCACCGCGATCAGCGGCCTGAGCAGCGGCCAGATTGGCGCCTTCACTTCAGGGCAGGTCGTGGGGCTCACGAGTACGCAATTGAGCGCGCTCACGAGTTCGCAAATCGGCTCCCTCAGCTCGAGCGGCGTCAAAGGCTTTACCTCCGGCCAGCTTACGGCCATCACCACGACCGCGATCGCCGGACTCAGCACCGGCCAGATGGGTGTATTCAATTCCGCGCAAGTCTCGGGCTTCACCACCGGCCAGGTAAACACGCTCTCGAGCAGTCAGATCGGCGCTCTGAGCAGCGCGGGTGTGGCCGGGCTGACCACCGCGCAACTTAACGTCATTACGAGCAGCGACGTCACCGGTTTCACCACGCGCGAAATCGCCGCTTTCAATAGCACGCAGCTCGGCGCGTTCACCACGGACGCCGTTTCCGGCTTCACCACGGCACAAGTCGGCGCACTCAATTCGACGCAGATCGCCGGGATGAGCACCAGCCAGGTGAATACCTTTTCCACCGACCAGTTCCACGCGCTGAGCAGCTCGGCGGCGAAGGGGTTGACCACTTCGCAAGTCAACCTGCTCACGAGCGCCGACCTGGCGGTTCTCACTACCGCGGATGTCGCGGCTCTTTCCAGCGGGCAGCTTGGCGCTCTCACCACCAATGCCGTGGGCGGGTTTACCTCCGCGCAGATGGCAGTGCTAAACTCGACGCAGATCGGCGGATTGAGCACCAGCCAGGTGCATGTGCTGAGCAGACCCCAACTCGGCTCGCTCACTTCCTCGGGCATCAAAGGGCTCACGACCGCGCAGGTCAACGTGCTCTCGAGCACGAGCACGGCGAGCCTGACGACCGGCGAGATGGCCGCCTTCACTTCCACGCAGCTTAATGCGTTCACCACGACTACGCTGTCCGCTCTCTCGACAGCACAGGTCGGCGCGCTGAACTCGACGCAGATCGGCGGACTCACCACCACGGCCGTCGGCTCGCTCACCAGCGCCCAGCTCGGCGCGTTGAGCACCTCAGGTATTACGGGTCTAACGACCGCGCAGATTTCCGTTCTCAGCAGCACCGATTCGTCGGGCTTCTCCACGGGCGACATTGCCGCCTTCTCCAGCACGCAGATCGTCGGCTTCAATACGACTGCCGTCACTGGGTTGAGCACCGGCCAGATGAAGGCCCTCAGCTCGACCCAGGTCGCGGGATTGAGCACGGCTCGGCCGCGGTGGCGGGTCTCTCCACGGCACAACTCGATGCGATCGGCACGGATGTTCTCGCCGGATTGACGACGGCGCAGGCCGGCGCGCTCAGCTCCTCGCAGGTCGCGGGATTGACCACGAGCCAGGTGAACGTGCTCACCAGCACGCAAATCGGCGGACTGAGCACCCGAGGCATCACGGGCCTCACGACCGCGGAAGTCGCATTGCTGACCAGCAGCGTCACCGCCGGCCTGTCGACCACGCAAATTGGCGCCTTTAGCAGCGGCCAGATTTCCAGCCTCATCACCGACACCGTCGCCGGGCTCAGCACGGCGCAGGTGCACGCGCTTTCCTCGAACCAAGTCGGAGGCCTCACCACTTCGCAGGTCAACGTCCTCACGAGCGCTGAAGTCGGGGCCTTCAATACGGGCGCCATCAAGGGCTTTACCACTGCGCAGATCGCCACGCTCAGCAGCACGCAAGCGGCGGGGCTGACCTCGGCGGAAGTCGGCGCCCTGACCAGCGGACAAATCTCCGGGTTCACCACCACGACGCTCACCGGTCTGACCAGCGCGCAGACCACCGCCTTCGGTTCGACGCAAGTCGCGGGTCTCTCGACCGGCCAGGTGAGTGCGCTCACGAGCAGCGGTATCAGCGGGTTCAGCACCA
>Ga0206824_10192_pt1 | contig 14640 bp, 10 predicted proteins | sample Alteio_BWOrgCont_82_FD_152874 | JGI IMG/M metagenome (GOLD analysis project Ga0206824, IMG submission 152874) | Enriched cells from forest soil in Barre Woods Harvard Forest LTER site, Petersham, Massachusetts, United States -... | ecosystem: Environmental > Terrestrial > Soil > Temperate forest >...
TCGCCAGCGCGCCGTCCAAATGGCGAAACGGCATACGGAGCGCGCTGCGAGTGCGCAGACCATCACCGTGCTGGTTTTCTGCCTGGGCACCGAAACCTACGGGCTTCCGATCACCGACGTTGCCGAAGTGCTGCCGCCGACGAAATGCACGCCGGTGCCTCGTGCCTCCGCCGAAATCGAAGGTGTCATCAATCTGCGTGGGGAACTCCGATCGGTAGTCAATCTACGCCGGTTGTTATCCCTGCCGCCGGCCACCGATGAATCGGCCGGCTCCATTCTCATGCTCAGGAATGGAGCGAACGTTGTCGGATTAAAGGCCGGTCGGGTTGAGAAAGTGCAGACTATTCGCTGGGACCAATTGGCTTCGCCTGAGGCTCACGGCGACGAAAGGGCGAGCAGCTACTTCGACGGTCTTAGTCCGGACAAAGTTATCGTCCTTAACCCTGCTGCGCTTCGCTTACATCCGGTCTTTAGAAACGCACGTTAACAATCCCCCCACGCTGAATGTTTATCACCCAATCATCTCTATGAATAATAACTCGCGCATCTCATTCTGGAATCGGCTTTCCGTCGGAACAAAAATTGGAGCGGGGTTCACCCTGGCTTTGGTCGCGATCCTCGTGATCGGCGTGGTCTCGTACCGGAGCACCAACAAACTCACCGAGACTGCGGACTGGGTGGAGCATACCCATAAGGTGCTCGAAGGGCTCGAAGGGATGCTCTCCGACTTAAAGGATGCCGAGACTGGACAGCGCGGGTTTCTCGTGACCGGCGATGAGCATTATCTGGATCCTTACAATGCCGGAACCGTCGCGGTTCATCAAAAAATCGCGGATGTCAGGAAGCTGACCGGCGACAATCCCCGCCAACAGCGGAGGCTGGATACTCTCGAGCCTCTCATTGAGAGCAAATTTGCCGAGCTCAAGCAGACCATCGACTTGAGGAGGGACGCGGCCCAAGGTTTTGAGGCGGCATTGAAAGTGGTCAAGACCGATGCCGGCAAAAAGATCATGGATGACATTCGAAAGGTCATCACTGAAATGGAGGGCGAGGAGAAAGACTTGCTGAAAGTGAGATCGGACGAGGCGCAGGCGAGCGCCAAGAACACGACCTCGACCATCATCATCGGAACCGTATCCTCGTTTATCTTCCTGTCCCTGGCTGGCTTTATCATCACTCAAAATATCTCAAACCGGCTGGGTAAGATCACCGTTGCCGCCGAGAGAATCGGCAAGGGGGACCTGCGTGGTGAAAAGCTGGTGAATGATTCGAGCGACGAGATCGGACAACTCGCGGACGTCTTCAACAGCATGGTTGAGAGCTTAAAGAACCTTGCCGGACAGATTCTCAGCGTGACGGGAAATGTGAACTCGGCAGCCCAGGAAATCATGGCTTCGACCCAGCAGCAGGCCTCGGGGACGAAAGAACAGGCGGCGACGGTGCAGGAGGTGACGAGCACGATGCAGGAACTCACGCAGTCTGGCTCGGAGATTGCCGACCGGGCCAAGCAAGTGGCGTCGGCTGCGGAGGCAACATCGGTGGCGAGCCGCTCCGGCGTGCAGGCGGTGCAGGACACCAATCGAACCATGGAAGCAATTCGCGAGCAGGTCGAAGAGGTCGCGGAGAAGATTGTGGCGTTGAGTCAGAAAACGCAGGCTATCGGGGAGATCGTCTCCACGGTCAATGACATCGCGGAGCAGTCGAACCTGCTGGCGCTCAACGCGACGATCGAGGCCGCGGCAGCGGGTGATCAGGGCAACCGGTTCTCCGTCGTGGCCAATGAAATGAAGCACCTTGCCGATCGCGCGAAGGAATGCACCGTGCAGGTTCGCACGATCCTGGGTGATATTCAGAAAGGGATCAATAGCTCGGTGATGCTGACCGAGGAGGGAGTGAAGCGTGTGGAGGTCGGGAAGCAGCAGGCGGACGTGACCGAGCGAACGATCAACGAAATGAACAACACCACGCTTGAGAGCGTGAAAGCGTTTCAGCAGATCATCGGCGCATCGAACCAGCAGCAAATCGGCTTCGAGCAAGTAACTCAAGGCATGCGTGATATTCGGCAAGCCGCGGAACAAACCGCAGCGGGGACTTCCCAGCTCGAAAAAGCAGTCAGCAATCTCAACGCTCTAAGTCATCAGTTGCGCGCGGCGGTGGAACAATACCAGATCTAATGGATATCAACGCCAAAGTTTTTGCGGCTTTCCAGTCCGAGAATAAGGAGCAACTCGAGGCGATCCGCGCGATCATGGGCAAAACCCCCAAGAGCGGCGATGATGCTTTCAATGAGGCGTTGCGGCTGGCTCATACGATGAAGGCGGGAGCACGGGTCTGCGGCCTTGAGGGCATTCAGGAGCTGGCGCATCGGCTCGAGACGCTGTTTACCCACATCCGCGATTCAACGCTCGCTGCAGACGGCGAGGCGGGCGCGGTGATCACCAGCTCGCTCGATGCCATCGAGGACGCCATGGCCTCAGCTTCCAAGGGTGAGCCGCTGGCTGACATGACAATGGCTTTGGGCTCCATCGACCGTCTTTTACAGCCGCCGGCCGCCGCGCCGAAGAGACCCACGCGCGAGAGCACGCGGCAAAGAGTGTTGTTGGCCTTTCAAAGCGAACAGCAGGAACACCTCGCGGGCCTCCGGTCGACGCTGGAAAAGGCGGCCCATGGCGCGCTGAACGAAGTGGAACTCAACGAGATGTTGAGGCTGGCGCATACCTTGAAAGGAGGTGCGCGCATCTCCGGCTTGCCGCCCATTGAAACACTTAGCCATCGCCTGGAATCCATTTTCGCGCGCGTCAAAAGTGGTGCTCTGTCCTTCGACCCAGCGGTCATGGAGACAGTCAACCTGACGCTTAACGCGATCGAGGACTGGATGGCTGCGCTGGCTGCAGGCAAGACTCCCGCGGAACCGAGTCAGGCGTTCGAAGCGCTGACGAACCTTCTGGGGCCCGATGGTGGTGCAATCGCAACGCAAGTTTCGCCGGCCGAAGCCGCCCCCAGCGTGTCGGCGCCCGCCACAGCCGCCGGGCAATTCGACACGGTGCGATTGAACGCCGAGCACCTCGATCGCTTGCTGCGGTCGTCCGGCCAGTTGGTCACCGAAAGCCTTCGCCAGGACCAGGTCTCTCGCGCGCTGGCGGAGTTGTCGCACGACATCGATGAGATCGATCGGGAATGGGAATCGGTGCGGGAAGTATCCGCCGCGCATCTGCACCGGTTGAGCGCCACGCCGGAATTCACGCGCGTGCTGCACTACCTGGAATTTGTCGAGCGGCAGGCGCGGATCATTTCGCGCCAGGCACGCCAGGTTCACGCGCTGCAGCAGCGCAGTTCGCGTTCGGTGCGCGTTCTCGGCCAGGAGCTCCAGGAAAATGTCCGCAAGGCCCGGATGATGCCAGCCGAGGGCGTGTTCGGAGTTTTTCGAAAAATGGTCCGCGACGTGGCGAAGGACGAGAACAAGAGGATCGAGTTCCGCGTCACCGGGCTGGAGGTGCAGGCCGACCGCATGGTTCTTCAGGCATTGAAAGACCCGGTGATGCACATGCTGCGCAATGCGATCAGTCACGGGATCGAAACGAACGGCCAACGCAAGCTCGCGGGCAAAGCGGAAGTCGGTTGCGTATCGTTGCAGATTGAGGCCGTGGGCAATCGTCTAACCATCCGCGTGGATGACGACGGGCGTGGACTCGACCTTTCGCGCATCGCTGAAGTTGGTGTGCGCAAAGGTTTGCTCACCCCCGCGGACGCGAGCACGCGGTCACCGGAAGAGCTCTCGGCCTTGATCTTCCAGCCGGGTTTTTCCACCGCGAAAGCGATCACTGATTTGTCGGGCCGGGGAATGGGGCTCTCGGTCGTGTACGAAGCGGTGTCGCGCCTCCAGGGCGAAGTGCGCACCGCGCCGAAGGCCGGGCCGGGCATGTGTTTGGTCATCTCTGTCCCGCTCTCCATTTCCACCCATCGATTGCTGCTCGTGTCCAGTCAGGGCCAGACTTTCGCGGTCCCGAGTTCGGGTATCCAGCGGTTGATCCGAATCAAGCTCACAGACGTTGAGACCGTGGAAGGCAAGCCGCTGGTCGTGTGGGAAAATCAATCGGTGCCGCTGGTCAGCCTGGCCCAGGTTCTCGGGATTGGCGGCGGATCGGAGTTCGCCGTGGAGGGGACGCAGCTTTCCGTGATGATTTTGAAATCTGGCACGCGACGACTGGCGGTGGCCGTCGATGCCTTCCTCGCGGAGCGCGAAGCCATCATCAAGAATCTGGACGGTCCCGTGGCCGACATCAGCGTTCTGGGCGGTGGCATCATGCTCGAGGATGGCTCTGTCGCGCTCGTGCTCAACACCGGCGAACTCATCGAGACCTTCAAGCCGGTCTATGCGCCGCCGATTGCGAAAACCGGCGAAACCACCCTGGAAGAGAAAGTCTCGACGGTGCTGGTCGTCGATGACTCATTCACCGCCCGCACTTTGGAAAAGAGCATCCTCGAGGTGCACGGGTTCAATGTCATCGTGGCCATCGACGGCAGTGAGGCCTTGTCGAAACTGCGTTCTGAGGAAATCGATCTCGTCATCTCCGATATCCAGATGCCTCGTATGGATGGATTGACGTTGCTCCAGGAGATGAAAAAGGACGAGCGCTTCGCCCGGCTGCCCGTCATCCTCGTGACTTCCATGAACCGCGCCGCAGATCAGGAACGCGGCCTGGCGCTCGGCGCGGATGCGTACCTGGTGAAGCAAAGATTCGATCACCAGAATCTACTCGATACCATCAAGCAGCTTTTATAAATGACCAACGCCCGTCCACCCGCAGGAAGTAAACCCATCCGCGTCATGATTGTGGAGGATTCGCGTCCCGTCCGCGAGATGCTGGAATATATTGTCGGACGCGATTCCCGCCTGGAAGTTGCGGAGTCGTTCGGCAACGCGGAAGACGCCTTGCGGAAGCTGCATGAGGTTTCGCCCGATGTTATCTCCATGGATATTCGTCTGCCGGGGATCAATGGCTTTGAGGCGACGCAGCGGATCATGGCCGAAAAGCCGACGCCCATCGTGGTGGTTTCGGCCAGCGTGGAATCGGAGGAGTTGAAGATCTCCATGAACGCCTTGCGCGCCGGCGCCTTGAGCGTGGTGGAGAAACCGGTGAGTACCAGCCATGAAGACTATGCGAAGTTGGCGGAACGTCTGTGCACGCAACTCGTCATCATGAGCCAGGTACGCGTGATCCGACAGCGGGTCCGCCGAAGCCTCGAAAAGCACCCGCCCGTTCCGGCTTCGGCGCCTCCGGCCATCGGAACGATGCCGCGAGCGCTGGAATCTTTTCAAATGCTGGGCATCGTCGCTTCGACGGGAGGTCCCAATGCCTTGGTCAAAGTATTGGGTGGCTTGGGCGGGAATTTTCCGTTGCCGATCCTTCTCGTCCAGCACATTACGCCGAGCTTTTTGCAGGGGTTTGTTTCGTGGTTGAACGATGTCGTCCCTTTTTCGGTGGTCGAAGCCGTGGGTGGAGAAATTCCCAAGCGCGGGGTGATCTATGTAGCGCCCGCGGAACGACATTTACTCCTGCACCAAGGCTGCCTTCGTCTGGGAGAAGGCCCTCCGGTTTGCACCCAGAGGCCCTCCGGAACAGAGCTCTTCCGTTCGATGGCGCAAAGTCTGAGAGCGAAAGGTGTGGGTGTTTTGCTCACCGGGATGGGCGAGGACGGCGCGGCAGGTCTGCGAGAGATGCGTGATGCCGGCGGTTATACCATTGCCGAAGACGAGACGACGGCGGTGGTGTATGGGATGCCACGGGCGGCCGTGAGTATGGGCGCCGTTTGTGAATCTTTACCGCTGGATGGAATTGCTCCAAGACTGTTACAACTTCTCACTGCCCCAGCCGTCGTCTAGCCATGCAGCGGCCGTATCACATCATTCTAGTCGAGGATTCGCCGAGCCAGGCGATCGCCATGAGCGATGTCCTCGAAACGGAAGGGTGGAACGTCACCGTGGCGCCCACGGCGGAAAAGGCCATGGCAGAAATCAGCCGGAGCGCGCCGGATCTCATCCTGCTCGATTACTATCTGCCGGGAATTCGCGGGGATCAGCTCTGCCAGCGAATCCGGATGAACATCGACACCCGTGGCATCCCGGTGGTCATGCTTACGGCCGAGGACGCCAATGGTGTGGAACTTCAGGGATTGGAGAGTGGGGCGGATGACTTCATCCTCAAATCGGCGGACCCGGATATTTTGCTGCTTCGACTTCGCTCGCTCTTGAGCAAGACGCGCGCGCAGTCGTCGATTCTTGGGGCGAACGAACCTGCTTTTCACCGGGCACGGATTCTCACCATCGATGACAGTTTCACCTACCTCGAATTTCTGGGGGAACATCTTGGCGCGGAAGGTTATGAGGTTAAAAAGGCGACGAGCGGAGAGGAGGGGCTCGCGCAAATTGCCGAGGGATCATTTGATTGCGTGCTCGTTGATTTATTAATGCCTCAAGTCGACGGAATTGAAGTTTGCCGGCGGATCAATGGGATGCGTCCCAGCTTGAAGCGGCCCTTGGTGGTCCTGATGTTAACCGCCCAGGAAAATAAGGAGGACCTGACCCGGGCGCTGGAGGCAGGTGCGGACGATTTTGTGGGCAAGTCGAGCGATATGGCCGTGCTCAAGGGGCGCATTCGGGCGCTGCTACGTCGCAAGTTTTTCCAGGAGGAAAACGAGCGCATCCTCGAGGAGTTGAAAAATAAAGAACTCGAAGCGGTTCGGGAACGGACGGAAAAGGAGGCGGCGGAAGCGCGGGGCGCGTTGGTGGAACAACTGGAAAAGACGGCCGAGGAATTGAAACGGTCCCGGGCCGAGTTATTGATCGCCAAGGAAGCGGCGGAGCAGGCCAATCGGGCGAAGAGTGAGTTTTTGGCGAACATGAGCCACGAGCTGCGCACGCCGCTGAATTCGGTGATTGGGTTTGCGAACGTGTTGCTCAAGAACAAGGCCGCCAACCTGCGCCCGGACGACATCAATTTCCTCGAGCGGATTCAAATCAACGGAAAGCATCTGCTCGGACTCATCAATCAAATACTCGATCTTTCGAAGATCGAAGCCGGGCGCACGGAACTCGACCTTACGAGCGTCTCATTGGCGGAACTGGTGCGCGAGACGCTGGCGCAATTGGAAGGCCAATACCGCGACCGAGAAGTGAAGTTGCTGATGGAATTGCCGGAAGCGGTGGCACCCATCGAAACCGACGAGAGTAAGTTGAGACAAGTGATCATCAACTTGGTGAGCAATGCTTTTAAGTTCACCAAGACCGGTTCCGTCACCGTGCGTGTTGCCGTCGAGAAGGAAAACCATCGCCCCATCCGAGTCGACATTGTCGATACCGGAATTGGCATTCCCAAGGAGCGGGTCGCAGCGGTTTTCGAGGCCTTTCAGCAGGCGGACGCGAGCACGACGAGAAAGTATGGCGGCACGGGACTCGGCCTCACCATTTCCCGGGCGCTTTGCCAGATTCTCGGTTACCGGCTGACACTTCAAAGTGAGCCGGGCAAGGGGACGACCTTTAGTGTCTGGCTGATTCCCGAGGCCGAGATTGGAACGTCGGCTTTCGAAGAGGCGCACCGGGAGGGTTCGGTCACACGATCGGACCGGGTGGAACCGGTGGCGAAGGAAAGCGATTCCAATGCACTGCAGAACAAGTTGGTGCTGATCGTGGATGACGAATTGGATGCGCGCGTGCTGCTGCAGCACGTGATCGAAAGCTATGGCTGCCGGGTGGTGGCGGCGAGTTCCGGGGAGGAGGGAATTCGGATGGCACGTGAATGCCAACCGGACCTCATCACCGTGGATCTCGTGATGCCCCAGATGGACGGGTGGCAGTTGGTGAAGACTTTAAAAGCCGATCGCGAGCTTGCGCATATTCCGACGGTCGTCGTGAGTGTGGCCGCGGACGATCCAAAAGGCCGAATTCTCGGCGCGGTCGATCTCGTCGAGAAGCCGCTGGCGCGCGAGAACCTGATCGCCGCGATCCAGCGGAATCGAGTCGGAATGAAATCGAAGGTGCTGGTGGTGGATGACGATGCTGACACACGCCAGATCGTGGCGACGTGCCTCGAGGAGGAGGGGATCATCACCGAGTTGGCCACGAATGGTCGGGAAGCACTCGAAGTCCTCAAAGTTTTTGCTCCGGACCTCGTGTTCGTCGATTTGCTGATGCCGGAAATGGATGGCATCCATCTGATCGATCATATCAGGGCCGACGCCCGCCACTGCCATTTGCCGATCATCATCATCACCGCAAAAAAAGTGTCGCCGGATGAAGTATTTCAGCTCAAGTCCCATATGCGGGGCATCATCGGCAAGGTTCCGGACTTGCAGGAGAAGCTCCGGGAAATTTTTCAGCGCATTTTGCAATCGGAGGGCAGCCGTCTATAATCGGCCCGCCGATTGCCTGGCCCCTTTCCACTATGAATGAACATCGCGACATCGACCCGACGGGATTGGCCCGGCTCCATCGGCTTGGAGGACCGGCATTTGTCGAGAACATGATCGATTTGTTTTTTCGCGAGATACCGGTGCGTCTGGCCGCGGCACGAAAAGGCGAGCAAACCGGTGACTTGCGGGCGGTTTGCGCCGCGGCCCATTCGATAAAGTCGAGCGCTATGAATTTTGGGGCGATTAGCCTCAACGCGATCGCCGAAAAGTTAGAAGCAGCCATGGATGCGAATAACAGTCACGAGCTGTCGAAGCAATTGGATGACATGGAGGAAGCTTACGCGCGGGTGAAATCCTGGCTGGAAAGCCAGAAAGCCAGCCTCAAGACATGAAAAAGATCGCGCTGGTGGAGGATAATGCGGACAACCGATTGCTCGTCCAGGTGATGCTCGGCGACTTGTTTGAAGTGATCCCTTACGAAAGCGGTGGCGAGGCGCTTGAAGGGATCGCCAGGGATAAGCCGGATCTCATTCTTCTGGATATTTCGCTGCCGGAGATGGATGGGAACGAGGTGCTCCGCCGACTGCGCGCCGACAAAGCAACGTCCGCCTTGCCGGTGATCGCGCTCACGGCGCACGCCATGGCGGGTGATCGCGAGAAATACCTGGCCACCGGATTCGACGACTATGTCACCAAGCCGATCCTGGAGGAGGAAATCCTCATTTCGACCATCCACAAGGTATTTGCGGGTCGCGCCTCGCCGGCGTGAGATAGCGACATCCGCAGTTGTTTAATGTTACGTTGGACAAGCGGAAGTGATTATCGGGAAGAGCATTCCGAAGAAAAGTGTTGCCGTTCATGGGCGGCACGTGTCACCGTCTCGTGTCGACTTGAGTCGGCAGGCGGTCATCAATTTCCCCCCGGACAACTGCGATGCGACGTTCTTTCGATTCTGCGAAGGTAACTGAGGAAGTGGCACAGCCGCCAGGTATGATCACGGCGGGGTGGGCCAAAAAACCTCGCGGCCGCGAAGCCGATTTTTAAGTGAGGTAATCTTGTGCAAGTAGAACGCATCCGAGTCCTGCTTGTCGAAGATGATCCCAGCCAAATGGCCTTGGTGGAGGCGATCCTCCAGCGGGAAAAGGGAGTGGTGTTTGAAGTCAAAACGGCCGATCTGCTTTCCGCCGCCTTCAAGCCATTGAGAGAAGAGCAAATCGATATTGTACTGCTCGACCTGTCTCTGCCGGACTCGCATGGCATCGACACTTTTCTCAAGGTTCGCGAGGTGACCTGCCACACACCGGTCATCGTGCTCACCGGCAACGACGATGAGGAACTGGCCCTCGAAATTTTGCGGCGGGGTGCGCAGGATTACTTGTTCAAAGGCACCGTCGATGGCCCGCTCCTGGTGCGCGCCATTCGTTATTCAATCTATCGCATCCTTAGTGAGCGAAATCTCGAAGAGCAACGGACTCGCCACCGTCTGCTCATGGAAGGTATCCCGGACGTTCGGATTTATTTCAAGGACGCTGGAGGCCACTTTTTGGAAGTGAATCATGCCATGGCGAACTTTCATGGCTTCAACGATCCGCGCGAGGTCGTAGGTTTGACGGACTATGATCTCTTCAGTCGCGCGCATGCGGACGAAGCCGCTCGAGATGAGCGGCAGATCGTGAACAGTGGCCAGCCTTTGGTTGGAAAAATGGAGAAGGAGACCGATCAGGAGGGGAAGGTAACGTGGGCGTTGACCACCAAAATGCCACTGCAGGATGGCACCGGCCGAAACGCCGGCATCGTCGGTATATCCCGCGACATCACCGACCTGAAGACCACCGAGGAACGGCTATGGAGCGCGCTCGAGGAAGTGACGAAATCGCACGAGGAACTCAGTGAGACGCAGCTCCTTTTGATCCAGGCGGAGAAGCTGCGGTCGCTCGGGCAAATGGCGGCGAGCGTGGCGCACGAAGTCAAGAATCCGCTGGCCATCCTCAAGATGGGCATCGAATGCCTGGGCGAACACTGCTTTCAAGAGAATGAACAGATCAGCGGTTTGGTCGGGGAAATGAAAGGAGCCGTCCACCGCGCGGAGGGTATCATCCGCGACATGCTCGATTACTCCGCGGCGCATGAACTCGAATTGCGCGAGGTGTGCGTGAATAGCCTCATTGAGCGGACCCTGACTTTTGTGCGACACGAACTGGCGAAGGGAAGAGTCCGCGTGGTAACCGATCTCCCGGAGGGGCTGAGTTCCTGCCGGCTCGACGCGCCCAAGATCGAGCAAGTCTTCATCAACGTTTTCACCAATGCCTGTCACGCGATGCCGGATGGGGGTGAACTCACGATCGCAACTTCGGAAAAGTTGGTCGAGTCCGACGATCCCGAGATGGAGGGCGACAATGGACATCCGGTGCGATTTCGCCGCGGTGACAAGGTGGTTGCGGTGACCATTCGTGATACCGGCACGGGGATTCCCGAGGATAAGTTGCCCAAAATTTTCGACCCATTTTTTACGACCAAAGATTTGGGAGAAGGTTCCGGTCTTGGTCTGGCGGTGGTGAAGAAGATCATCGACCTGCACCAAGGCAAGATCAGCATCGTCAACGCCGAGGGTGGTGGGGTATTGGTGACGGTGGAATTGAAGTGTTTTTCCGGCTCGTAGAGCGCTCGGGCGACGCGGACGAGTGTCCTGTCGCCTTACTATCCGATTTTGAAAAGCAGAGTTACGATAACTCCGCCGGTCGGCCGATTCTGCACATTGATTAACCCGTGGTGCCGATCCATGAACTTTCGGCTGACTGTTAGTCCCAGGCCGATTCCGCTTCCCGTGGGCTTGGTGCTGAAAAAGGGTTCGAAGATTTTACTGAGATTATCCGGCGCGATTCCGGAACCGTCGTCGCTGATTTCCACGACGATCGCTTTGTCTCCTTCCCGAAATCGGATGCCGGAGCGATCGCCCGAATCGAAAGCGATGTCTTTCGCCTGAACATTTTCGACCGCCGTGCGGACGGCGAGTTGTCCGCCTTCCGGCATGGCTTGGAGAGAGTTGGTGAAAACGTTGACGAAGACCTGTTCGATCTGGCTCGTGTCGATTCGCGAAGGCGGCAAACTGGCGGCCAACTCGCGAACGATGGTCACTTCTGCGCGGGCGAATTGATCGGCGAGCGCAGTGAACGCCGCTTCGATGACCGCGTGGAGATCTCGATCCTGCATCCCGTGTTCGCCTTCACCGGGAAGTTCCATCAGGTTCGTGATCACCTTGTTCGCGCGTTTCATGGCCTCGCGCATTTCGTCGATGATCACGCGATCGTCGTCGGAGCCGGCGCGGTCGCCGACAAAGGCCAGCCCCATCTCCAGGATGGCCAAGGGATTGCGAACCTCGTGGGCGACACCCGCCGCGAGCCGTCCCACGGACGATAGTTTTTCCGCTTCGATCAGTTGGGCCTGTGCTTTCTTGAGGCTCTCATGTGCGCGGATGAGGTCGTGATTTGTTTTCACAGCCGCCTCGTAAGTCGAGAGCAGAAGGCTGAGGATTTGACGCCGGCTCGCATTGACGACGTGGCGTTCATTGGAGATTTCCACGACGACTCCCTGATCGTCCTCGCCGCCGGCGCCCGGCTTGGAACAGGAGAGAACACTGCGCACGCGCGCCATCAGAAAATCCTCGTCCACCGGCTTCATCACGTAGTTATCGGCGCCGCTTTCGAGACCGGCGACGATGTCCTTGGGCGCGGAAAGTGAGGTCAGCAGGATGACCGGAATTTTCCTCAAGCGATCGTCGCCTTTGATGCGCCGGCAAAGACCGTAGCCATCCATTTCCGGCATTTGAATGTCACTGACGATGATCGTCGGGTAAATCTTTTCCAAGACTTCGAGCGCCTCCCGCCCGTTGTTCGCTGTGGTCACCTGGAACCCATATTTTCCGAATAACACCTTGAGGTGAAACGCCTGCGTCAGGCTGTCCTCGACGATCAGGACCGTGGGCGGGCCGGCGCTATTGGTTGGGTTCATGTCGTGCGGCGTCGACATGCTGCACCTGCGAGTAACCGGGGGCAAGTGCAGATGCCGGTGTCACCTTCGCTTTCGCGAGTCCAGCCGATAATCGTGCAGAGCGTTGCGTCGAAAATCCCGCATCCCGGAGGCGTTCGAACGCTAATCCTCCGCTTCCGCGTCCCGGGCGCGATTTTCGAAGCGGGTGAATTCCTTCAAAAAAGTGAGGGGCACATCACCGACGGGGCCATTGCGCTGCTTGGCCAGGATGAGGGTCGCCTTGCCTTCGGCTTCCTTTTTCTCTTCGTCGGACTCCGCATAGTATTCTTCGCGGACGAGGAGACCGACGACGTCGGCGTCCTGCTCGATACTGCCGGATTCGCGGAGATCGCTCAGGCGCGGCCGGCCCCGGCTCTCGCCGCTGCGCGATTCCGGGTTACGATTGAGCTGCGCGAGAACCAAGATCGGCACATTGAGTTCCTTGGCCAGTCCTTTGATGCCCGACGAAATTTCCGCGATCTCCAATTGGCGATTATCCTGGGCCCGCCGCGATGTGCTGCGGAGGAGCTGGAGGTAGTCGATAAAAACCGCCTGGATGTCGTGATGCGCCTTGAGGCGGCGGCATTTGGCGCGCAACTCGAGGATGGAGAGGCCGTGCGAGTCGTCGATGAAGATTTTGCTCTCCGCAAGCTTCGAGGCCGCGGCCTGGAGTGCGGGGAAATCGCGCTCCGAGAGGAAGCCGTTACGGACATTGCCGAGATTCACCCGGGCGCGGGAACACAGAATGCGCTGCACCAATTGCGACGTGTTCATTTCGAGCGAAAAAACGGCGACCGGCAATTTGGCTTCGAGGGCCATGTGCTCGGCGATATTCATCGCGAACGCGGTCTTGCCCATGGACGGGCGCGCCGCAATGACGATCATCTCCGCGCCGTGCAGGCCGTCGGTCATGCGGTCCAGTTCGGCGAACCCCGTGGGCTTGCCGGTAATGGCCCCGCGCCGTTCGTAGAGCTCTTCGATGGAGCGGATTGCCTTGAGCACCTGCTCGGTCATGCTCACGGTCTTCTCCTTGTAGCGATCCTGGGCGATGGCGAAAATCTTCGCCTCGACGTCGTTGAGGAGGTGCGGCACGTCTTCCTGCTCCTCGTAGCTCCGGGCGGCATATTCCGTGCAGACCTTGATGACCTCTCGAAGAGTATATTTCTCCTCGAGAATCGTCACGTAATACTCGGCATTCGCCGCCGTGGGAAGGAATGTGAATAACTGATTAATAAACGCCCCGCCGCCAACTTGATCGAGCTGATTCCGGTCGCGCAGGACCTGCGTCAGCGTGATGAAATCGATCGGACGTTTTGCGTCCCACAATTCCATGAGAGTTTCGTAGATTTGCGCATGCGCTGGGAGGTGAAAGTGCTCCGGCTTGATCTGCTTCTCTGCGCAGAGCACACCGATTTCACGCGGCGCCAGTAAGAACGAGGACAGCACCCCCTGTTCGGCATCGGGCGCCTGTGGGAGCAACCTGTGAATATCCGGCAAATAAGTGACCTTTTGCCTTAGGTCAGCGCCGGGGTTGTCCCCGCTTTTTTTGGCGGGCTTCCCAGACTTGCCGGAAGCCTCGTTTGACATAGTCGCCTACTTTGCCGAGTGCTTGGCCTTGGGTTTCGCCTTGAACCCCTTGTCCTTCTCCTCGGACTTCTTGTCCTCGGCGTCGGCCGCCTTGGCCTCGTCGGCGCCCTTGGCTTTGACGATCACGGTGAGCTTGGCCGTCACGTCGTGATGCAGCTTGATCGCCACTTCGTGGTCGCCGGTATCCTTGATCGGCTTGTCGAGGTGAATCTTGTGGCGGTCGATTTCGATATGGCCGCCGAGCTCCTTCTTGATGCGCTCGGCGAGATCCGCCGCGGTGATCGAGCCGAAAGCCTTGCCGGTTTCGCCGGTCTCGAGCTCCAGGGTGATCTTGAGCTTATTGATCCGGCGGGCGAGTTCCTCCGCTTCGTTGAGCTCCCGCCCTTCGCGCTCGGCACGCTTGGCCTTGAGCAGATTCAGACGCTTGAGGGTCGCGGGCGTGACTTCGAGAGCGAGTCCCCGGGGAACGAGAAAATTACGCGCGTAGCCGCGCTTGACCTTCACGACATCGGCTTCGGCGCCGAGATTCGCGATCTTTTCGGTGAGGATGATTTCAGTCGTGGACATGGAGAAAAGGGTGTGGCCCGTCGAATGCGGGGCGGCTCCTGCAGCGTATCG
>Ga0206824_10275_pt1 | contig 14550 bp, 14 predicted proteins | sample Alteio_BWOrgCont_82_FD_152874 | JGI IMG/M metagenome (GOLD analysis project Ga0206824, IMG submission 152874) | Enriched cells from forest soil in Barre Woods Harvard Forest LTER site, Petersham, Massachusetts, United States -... | ecosystem: Environmental > Terrestrial > Soil > Temperate forest >...
GAAGTTTGCGCAGGCAGAGGCGCAGGGCGTCGGCTTTGCGATCGAGCACCTCGGCGCGACGGTCGATTTCCGCAGCGACGGCTTCGATGAAATCGTCTTCGAGCTGGGAGTTGAGGTGCTGCTTTTGGGAGGCGCGCCGGTAATTGAGAATCTGGTTCGTGGCGATCTTGCGCGCCCAGGCGCGGAAGTTGGTCCCTGCCTCGAAGTTCGCGAAGTGCTTCCACATCGTGACCTTCACTTCCTGGAGGATGTCCTGGGCATCCGCAGCGCTGGCGACGAGGCTGTAGACATAGGTCGCCAGCCAGCGGTCGTGCTGGGTGAGCAGCCGCAGGTAGGCCTCGGTGTCAGCCGTTGGATCTGGGGGATGGGCGTCCATGTTTGGAGCCAGAAGGTTTGAGGGAGAATAGTTTGGACACGATTTTTTCGAAAGGTCGATGGGAGCCGGATTTTTTGGGGGCAAGATGCGGGTCAGGAGGCCCATGCGCCGGTGTGGTGATAAATGATGACTTTTTTCGGAAATTTCGGGTGTTTACTCTGGGGCCTCAGCAGGGATGTTGACTGGAAAAGAGGTCTGAAACTCGAGGCCGAGGCACGGGCAATACGGTTGAATGGTGTCATGCCAGCGTCGTTGGGAGCGGCGAAGAGAAAGGCAAGCTCAATTTCCGGTTTCCGCGCGCTTCAATTTGCCTCCCACTGATGATCAGAGAATTGCGCCGGTAAACTTTTGGCTGGTCGCGAGGGATTCCGGGCCGATTTGGGGTTGACCGAGGGGACACTCTGGAGGGGCGGAGCGACTGGGAATAATAGAAAGATGGGGCGGCCGCCTCGTGGTCACCTGGCAGCGAAAAGCTCAACACCCAACAGCGCCTGGCGTGATCGGTGGCGAGAGGCTTTGATCGCGCGGAGTTTTTGCCGGTCCATCAACCTCGAGCCCCGTCTCCTGGCGTGAAAATCCGCAGCCGCCCAAACTCGACAACCCAAAGCTCGCCGCTCGGCGACCGCGTTTCCAACAGCCGCGGCAATTCTCGAAGAAGTCGCTCGATCAGTGGCAGCGTCGCCTTTTGCGGCCGGAGAACGATGATCCCAGCGGGGTTTTCGCGACTGGAAAGCGAGTGGGATTGGAGAAATCGAGGTCGAGGGGGATCATCGTGCGCTGCTCGGACACGCACACTTTGTAGATCGTTTCGTCAGGGCGTCCGCTGAGATCCTGGGCCCGCACATTGGCGACATCATGGCCAGCGCTGATCAGCGGTGCCGCAAAGCGCGGATCAAGATTCTCGTCCAGTTTAAGCCTCATGCTCCCGCCGGCTGCCAGTCCACCACATGCTCCCGCGTGGCGGCTGCGCCATAGGCGATGGCGGCCCGGATGTCTTCCAGCGCGAGTTGCGGAAACGAAGTCAGCAGTTCAGCCTCGCTCACGCCTTCGGATAGGTTGTCGAGGATCAACGAAACCCATAGCCGCGTGCCGCGGATACATGGCTTTCCGAAGCAGACGTTTGGATCCACGGAAATACGCGCAAGAAGATTTTCGGCCGCCATGCCACCAGTATACAGTCCTGCGGCGGCGTTGTCGACGCGATGAGTTTTTTAACCACGGATTTCGCGGATGGCTCGGATTTGCCACTGGCGAGAGGGGAAGCACGGGCGGAGGGGCCGCGTGTGAGGTGAGCAGAAATCTCGAACGGGGCGCCGCTCCGCGGCGCAGGGCGACTGGAAAGTCGCCCCTCCCAGGGAGGGCGCGGCGCGCTTACATCCGCTCGGGAACTTCGATGCCGAGGAGGCCGAGGCCCTGGCGGAGGACTCGGGCGGTGGCGTCGCAGAGGGCGAGACGGCTGGCGCGGGTGGCGCCTTCGGATTGCAGGACCGGGCAGGTCTCGAAGAAACCGTGGAAGGTCGAGGCGAGCTCGTAGAGATAGTTGGCCAGCAGGTTGGGGCGATAGTCGTCGAGGACTTGTGGGAGGACTTCGCCGAATTGCAGGAGCTTTTTCGCGAGCGACAGTTCCGCGGGTTCGGCGAGCACGAGGTCGCCGGCTTGCTCGGTGAGCGCGCCGCGCTCCTCGCCTTTGCGGAAGATCGAACGGATGCGGACGTAGCTGTATTGCAGATACGGCGCGGTGTTGCCCTGAAAACTCAGCATCTTGTCCCAGGAAAAGATGTAGTCGCTCTGGCGGTTGGGAAGGAGGTCGGCGTATTTGACCGCGCCCAAGCCGACCACGCGGGCGATTTCGCGACGGTCGGCTTCGGGGAGCGTGGAATTCTTTTCGGTGACCAAGGCGAAGGCGCGCTCTTCAGCTTCGTCGAGGAGGTCGGCGAGTTTTACGGTGTCGCCACTGCGCGTTTTGAAGGGCTTGCCGTCGTCGCCGAGGATTTTGCCGAACCAGACGTGCGCGAGCGTCACCTTCGACGCCAGGTCGGAATGCCAGCGACGGAAGATCGCGAAAAGCTGTCGGAAATGGTGCTGCTGACGGCCGTCGGTGACGTAGACGATTTCGTCGGGTGACCAGGTCTTGAGGCGATACTCCAGGGTGGCCAGATCGGTGGTGGTGTAGTTGGCGGCGCCGTCGCCCTTTTGAACGATCGCCGGAATCGGCACCCAAGTTCCTTCGCGCTGAATGAGGAAGGGGTCTTCCTTTTCGGGCAGGGTGCCATCGGAGAAGACGCAGAGGGCGCCTTCGCTTTCGCGGGCGATGCCGCGGGTGCGCAATTCGTCGACAACCGTTTTCAACTGAGGATTGTAGAAGCTTTCGCCAAGCGTGACGTCAAACTTCACGCCGAGGCGGCCGTAGATGGCGTCGAATTGCGCTTGGGAAAGGCGCTGCATCTCGTGCCAGAGGGCGAGATTCTCGGCGTCGCCATCCTGCAGTTTGACGAGTTCGCGATGGACGTTCTCCAAGGTTGCGGGGTCGGATTCGCAACGGGCGCTGATGAGCTTGTAGATGCGCTCCATTTCGGCGAGGGCGTCGGCTGCGAGGGCATCGCGGTTCAGTTCGGTTTTCCAACCGACGAGGAGCATTCCGAATTGTGTCCCCCAATCCCCGATGTGGTTGTCGCGCACGACACGATGGCCGACGAACGCGGCGATGCGGGCGAGGGCATCCCCGAGAATGGTGGAGCGAATGTGCCCGACGTGCATGGGCTTGGCCACATTGGGCGAACTGAAGTCGATGACGATCTGCCGGGCGTGGTCCGGTTGCGGGACGCCGAGGCGGTCGTCGTTCAGGAATTCAGAGAAACGCTGGGCGAGCCACTCGGGTTTGAGACGGAAATTGATGAAGCCGGCGCCGGCGATTTCGGGCGGGGCGCAGATGTCGGCAACATCGAGTTTGGCGATGATGTCCTGGGCGAGCTGGCGCGGGTTGGCGCGCTGCTGTTTCGCCAGGATCATGGCGATATTGGTTTGGTAGTCGCCGAAACGGGTGTCGGCGGCGGTTTGCACTCGGGCGTCGACATTGCCGAGGTGGCTGGTGGCGGCGCGGACTTTGGATTCGAGGAGAGCGGAAATGGTCATCAGCGATGGTGGCGGGCCGTGTCGGGTTGCGGGATGGATTCAACCCTTTCAGGGTTGGACCCGTCTGGGTGGTTCCCCAGGGTAGCGACTGCGTCGCAACCCTGGGCTGGACGATGGAACGCCGTTGGCGTTCTCCGAAGCATCCGGGAGACCGAAGCGCCTGCGGCGGCTCAGGACTTCCCGGTGCCGTCGTTTTTGAAGATACTCAGGATTTCGGCGGCGGAGGCGGCGGTGCCCAGACGCTCCCGGGTCGAGCGGTCGTTGAGGAATTTGGCGATGGCCGCGAGCGTTCGCAGGTGGGTCTGGAACTGATCCTTGGGGACGACGAAGAGGACGATGAATTTGACCGGCGCATTGTCCAGGGAATCGAACTCGATACCCGACATCGAGCGTCCAAAGGCGGCGACGACCTTATCCACCCGGTCGGAGGAGGCGTGCGGGATGGCGATGCCGAAACCGATGCCGGTGCTCATGGTTTCTTCGCGCTGCCGCAGGGCCGCCAGGACGACGTCGCGATCTCCCGGTTTGACCTGCTTTTGAGCGACGAGCAGATCGATCAATTCGACAATCGCGCTCCATCGTTCGGTCGATTTCATGTCCGGGAGGATCTGATCGACAGTGAGTAGATTACCGAGGTCCATTGATGAGAAAATAGCAGCCCTTTGGAAAGGGTCGCCGACTGTAACAACGCAAGGTCGGTTGACAAGTGCGATTTGGACAGAGGGGAACGGGGATTGCCTCCTTTGCGCCGTAGGCGTCTCGCCTTCGGCCCGGCTTTTGATTGTTTGCAGCGGGAGCCCGCTCTTTTGCGGGGCTCGTCCGTGGGTGCGGTTGGCGGGGCAGGCAGAGGATTTTCGATTAGCTCCGCGCAAATCCTGCTCGCCTCGCGGGGGCGGTTCCGCCATTTCTCGGGTGCATGAAGATTCTTTTTACCGGAAGCGAAATGGCCCCCCTCGCGCGCACCGGCGGTCTCGGCGACGTCCTCGAATCGTTGCCCGCAGCCCTCGCAGCCCATGGACACGAAGTGAGCGTGGTGGTCCCCTGCTACCGCGGGTTGCCGGAACGCACGGACCTGAACGTGCAAAGCACCGGAGTGGAGATTTCGGTGTCGGTCGGCTTCAAGCGGTTGCCGGCGGAAATCCTGGAATGCACCGCGCCCAATGGGGTGCAGATATTTCTGGTGCGGCAGGACGAGTTTTTCGATCGCACGGGGTTGTACGGCGTGGAAGGGCACGACTACACGGACAATGCGGAGCGGTTCATCTACTTCTCGCGCGCGGTCGTGGAATTGGCGCGCCGGGCGATGCCGCCTCCGGACATCCTGCATGTGCATGACTGGCAGGTGGGCCTGATTCCGGCGCTGGTGAAAGAGCGGAAGCTGCCTTTCAAAACGGTGCTGACGATCCACAACCTGGCCTATCAAGGCAGTTTTTGGGGGCTCGATTTCGGGCTGACCAATCTGCCCGGCCACTATTTCTCGGCCTCCGGCGTGGAGTTTTATGGGAATTTAAATCTGCTGAAAGGGGGGATCGTTTTTGCCGACGCGGTGACCACAGTGAGCGAACGTTATGCGCGGGAAATTCAGACGCCGGAAGGCGGCAGCGGCCTCGATGCAGTGATGCGCGAGCACGCGCACAAGCTCACGGGGATTCTCAATGGGGTCGATTACGAGATCTGGGATCCAGGCAAAGACGAGTTGCTGCCGAAAAAATACACGCCGAAGAATCTCGCGGGGAAACAGAAGTGCCGTGAGGAACTGCTCACGGAATTGGGGCTGGCGCCGAAACCCATGGGGCCGGTGCTGGTGATGGTGACGCGGCTCACGCATCAGAAGGGCATCGAACTGCTCTTCCCGCTGCTCGACCGTCTGCTGGCCGATGATGTCCGTTTAGTCATTCTCGGCGAAGGGCACGCGGCGTTTGAGCGCGAGCTCATGCTGGCGAGCCGGCGTTACCCGGAACGCTTTGCCTATCGGCAAAGCATGGACGAAAAGCTGGCGCATCTCATTTACGCGGGCGGCGATCTGTTCCTGATGCCGTCGCAGTTTGAGCCGTGTGGGTTGAGCGCGATGTATGCGCTGAAGTACGGGACGTTGCCGATTGCGCACGCGACCGGCGGGCTTTACGAGAGCGTCCAGGATTACGATCCGACGAACGAGAGCGGCCAGGGTTTCCTCTTTTATGAATACACCGGCGAGGCGTTTTGGGACGCGATCATGCGGGCGCGGGGGTATTTCTCCGATGCCGAGCGGTGGAAAAAGCTGCGGTTACGCGCGATGGCGTGCGATTTTTCGTGGGCGGCGGCGGTGCCGAAATACGAGGAGATTTACAACCGCGTGTTGAGCGCGGGGCACTAGGGAGGGACGGAGGGACGATGGGAAAGAAGAGAGCGTGCGAAACGTGCTTACTCGCGTTCATCGTCCCATTCTCCCATTTTCCTTCCGTCCTCCGGCGCACCAGCCGGGGCCATGCTTAGGAGTACTTCACGCTTTTCCCGGGCTCCATCTCGAAATCGAGGGTGAGCGCGGCGGCGGTGTGGGGCTTGATGATGTCCGCCACGAACTTCATGTAGATGGCTTCGTCCTCGGTCATGGCCAGCTTGTCCATCGACTCGAAATCGAGGGCGATGAAAAACGGCCATTCCGATTTCGGATCGATGTTCTTGCCACACCTCACGCTGAGGATTTCGGGAATCTTGAGCAGCGTCATGCGCGTCGAGATCATGAGTTGCTCCAATTTCGCCGGGGTAACTTCCGGCTGGAGCTTGAAAAGCGTGATGTGGTGAACCATGAGACGATTGATTTGCTCAGAAACGGGCAGGCATGGCGATGATGGAGTGCGAAAATTTTCCGCAGCTCAAACCCGAGGTAAAAAGGCCGCCTATCGCCGCCAATCGAGGGCGCCCTTCTTGATCGCGTAGACGTAACCGACCGTCAGGACGCCGATGAAACTCAGCATGTACCAGAAGATGTTGGGCCCGTGGTGCGCGATGTGGTCCCGATAAATGACGGCCCACGGATACATGAAGACAATCTCCAGATCGAAAAGGATGAAGAGCATCGCCACCAAGTAGAATTTCACGCTGAAGCGGGGCTGGGCCTCGCCAATGGCGAGCATCCCGCATTCGTACGCGGTATCCTTGGTCGGATTGCGTTTGCCGGCCTTGCCGAGAATGACGCTCACAATGAGCGCCGACGCGGCGAAGACAATCGCGACGATCACCTGGAAAAAGATCGGCAGGTACTCTTTCATATCCCCGAGCAGTCCCGAAAACGCGGAACCTTAGGCTGCGGCGGGGGCCGGAGCCGGAGCAGGAGGCGGGGTCGTCTGGAGCGTAGCGAGTTGCTTCGGAATGCCCTTGTACTTCTTGCCATCTTTCTTCACCATGCCGCGGGCCACGAGGTTCTGAAGCTTCTCATAAGCGCGCAGGCGCAGCATTTCTTCACCGCCGCTCGCCGCATTGCGATTCCGGAGATTTTCGTGAACCACGTCAAAGAGTTCTTTAAATTCGTAGGCACTCTTCGAGTGAAGAACGGAGGCCAGTTCTTCGGTCACCAAATCAGGAAGCCGACGGGAGAAAGCGGTTTTCTTGTGAATAGGCATAGGGTGGGCAGTGTAGCACGTCCGTTTCGATTCACGAACTAAATTTTCGCTTTCCCGCAATTTTTGCTAATAATGGGGCCATTATTGCCCAGCAGAGGCCGCTTTTTCGGCCGGAGGGGTCGCAGAAGTGGAATCGGGCTTGGCGATGGGGGCCGGCGGCGGGGCCGCTGGTTGAACCGGCTGCGGTTGAGGCGCTTGCAGCAAGCTCGGGTCCAGTTTCAAGCCTCCGGCTACGGCATTTTCAATCATGGGAAACGCCGCGGCGATGGCTCCGCCGATCGAAACACCGATGACTTGATTAAAAGTGAGAGGCCCGACCGACTCGACCAAAGTGCCGTCGGCGGTTACCGATTGTGAATAAACCGCCGGAGATAGGTGTTTACTGATCGACTCGGTGCTGGGGAGCTTTCCCGCGTCTACGTATTTGGCGGAATCGGGCGCAAAAGCCAGGGTCATCGCCAAAAACGGTCGAAAAGTGCCATACGAACGCTCGACAAGTGTTTTCAGATCGAGATACCCAAACCCTGAAGTCGGGGTACCAACGGCCTTGATGGCGTCGGCAAAAGCGGGCGACGCCGAAATCGCCGCCTTCCCTTCCTTCAGATGTGCCAGACCGGCCAGCACCTCCGGTTGGCTAAAGCCGATGACGAGAAAACGATCATTCAAAGCGACCGCGGGCGAAATCGACAACAGCCCTTGGGCGGGCGGGCTTTGATAAATCGTGGAGCCATCCTTGTCTTCGCGGCCCCAGGGCGCGCTACCCGATGAATCGTCGGTGAAAGCGTCAACAAACTTCTTCGCGACCGCCGGATCCTGCACGTCCATGGCCAAAAGGGTGGACGGTTGAGGCGCTCCCTGCCCCCAATTGATCAACAAGCCGAATTCCGGCCCGAAAGCCTTGCTAAAATCGCTCAACTTGAGCCCCTTTTCGGTCAAACCGTGTTCGAACGCAGCGTAACCGGGCAACATCGCACTGAACATTCCCAACGAGGAATTCGATATGTCGACGCTCTTGGGCAGCGCGCTGGAGTAGACGAGGAAGGTATTCGGGTCGCTCAAGGCGAGCGCGCGCTGGGCCAGCGGCGGCTCGGCAGTGCCGCCCGGGCTGAGGATAAAAAGCGTGTCGCGCATGAGCGCGTTCTCAAATTTCGTCCCCCACGCGATGGCCTGATACTTTTTGATCTCAGCCAATTCCTTCGGATCGGGCGCTTGGCCGCTGGTCACGAGCAGCGAAGTGATCCGGTCGGTGATGCTGGCGAGCTGGGCAAAAAGCACCACCTCGCCATCGGCCGGAAGGTGCGCGGTGCTCTTGCGATACAGTTCGTTCGCGCCAATTCCTTTCTCCCCGAGCCCCTTCTCCGCGATGTCCACGGTCTGGCGGAGAAGATCCAAATCGTTCGCCACAAAATACCAGCCGCCACGGAAGGCCTCGCCAATAGTGGTGTCCTGATAGGTGAACGTCTCGATCTCGGTGGCCCCCTGCATGACCACGTCGGACTTGCCAGCGGGCCAGTTGCGCTTGAATTCCTCGCGCGGTTCGGCGAGCAACGCCTGGACTTCGGTCTTGCGACCGATGAAGGAAAACCCGGCGATGAACCGCGGCTGATTGCCCTCGATGGAAGTCACGGCGATGAAGGCTTCCCCCGGCGCGACGCGCTCGAGCTGCGCGAACTTTTGCTCCCAGAGCTTCATCTGCGGCGCATTGGCGCGGGGCTTTGCCAGGAACGCTTTGACCTCGGGCTCCTCGCCGATTTGGGCGAGCGCCGTCTTCGGCCATCGCTCGGCGGTGCGGGGCAAGTCGGGCAGGTGCACGAAGAAAATCGTCTCCGCCGGCGCGAGGTCGGTGGCCGGCACATGATGTATGACCGCCTTCTTGAAGTACATGAACGCCACCGCCGCGATGGCCACAAGGACGATGACTGCCGGAATGACTTTCTTCATAGATGGGGTAGCGGAGGGGGAATGAATGCGGAAAGCGTACCGTGGCGAGGAAAAAGTGCGGGCGGACGGACGGGGAGAACGCGTAGAATTGGCTGGAAATGAGGCTCGGCTGAACGCAGCGGCTGGCTTTTCGACGGCGACTTGGGCGCGGGCCGCACGTGCGTCGTCGCCGCTCCCAGGGATTATGGACGCTGGTAGACGCCTACGTACTGCCATCCGGCGGCGCTGACTTGAAAGAGTTCCACGCTGATCGGCCATGCCGTGGCGTGATAGGCGTCGAAGACCATCGGGTAGTAATCTGCGTAATTGCTGGCCAGCGCCGGAAAGACGTAGGCGGTGAAGCGATTGGGCACCACGACGAGCACCTTCTCGCCCAAGGTGTCGCGGAAAAGGTCGAGGAATTTGGGCGCGAGCACCGCACTGGCCACAATCGGGCGATTTGACCGGAGCTCGGCGTATTCGATCACCTGTTTGGCGTTGCGCTCATAGTGCGGGGTAAGTGACGCAAGATCCGCCGCGGCAGCGATGTCCGCCCGCCGTTGGATTTCTTCCTGGGTGAGGTGAAACTCATCCCAAATCTGGCGCGTCGGAAACAAGTAATCATCCCCATTGACCACGATGGGCGTGAGCACAGTGCGCTGCGCCCCGGGAATTTCCCATTCCACCTGGCGGTGCATGAATTTCGGCTCGAGGATCACCCGCCACGGCTCGGAGGCGGCGGTGGGCACTGCGGTTTCTGGTTTCTGGTTTCTGGTTCCTGGTTGTTCTGCAGCGGCCGCTGGTTCCGTGGCTTCGGGAGTTTTGCTGCGGGTTTCGGTTTCGTCGGCAAGGTTCGTTGCCGCAGTAGAAAACCAGAAACCAGAAACCAGAAACCAGAAACCCGTTACGACGATCCGTTGTAGTTTCCACTTTGCGCGTCGTCCCACTCCCCTATCTTTCGCGGGATGATTACCTTTCTCGAAGGCACGCTCGTCGAGGCGTTGCCCACGCATGTGGTGGTGAATGTTCATGGAGTTGGCTATCTGGTGCACATTCCTCTCTCGAGTTACGACAAACTTCCTGCCGTCGGCGCGGCGATCAAGATTTTAACGCACCTTGCGATCCGCGAAGACGCTCACGTTCTCTACGGATTCATGAGCCACGCCGAACGCGATCTTTTCCGGTTGCTCGTGACGCATGTGAGCGGGATCGGCCCGAAGACCGCGCTCGATGTCTTGAGCGGCACCACCGTGGCGAATTTTAAGGCGGCGGTCGTAGCCGGCGACGCGGCGCTACTGGCCAAAACCAAGGGGATCGGGAGGAAAACGGCAGAGCGGATCATTGTGGAACTCAAGGACAAGGTCGGCATTGCGGCCGCGTGGGAGGCGGCCAGCGCGGCTCATGCGCCCACGCCCGAGGAAGCCAAGGTGACCGACGCGGTCCTCGCGCTGATTGCCCTCGGCTACAAGCAAGTCGATGCGCACAAGGCCGTGAAGCAAGCCCAGGAGAAAGGCGGGCCGGCACAATTGACCGAGGATTTGGTGCGGCAGGCGTTGAAGATTCTGATCTGACGGCTTCGCCGCAACATCCAACACCCAACATTCAACATCCAACATCCAATGGCACTCGCGGAGAACGTGAACTGAAAATGGACGCTGCACACGACCGCCTCGCCACGATTCGCGCCGCGATCCCGCCGGAGGGATTGTTTGCGGAAGAGGATCGGCGGCTTTCACCGGAGCCGTTGGTGATTGATCAGAAGCTAGCCGACCAACTCGCGCGGCTGGGGCATCGGCTGAACCGCTTCAATCGTGCTTGCAACGAGCTTTACCAGCGCAGTGTGTCGGGAAAGCAACCGGCGTGGATCGCGGATTATCTGGACCGCGGCAAGCCGCCGGAGCTCGTGGAGTTTTCGCGCCGCAAGCAATTCCGTGGCGAGGTGCCGCAGGTGATTCGTCCGAGTCTTGTCCTGACTGAAAAAGGATTCACGATTGCCGAACTCGATCCGATCCCGCGTGGCGTCGGACTCATGGCGTGGATGAATGCCACCTACGCGGCATTCGGGACGCATGACATTATCGGCGGAGCGAATGGCATCGCGGACGGATTTCGCTCCATCCTGGGCGAGAGTGCGGAGATTCTCGTTTCCAACGCAACGGCGATGGATCGGTCGGAGATGCAGTATTTAGGCCGTTTGGCGGGGAGCGGCGCGTTTCGTGTTCACGACGTCGATTCGTTCAGCGTCGAAGCTTCACAAAACGATTCCCCCGCCCCTGCCGGGGCGGAGCGCATGGCGGGGGGCGAACCGGTGGTTTCACCACCGGCTAATTTCCTGCAGCCCTCCGGGCTGCACGGCGCACCAAGACTGCGTAGCGCGGCAGGGCTCCATGGCGCAGCGGGGCTACATAGCTCGCCAGGGTCGCTGCTCTATCGGTTCTTCGAGCTTTTCGATTTGCCGAATATTCCGACGGCGGCCGCGATGATACAGGCCATGGCCGAAGGGTCGGTGCGAATGACGCCACCCATTAAGCCATATCTGGAGGAGCGGCTTTGGTTTGCCCTGTTTTGGCTGCGTCCGCTGCGGGAATTCTGGCGACGCGAACTGAGCGAGCAGCATTTTCTCGAACTGCAAAAAGTGATCCCGCACACGTGGATTCTCGATCCCGAGCCGCTGCCGCAGCACGCGGTCATTCCGGGGCTGGAGATTCAATCGTTCGAGGAATTGAAACAGTTTCCGCCAGAACAGCGCGACCTGATCATCAAGATCAGTGGCTTCGACGAGAAGGCACGAGACCGCGGCGGCTTCGTGCTCGGCCCCGAAGCGTCCCAGCAGGAATGGGAACAGGCGATCGCGAACGCACTCGCGGCGTTTCCCGCGCATCCGCACATTGTTCAGCGTTTTCACCAAGGCCGGATCGTCGAGCAGCGTTTCCTCAACGCGACGGGGCAGATCGAAACGATGCGCGGCCGGGTACGGTTGTGCCCGTACTATTTCGTGATCGATGGCAAAGCGGAATTGCGTGGAGCACTGGCCACGGTGTGCCCGGCGGACATGAAAATGCTGCACCCAACGAAGGATGCGATCCTGGCGCCGACGGCGGTGGCCACGTAACGGCTGGTTGCGTGCTCACAGTTGGAGATCCACGCCTTTCGGGTACAGGGTACAGCATCCGCGAAGACGATGGTGCGCTGCAGGGGTGGCGGCCTACGATCACCGTAGCGCCGCGGGAAATACGTGCGTAATCGCCCGGCTATTCCATCCGGTAATACCCATCCGGATTGTGCAAATAATAGCAATCCACCGGATTGATATGCGGGAGCACCATGTATGGCCGGCCTTTCGCATCGACCTTCTCCGTACCCGCCGACGCCTTATCGGCGCTGGCTGTTTGCTGCGCAGTCGTGGTCTGTTCGGAATCGGGATTCTTTCGCCAGGCGGTTTCGCGGCAACGGCCGACGACCGCATCGATCCAGTGCAGCTTCACGGCGTCGTCGGCAAATTCCTGCCAATCGCCCGATGCCGTGTGCGCGTACATTTGCTTCACAAATTCCTCGGTGCTGACGCCCATTTTGGCGGCGATGGGCGCGGCCAGACGATTCCACCATTGCTCGAGATTCTTGAGGCCTTCGCGCTGCTCGGTGAGGTTGCCCATCATGCCATTGGAAATCTGGTGATGGAGAATGACCGCGTTGGGATAGGCATAGGAACGCGGAGCCAACGTGGCGATGGCCGCCGCCATGCTCGCGGCGAAGGATTTCACGACCACATAGACCGGCGCGTTGCTGCTCTTCATGGATTCGAGAATCTTGTTGCCGGCCATGACGGAGCCGCCGGGTGAGTCGTCGATGACGATGAAGATCGGCCATTCCTTGTTCTTGTTGTTGAAGTAGTCGATACGCGAGCACACGAAATTTGCCGTGGCGGCGGTGATCAAGCCATTGAGCGAAATGCGGCGATCGCTGAGAATGAGTTCACCGTCGGGCGTGAGCGGATTCTTCGTATAGGTGGGCTGCTCATCGACGTAGGACGCGGCTTCCTCCTCCTTCTCGCGCTGCGCAAGTTTGGCGCGCAACTCCGCGGTCTTCGCATTCCAATCCAACTCGGTGGTCTTGAAAATATTCTGGCGCTTGGCGAGTTCCGCGGTGGCGAGTTCGGCCTCGATCTCGGCGCGATCGCGCTGTGCGCGCAGGTCGATCAATTGCGTCTGCAAAGCCGCCTGCTTGCGGGCATTCTCGAGAGCTGCGCTGCTGCTCAGCGCTTCCATCTCCACCTTGGCCGCATCGATCTCGATCTTTTTCTCGGCCATCGCCCGTTCGGCCCGGGCTTTCATCAAATCGCTTTCGTTCTTGAGACGAGCCAACTCCGACTGGCTCTCGGCGAACTCCTGGCGGAGCTTTTCGTCGCGGAGCGAGTTTTCGAGCTGGAGCCGGTCGCGCTGTTTGGTGAGGGCGGCGGTGTCGTCGCCTGGAGTGACGGGGGCGGCGGATGCGGGCGGCTCCGTGTGCCCGGATGTTAGCAAGGTGGCGAAAATTATCGCCACGGTGATACCCACGTTCGGAATACGAATCATGGAACTGACGAATGAGCAAGAACTCTGCCAAGCACGGATCATAACGCGCGTAAGCGACATGGGGTCGCCCGCATTTTCAAGTGGAGTTCATTGAAAAATCGCGACTTACACGATTTTTCTTTTCACTCCGATCGCTTCACGCGGGGTAAATACTCAACATCTTTTGCCGCTGAACTTACGCTCCGAGTACAAACGCCCAAGTTGGCGCCCGGTTCATTGGCGCGTTTTCACCGCGTCGTCTCGTTTCGTCCCGCCGGCGTTTATTTCTTACTCTTCCGTGGCGCCACTTCTCTGAGTGGCGCAGGCGTGCGCTGATCCAGGGGAATGTAGAGCAGTTCGTCCAAATTGAGTTTGCCGTCGTGGTTGAGGTCCTTTTCCGCGAAGACCTTTACGATGCGCCCCTCAGACATGTTGGCCGACATCCCCACTTGGTATTCATCAAAGCTGATTCCGCCATCGTGGTTGGTGTCGAAGTTTTTGAACGTCTGGACCAGCCGGGCATCCGCCGGGGAATCCGTCCGCGCAGTGGCGGATTCCTGTTTCCTTTTGGGCTCGTCCTTCCTCGGTGCCGGCGTGGCGGGCGCGCGCTGGTCCTGCGGAACGTAAATCAATTCCTGAACGTCCAATTGGCCATCGTGATTGCGGTCTTTCTCCAGGAAGACATTTTCCACGCGCTCCGGAGCCATGTTGCCGACCATCCCTGCCTTATACTCTTCGAGACTGATCCCACCATCACCGTCGCGATCAAAGTTTTTGAAAATCTGCGCCAGACGGGCATCCGGCGGAGTATCCGCCGCTTCGGCCAGCAGGGTGAAAGAGCAGAAGAGAATAACAACTGTGAGCGGTGTTTTCATCATGGAGCCGCTACTCGAAAGCGGATTGGAAGGCGGTTCAACCAGTAGTTGCCTGCGGATGGCAGACTTTTTTCGCGGTGGGGCGCGCGATGACC
>Ga0206824_10276_pt1 | contig 14513 bp, 11 predicted proteins | sample Alteio_BWOrgCont_82_FD_152874 | JGI IMG/M metagenome (GOLD analysis project Ga0206824, IMG submission 152874) | Enriched cells from forest soil in Barre Woods Harvard Forest LTER site, Petersham, Massachusetts, United States -... | ecosystem: Environmental > Terrestrial > Soil > Temperate forest >...
CAGGCACATTCACATTCAGGCATAAATTTTTATCGGGCTTATTATTTAGAAATGTTTCCAATAGAATTTTTGTCACTTTTTTAGATGTGTCGAGACTTTTATCCCAACCGTGACTACAAAGTGAAATTCCAATAGATGGTATACCTTCTAAAGCCCCTTCTAACGCGGCAGACATAGTGCCTGAATAAATTACATTTAAAGACATATTAGCTCCATGGTTAATACCCGAGAGACAAATATCAGGCTTCCGTTTTAAGAGATGATACTTACCCAATTTCACACAATCCGCGGGAGTGCCACTACAACTATATGCAAATTTTGTCCCGGGAAATTTTTCGGGTTTAACCACAATGCCGGAATGAACCGTAATGGCATGCCCCATTCCTGTTTGAGGGTTGTCGGGGGCTATTACACACACATCTCCAAAGGCTTTTGCAACCTCCACCAAAGCTTTAATTCCGGGTGCAGTAATTCCGTCATCATTGGTTACAAGTATCAAAGGTTTTTTATGTTTCATTCGTCTAATTATAGGACGTCAAAGCTATGTAAATATTAACACTCTTTAACGTAACAAGTACAGTAGCTTTTCGTTTAATAAGTACATAATACAAAGAACCATGAGACAATTAAAAATATCGCAAAAAGTAACTAACCGTGAAACACCCGGGTTGGATAAATATTTGCACGACATAAGCCGGGTGGACATGATAACTCCTGATGAAGAAGTTGAACTAGCCAAAAAAATACAAACGGGAGACCATGATGCATTGGAGAAACTTACCAAAGCCAATTTAAGGTTTGTGGTATCTGTTGCGAAGCAATACCAAAATAGGGGGCTTAGTTTACAAGACCTTATTAATGAAGGTAATTTGGGCTTAATAAAAGCGGCTAAAAGATTCGACCATTCCAAGGGATTTAAGTTTATATCATATGCGGTGTGGTGGATACGTCAAACCATTCATCAGGCATTGGCAGAAAATTCAAGACTTGTACGCTTGCCCGTGAATAAAATTAATGCTATTCATAAAATTTCCCAGGCAACTTCGCGCTTAGAGCAGCAATATGGAAGGGAACCCACTCCGGAAGAAATATCGGAAATGACAAAGATTACAGAGAGTGATATCCGTATCTCTATGCAAAACTATGCGAGGACCGTTTCCATGGATGCACCTTTTAACGGTGAAGATGATGACGGTAATATGTACGATGTCACTAAGGATGAGGATGCTATAAGCCCGGAAACGGAACTTTTAAAGGAATCTTTGAAGGTTGAAATTACGAGGACATTGTCTACTATTCCTACAAGGGAAGCAGATGTGTTAAAGTATTATTTTGGACTGAATAGTGTTCAACCCCCTCTATTAATTGAAGAAATAGCCCGCCGGCTGGAAATTTCACCGGAACGGGTAAGGCAGATAAAAGACAAGGCAATCAGAAGGTTACGCCATAATTCAAGGAGTAAAATTCTGAAAACTTATTTGGGCTGATATTTTTAGCCCATTGTTTGCTAATTTTGTAGATTAATTATCATCTATTGTGATTGGTTTACAAGATATAATACTTGTTTTAGCGGCATACCTTATTGGTTCCATACCTACTTCTGTATGGATAGGAAAGAGATTCTATAATGTAGATGTCCGGAATCATGGTAGTGGCAATTCCGGAGCAACTAATTCGGTAAGGATTTTAGGTAAAAAGGCAGGACTGATAGTCTTGCTTATAGATATACTAAAAGGTTGGGCAGCTGTTGGAATAGTGTGTTTTAGCTCCTATGCTTCGGGCAGCCCTCAACGCCTCCATTTAGAAGTAGCATTGGCATCCTCCGCTATTTTGGGGCATATATTACCTATATATGCGGGCTTTAAAGGCGGCAAAGGTGTCGCAACCAGCTTAGGAATTATAATTGCTTTTTCACCTATAGTGGCTTTACTTTGTTTTTTGCTTTTCGCCCTTGTTTTTTTTATATTCCATTATGTCTCCCTTGCATCAATTACAACTGCTCTTAGCTTTCCGGTATGGATGCTTGTTATGGCGAAAATGCAAAGTAAATGGGTTGTAGCCTTTTCAATTTTTCTTCCTATACTGGTAATATTTATGCATAGGGAAAATATTATCCGGCTACTTAAAAAGAAGGAATCCAAAATTCAATTGTTTAAAAAGCAGGGAGAGTAGAAAGATAATCCCCCGGTTATATTATTTAATGAGACACAAATACTATTTGCCTGATATATATATGGGATTATTTATCCGGGTGATTTGTGTTTTGTTTTTTATCGGGCTTGCAAAACCTTCTGCAATATTTGCCCAAGATAACGGAGCACACGAAACAGAAAAAAAACTAGTAAAAGCAGCAGCAGAATATTTTGAGCAGGAAGATTTTACACAAGCCGCTCCTCTCTATTCACAATTATTAAGCCTTTACCCTCGAGACCCGAATTATAATTATCGCTACGGGACCTGCCTGCTTTTTACTCAAGCAGATAAAAGCAAAGCTTTAAAATATTTACAGTTTTCCATTAAACAGTCTTCGGTTGAAAACCTTGCATATTACTACTTGGGAAGAGCAATGCACTTAAATTACAGATTTAACCAGGCAGAATATTATTATGAAAAATTTGGAAAGATGGCCTCCACTGCCGAATTGAAAAAATATCCGGTAACGCACTTAATTGAAATGTGTAATAACGCGAAGGAATTATTATCAAAATTACATGGATTAGATGTGCTTAGAAAAAGACAATTAGGCACTGCCAATTATATTGCGGGATATGATATGCATGGCAACAGAGGCGCTTTGATTTTTGAACCAGATGAATTTAAAACTAAACTTGATAAGCAGAAAAAACTCAATAGCCTCATGTATCTTACTCCCGATAAATCTCAGGCATTTTTTTCGAGTTATGGAAATGTTGAAAAGACGGGTAAGGATATATATGTTGTTAAACGAAAGTTTGACGGAACATGGGGAACTCCTGAAAATATAGGGACTGTTATAAATACTTCTTTCGATGAAGATTATCCTGTTTATGATGTTCCACGGCATACCCTTTATTTCTCATCCAAAGGCCATAACAGCATGGGAGGCTATGATATTTTTGAATCCGTTTATAAGGATTCTTCCAAAACATGGTCGGAGCCGGTAAATCTTGATTTTCCAATCAATACTCCTGATGATGATATTTTATTTGTGCCTGATACTTCGGGCGAAACCGCATTTTTCTCATCTACCCGCTCAAGCCCACAAGGCACTATAGATGTATATAAAATTATACCGCATCTTCATCCGCCTGAATCGGTGGTGGTTGAGGGTACTTTATACGGAGACGATAAAATACCGATAACCTGCAAAATTACAGTGCAGGATACCAAAACCAATAAAATAATACAAGCTTATACGGCAGATGGTAAATACTCTTTTAACCTTCCGAATGGAGGGAGTTACAACTTCATAATAGAAACATCCAACCATAAACCCCAGTCAAAATTATTGGTGTTGCCGGTTGAAGAAACGTCAGAAGCAATAAAAGAGGATATAAAATTTGATTCTTCAGGTACTGTTCAAATCAAAAATGTTCCGGAAGAAATGTCTAATGATTCCGATTCTCAGATTGCGGTTAACTATATACAGCACCAGGCACAAATGGACGTTAATATAGATACTAACTCCATGCAAAATCTCGTTGCAAAAAATCAATCCGGTACTCCGAATACCAAGCCACAGGATAAGATGAGTAATGGGAATACTAATTCTTCTGGAGCTACCAATACAGAATCTGATGTACAATTAGCACAAGAGGAACAACAATTAAATACTAAGGCAGCCAAGGCAATGGACTTTGCAGGAGATAAAATGGAGGAAGCTGAACAAATGGAAGCGCAAGCCAAGGGTATCTTAAGTCATTCCGGAGAAAACGCGGATAGCGTTACTACAGCACAAAACTTATTAAGCCAATCCAAAATATCGGAAGAAGAAGGAATGGAAGCATACCAGCTTGCCTCTGAATATAAAAGCGGAGCTACGCAAATGGAAATGAATAAGAATAAACAAGCTACAGGTAATAATAGTGAAGCTCCGACAGTACGATTAAGTCCGGGCGATTTAATACGCATGCAGGCTCAACAGGTAAAAGAAGATTCTTTCCAGGTTATAAGCACCAATGCTCAACTTACTCAAGATATAACTGCGTTACAACAAGTATCTCAAAATTATATTATACAAGCAGGGCAAACTAACGATTCTCAGAAAAAAATCGCATTACTGCAACAGGCAGATGACTTGTCAAAAAGTAAAGAGGAAAAGAAACAAGAGCTGAAAGAAAATAATGGACAATTGCAACAATTGCATGAAGAATATACTTGGCTTAACAGCAAAGCTATAAAGGCTGACAGTATGTATACAGCCTCTGCTAATAAAGGAGGCAGGGCAAATAACACCAATTCTATATCACAAGATGTATTGCAGCAAGAGATAAATGCATATACATCTACATACAGTTATAATGAAGATTCAACCGCAAATACGAATGATAGCGCCTATTTATCAAAAACAATAGCGACAAAGAATTCGAAATATCGTCATTCAAAAGGTGTGACTCGTACTTCCCAAGCAAGTAATATAACGACGACACCTGATACTACTGCCTCTCCTGTAATTGCAGCAAATAATCCTACTAGTAATTCTTCTACAACTAATAGCACGATTGAGAGTCAAACACAAGTAGCAAATACGAATACTATCGCACCTATTGCAACTGCCAGCCCTGTTGTTACTCCTTCAACAGCTAATAGTACGAGTGATCAGAATGCACAAGTAGCAAATACGAATGCTTCCGCTCCTTCAACAACTACTAGCACGAGTGATAATCAAAATCCACAAATAGCTAATACGAATACAACCACACCTGCAACAACTACTAATCCTGTTGTTGCTACTACTACTACAACTAACAGTACGAGTGATAATCAAAACATACAAGCAGCTAATACAAATACTACCGCACCTGTTGCAACCACTAATCCGGTTGTTACTCCTTCATCAACTAACACTACGAGTGATAATCAAAATCCACAAATAGCTAATACGAATACAACCACACCTGCAACAACTACTAATCCTGTTGTTGCTACTACTACTACAACTAACACTACGAGTGATAATCAAACACAAGTAGCTAATACGAATACAACCACACCTGCAACAACTACTAATCCTGTTGTTGCTACGACTACTAACAGTACGAGTGATAATCAAACACAAGTAGCTAATACAAATACTACTGCACCTGCAACAACAACTAGTGCAGATGTTACACTTCCAAATTTACAAGCAGCAAATACAAATACTACCACACCTATGAGTCCTATTGTTACTCCTTCAACAACTACTAGCACAAGTGATAATCAAAACATACAAGCAGCTAATACAAATACTACCGCACCTGTTGCAACTACTAATCCTGTTGTTGCTACTACAACTAACAGTACGAGTGATAATCAAACACAAGTAGCTAATACGAATACAACCACACCTGCAACAACTACTAATCCTGTTGTTGCTACTACTAACAGTACGAGTGATAATCAGAGTACACAAGTAGCAAATACAAATACGACTACACCTGTTGCAAGTGCAGATAATCCTCCTCCTGTTAATTCTTCCATAACTAACAGTACGAGTGATAATCAGAGTACACAAGTAGCAAATACAAATACGACTACACCTGTTGTAGATAATAATAATTCTGCTGCTACTTCAACAAATAATAATAGTACTAGTGAAAATCAAAGTGTGGAAGCGGGTTCTATACAAAAAAATGCAACAATCTTTACAGAACCGCACAGGTCGGCATATTCAGCATCCAAGCCTATTCCTATGGACCCACCTTTGCCCACAGGTTTAATTTTTAACATTCAGGTTGGAGCATTCCGGAATCCTATTCCTCAGGATTTATTCCGTGGGTTTGAGCCGGTAATAGCATTAAAAGGCAAAGACGGATTTATCCGTTATTCAACAGGATTATACGATTCATTCGATACGGCAAAAATTGTTTTGAGAAAAGTACGGAGCCTTGGGTATCCGGATGCCTTTATCATTGCATTTTATAACGGCAAAAGAATTTCTATGGCGGAGGCATTGGCAAAACTGGGGAGTAGTCCTGCTATTGCAACTACAGGACAAAATAATGGAAATGGCTCAAATGTTACAACAAATGATAATTCCCAAGCCGCAAACAATGTGTCTTTACCCAATAGCGGTGAAGAGGTTGCTATAGCTGAGAATACCATAGCGCCTTCTAAAAATGCGTTGATTAATGAAAGGAGAAGAGACCAAAAGGCTATAAAAGATACTGTGCCCCCTGATGCTACATCTATGGCCACGATAAAGGGATTAGTATATACTGTGCAAGTAGGCTCATTTTCGAAACGCAAAGGCTTTATAAGGCTGAGGAAAATAAAACAACTTTATACCTGGACTGATGACAATGGAACTGTAAAGTATAATAGTGGGACGTATAGCAGTGTGGCTGATGCGCAAGCGGCAAGAGATATTATTCGCGCCAATACATCTGTAAAAGATGCCTTTGTAACGGCTTACTATAATGGTAAAAGGGTTAATCCTGCTTTATATAAAGGTAAAATCAGTTCTGCAAATACAATAGTAAGTCAGGGTGCAGAAACGAAAAATAATTCTGATTCAACGGAAGAGAATAACCCATTTTCAATAGTCAGCAAAATGAATGTTATTTATAGTGTTCAAATAGCATCTTATACGGGGGAATTGCCTGTTGATGAGGCAAACAAAATATTAAAGTATGCAAGTGAAGGAATAATTCCATATAAACAGGAAACCGGAGTAACTGCATATTACGCGGGTACTTTTAACGATTATAAATCAGCTGAAAAATTGCAAAAAAAGTTTTTAAAGGAAGGTTTCCAAAATGCCTTTATAGTTGCTTATTATCATGGAAAGAGAATTTCATTTGAGGAAGCACAGGCTATAATTAACAAATAAGTCCGGTTTATTCAATATATTTGCGGCAATTTAACAGTCATGAAACAAGCTGAAACAAAAAGTAAAACGTACAAGCTTATGCTTTCCAACGATGACATACATACGTTTGAGTATGTAATTAAATCGCTTATGAAAATCTGCGGACACACTCAGGAACAGGCTGAGCAATGCGCATATCTTGTGCATCATACAGGAAAATGTGATGTGAAACGCGGAAGTTTAAAAGAACTAACTGCTGTGCATACGGCTTTGTGTAAATTACAGCTGACAGCCAGAATAGAAAAATAATATGCTTCCTATACAAAAACTATTTTCCTCTAACGAGAGGGTTTTAAAAGTTACTTTAGAGGGTATAACCCATGAAGAGAGCCTGAAGGAAATGCATAATTGTAATTCGGTAAATTGGATTTTAGGACATATTGTTTTTATACGTAATTCGGTTTTAGCCCAATTAGGGCTTCCTCCTATAGCTGATGAAAGCATGAAAGAAATTTATGCAAGAGGGGTTATACATCCAGATTTGAAAAAAGCGGTGTTATTAGATACGCTTAAAAAAATGTATTTAGATTCCCAACCCGGAATTATAGAAGGATTGGAAAAAATAAAAGAGGAAGAAGCGTTGGAAAAGCTTACTAACTTGGGCTTTCATGAGGCATATCATTTAGGGCAGATAGGTTTATTGCGTAAAATGCTGGGTAAAGAAGGCGCTATTAAATAAAATATTGGTCCCGTAGCTTAACTGGATAGAGCATCTGACTACGGATCAGAAGGTTGGGGGTTCGACTCTCTCCGGGACCACGAAACAAATAATTAAATGCCTGTAATATAATATATTACAGGCATTTTTATTTTTTTATTGACAGTTTTATTGACAGTTTGAATGAAAAAGAGAAAGCAGCCAGTCCCTGCTGCTTTCTTCATTAATTATTTCATTACTAGAAATAATTAAGGTAACGATATATTTGGCTGTACCAATTATTCAAATTGAAGAGATTTCACTCTATCTAAAGAATTAAATATTTCCTCCGATATAGGAGATACAGTAATCATTACGGCAGCAACCGAATTAGGCAAAGGATAATCTTGCCTATAAGTTTCCTCAATTTTTGACTTTAAAGTAGGAGTTTTGTTATGAACTACACGAGAAGTTTTTGCTTTTAATATTCCCCCGTCCAACTCTCCACCATTTATAGTGATTTGATAAGTTATTTTGTAATAATTCATAGTATTATTATTTAGGTAGTAATCATAGTACAATTTCTTTCCAAAGTTATGGAATGCTTTACAAATGTGATCAGTGCATCTTTGCACCCTTAGTGTTTAAATGCCCTGAGTTCAGTCAATAAACTGACCGAATTAAGCTAAATACAGTCAACGTATTGACTATATTTCGTATATTTGTGCCCAAATAATAAAATAATGCAGTATTTAAAACGGGAGATTTTTGAAAAGTTCATGCAAAAACTTCTTGCCAATAAGGTGCTGGTGCTCCTTGGAGCAAGGAGGATAGGCAAAACTGTTTTTATCGGGCAGGTAATAGAAAAACTGGATGAACCCTACTTATTGTTGAACGGTGAAGATGTAACTACCGCCGATGTGCTGAAAAAAAGAAGCATAGAAAATTACAAGCGTTTATTAGGCAATAAAAAAGTCCTGGTAATAGACGAAGCGCAAAAAATACCGGAGATAGGAAAGATACTCAAGCTGATGGTGGATGGTATCAAGGGAATAAAAATCATAGTCACGGGCTCTTCCACATTCGATTTAAACAATAAACTGGGTGAGCCGCTTACCGGCCGGAAGATTACTTTTAATATGTACCCCTTGGCGCAAATGGAATTCTCCAGGACGGAAAACCTTATACAGACAAAAGATAGGCTGGAAGACAGACTGGTATTTGGCAGTTATCCAGAATTGCTACACCACCAGACAAAAGAAGCGAAGACAGAGTATCTGAAAGAAATTGTCAATTCCTACCTGCTGAAAGATATACTTGTGTTTGAAAGCATACGAAACTCATCCAAGCTGCTTGATTTACTCCGGCTATTATCCTTTCAGGTAGGCAAAGAGGTTTCTTACCACGAACTGGGGACTCAGCTTTCGATGAGCAAGAACACAGTTGAACGTTATATGGACTTGCTTTCCAAAGTGTTTATCATATACAAACTGCAAGGCTTTAGCAGAAACTTAAGAAAAGAAATAACCAAGAGCAGCAAGTGGTATTTTTATGACAATGGCATCCGCAATACTCTTATTGCAAACCACAATCCATTAAGCTTACGTTCCGATATTGGAGAGTTATGGGAAAACTATCTCCTTTCAGAACGAATAAAATACCAAAGCTATACGGGTATGCTCGTCAACAACTATTTCTGGAGAACCTATGAGCAGCAGGAGATTGACTGGATTGAGGATAGAGGAGGTAAATTACATGCCTATGAAGTAAAATGGAATTCCGGTAAAAAGATAAAATCTCCTTCGGCATGGCATGAAGCCTATCCTAAAGCAAGCTTTGAAGGTATTACCCAGGATAACTACCTCGACTGGATTTCTTAACCGAGCAGGAATAATTATATTTGTATCGTAGTAATCACTACGAATGGAGTTTTGATAGCGGAAGGAAAGGTAGTGATCCATAAATAGGTGATTATCAATGAAAATAAAAAATGTTTCGGTATAGTTTCGCTAAGCAAAATCACAACCTTGTAACCTATTGATTAACAATAAAATATGCCACAAGGTTCGACTCTCTCCGGGACCACAGAATAACTAATCAAATGCTTGTAATACAATAAATTGCAGGCATTTTTTATTTTCAGGGGACAGTTCAGGGGACATTTTGAGATAGAAAACTCATTAAGTTAATAACATCTATTTAATGTAGTAAATATCAATTAAGCTGAATTAAGTAAGGTCAATAAAAGTTGTAGAATGAAGGTTTATTAGGATTCTAAATCATATAAAGTCAATGAATAAAAATAGCTTCTTCAAATAAAGTTGTAAATTTGTAGTATTAGAATCTGGAATACCTGAGCAGCTTGATGAAAGAAAGAAATTGTTTTACACTAATTCAGAATCGAAACGAGGATTCTAATTATAATAATTTTACTGGGAAGTACTACCACTTCCCTCAAAAGTATTATAATCAATTAAAAGAATCAAGTAATATAGAATTTGTTTACTATGAACCACCAACTGGTGGTAAGGGAGAATATTTTGGCTCTGGTAAAATAAGTCGTGTATTTGAAGATAAAACAAATGCCGGATTCTATTTTGCCGAAATATTTGATTACAAGCCATTCTCAATTCCTGTACCATTTAGAGACAATAAGGGGAATCAACGAGAATTTGGAGCAAGCTATAATGCACAAAATGCAGTAAGAAAAATCACCCCCGAATTACTTGATGAAATTTGTCTTGATGGAGGAATACTTTTAAATTTCAATGCAGATGCACACCTTGTTGAGGTTTTAGGAGAGCAACTGATAGAATCTGAGAAGGTTGGAATTCTAGAGCTTATCAAAAACAGTTTGGATTCCGGGGCTTCATACTGTAATGTTAGAATTGAAAAAATTAAATCGTTGCCTAAGGCTGACGAAAAAGAATATAAGTTTAATCAGTATGAAGGTCCTGTCATTATTATTGAAGATGATGGTATTGGTATGTCACGAGAAATTATTGAAAACGGATGGTTAAGACCTGCAACAACATTAAAAACTAATTTAAAAGAAAGATTAAAAAAGGAGAAAGAAAAAGCTCTTCAAAGCGGTAAACTAAGTAATTATGAATCTTTACTTGCACAATTGAAATCCCAATACAATAACAGGATTCCATTAGGTGAGAAAGGTGTTGGAAGATTTGCAACTCATCGCTTGGGAAAACAACTTATAATTATTACTAAAACAGAAGATATTGATTATGAGTTAGTTTTAAAAATTAATTGGGATGATTTTAATGTGCCCACTTCCAGTTCCCTTACTGATTTAAGCTCTATAGGCGTTTCTCTTACTAGGCAAGCAATAAGCCGGGATTATGGAGATAGTAAATCTGGTACGCAGTTGATTATTTATGGAGGAAGAGAAAATTATTCTTGGAATCCAGATATTATATATGACATTAATTATTCGATAAACCAATTAAACTCACCTAACCCAGAGCCAGATAAAATTCGTCTGCCTTTTGTTGTCAGTTTTTCCTGTCCTCAATTAGGAAAATTACCTCAAGAACCTCTTCATAAGGATTTTCCTCCTATTTTCTCCTATTATGGCTTAGTTAATGCTGATGGAATCATTGAAGAGACTACTATCGAATTTAATCCCCCACGAAACATACCAATACCACCTGAAACTATTAAGTATAAGAATTACGATTTAAAAATTGGAAATGACTACTGGTTAAAACATGGCGCCCCTCAATGTGGGCCGTTCTATTTCCATTTCGATATTTGGTATAGAGATAAAGAATGGGTTGAAGGCCCGGATGCAAAAGACCTTTTTAGTTACCTTGAGCATTATGGAGGTATTTCAATCTATAGAGATAACGTTTTGATTTTACCGGCAGAGTGGGCGAATAAAACAGATTGGTATAGGTTAAGACAAAAGCAAATCAAACAAGCCTATCGGCTCTCATACTATCACATGATTGCTAACATTGAAATTGACCAATTAGATAATCCTCAATTAATTGATAAAACTAGTAGAGAAGGGTTGCTTGAGAATAGGCAATTTCAAGATTTAAGAGAAATGGTATTGGGAGTTGTAAATTTAGTTGAGCAAAGTTACATTGCTTTTAGAGATAAGTATACTTCATTGACAAAGGGAATAACAAGAGACCCGGTAAAACTTAACGATGTAATCAAACAGCAAAGGAAATTATTACAGAATATTGATAAAAATTACCCAATAGACCAAGACCCTTATTCATTGTTTCATCAAATAGTTGAAAATGTCAGCGGAAGAAAAGAAAGATTAATTAATCTCGATCATTCCCTAAAAAACCTCAAGTCAAGTTTAGAATTGATAGAAGAAGTTCAGGATTTATTAAAGGAAAAAGCAGCTTATGGTATATCCGTAGCTGTTTCCGTTCACGAGATAGCAAAGATTACTGCAAACTTTTATTCCGGTATTTCAGAAATGCTTAAAGCAGATGTAATAGATAAAGTAAAGTTAGAAGATTTGAAAAAATCCTCTGATTCTTTACAATCGGAATTGAAGAGGCTAAGCCCTTTAAGAGCCATTAGAAATGAACGTGCAATTGAATTTCCAATCTCTCGCTCAATCAAATTTGCCTCGGAAGTATTTAAAAGCAAATTAGAAGAACTCAATATCGATTTTTCATTCAATACAAAAGAAGATTTTGTTATTTTTGGAAGATACGGAACTGTTAATCAAATTCTTAGTAATTTGTTCGATAATAGTGTTCATTGGCTTCAATTTAGTCCAAATCCCCACAGAAAAATAGAAATAAAATTAGATGCAACAGAGAGAACTCTTATTTTTGCAGATAATGGTCCTGGAATTTCAGAAGCAATTCGCCCGTATTTATTTGAGGCGGGATATAGTTTAAAAATTCCACCAAGCGGTCTGGGTTTATATATTTGTAAATATTATATGCATGCAATGAAAGGAGATATTTATGAAACCCATAACAGGGAAAGGTTAAAAAATTTAAATTTAGGAGCTCAATTTACTTTGGATTTTGAAAAGGTTCCATCACAGAAAGAAGAAGCCAAATGAAATATGATGTTTGCTATACTGATGATTTATTGCTGCCAGTCAATCCTGGCATACAGGATGATACTATAATGATCGGACAAGACACATTGGAAAAATTATTGGTTAATCAAGAATGGAATGACCCAGCTGTAAGAAGGTTTCTTTCAAGTTCATTTAAGGCAACAAAAAAATTTGAAAATATTAGATATTCAGGTTACACAAACCCTGCTTTTTTAGTAAGAGACATTAAGTCTGGTCAATATTCCCCAAAAATTATACAATTAGATTGGGATTTTGGGGCTGGGGGTGATGCGGAAAATTATATAGATGAATTAATGGAAATAAGTACTGCCAAAATTTTTTTTCTATCTGGGAATGATACCACACAAGAGATAATTGATAGAATAAAGGAGAGAAAATTAAAGAAGAGCGATAGAGTACTAGGGGTTTTTCAAAAAACGCATAATGAAATAGAAATAAATGGAGAGAATAATTTAATTAAAGAAATTGTAGCGGAGTATACTAAGTCGACCAAAATACTAATGAATATATATGGGCTTGAAGTAAGCTTCTTCCCATCAGTATTTCTACCTAGTCCTAAAAGATTTTGGATGCTTGAATCCATTTTAGGGAAAGAGCACATAAAAAACTTCCTTCAAAAAAATGCTGTGATTTCTGAGAATACTACTGAAGAACTATTTGAGAAATGTGAAAATAAATTTTACATTAATACAAAAAACACTAGAATATACTCTCAAAATGGCATTGAATTGCATAAATTCTATGAGGATAAGCTTAACGATAGACCAATATCGGCAATTTATGCGCTTAAGAATTATGATTTGGCAATTTTAGAAACAGCCGTTGAAAAAGGAACATCAGAAATTTTGACTACGGATGAAAAGTGAGTGTTTAGAAATATATAAAAAAACCGGAACACCCCAAGACCCTCAAAAAGAATTATTAAGGGGTGAACAAAATCTGATTCCTTCTTATGATGCATCTTGCAATAAGTTCCCAAAATCTGTTGTTACTGCATCATCTTTGGATGAAATCAAACAAGAGAAGAAGCTTGCCAGCCTATGGAAACACGAAGATATTCCCGTAAGAAGGATGTATTTGTGGGTTTTAAAAGATGAGAAGATTTTTATTGCTCATGAAGCTATTCCAGTTGATAGTGATAGAGGATTTATTTGCCATTCAAATATTACTGCTGGTGAAAAGGCAATAATTGGTGGGGAACTTTGGTTTCTTAAGGAGGCGGATGGGAATATAAAAGTATATATAAATTTTGATTCGGGAAGATACAAAACAGTAGATGCAGTTAAGCAATATCCTTTGGTGATAGATTTATTTAAATGCGTAGGATACACCGTTGATAAATTAGTATGAACTTTTATTCTATTGATATCTTCAGCGGAGTTGGCGGATTAACCGAAGGAATGCACCAAGCTAAATTTAAAACGACACTTGCATTTGAGATTGATGAAATAGCATCAAAGGTATATAAGTTAAATCATCCCGACACAGCAGTAATAACAAAGGACATTCGAGAAGTATCTATTGAAGAAATAAAAGATAAACTAAAGGGTAAAAAAATTCATTTACTTGCAGGTTGTCCTCCATGTCAAGGCTTTTCATCAGTTAGAAGGCTGAATAGACTCGAACCGGTTGAGGATGATAGAAATAATTTAATAATTGAATATGTTCGAATTATAAAGGCTTTAAAGCCATATACAATAATGATGGAGAATGTTCCCGGATTAATTAATTACAGTTTGTTTCTT
>Ga0206824_10236_pt2 | contig 14512 bp, 13 predicted proteins | sample Alteio_BWOrgCont_82_FD_152874 | JGI IMG/M metagenome (GOLD analysis project Ga0206824, IMG submission 152874) | Enriched cells from forest soil in Barre Woods Harvard Forest LTER site, Petersham, Massachusetts, United States -... | ecosystem: Environmental > Terrestrial > Soil > Temperate forest >...
TCCCGAAGGGATGCAAGGAAGTTAGCCGGGGGTCGAGCGAAGCGACTACCCCCGGACCCACCACAATAAGCGATTGCGCCCCGGAGGGGCGCGCAGACCCGTGACCCAGCAGCGGACTCGAATCTCGAAACCAAACCCGCGGGCGAACGACTCATTTCAGATTCTTCCGCAGGAACTCGAGGAAGTTTTTCTGAAAAATGCCGTCGATATCGGCTGCGGAATATCCGCGCTTGGTGAGCAGGGGATCAAGAGACACCAGATCGGCGATGCTATTGAGGTCCATCGGTGTCTGCTCCGTGCCGAACCCACCATCGAGATCGGTGCCGATGCCCACGTGGCCGGCATTGCCCGCGATCTGGCAGATGTGATCGATGTGCTCGCAAATCTTCTCGATCTTCAGCCCGAAATCCTCGGGCCGGGAACGTTTGTGCGCCCATCCGTGAGTCATCATGATTGCATCGAAAGCCATGCCGATGACCGCGCCGCGCTCGATGAGCGCCTTAATCTGATCGTCGGTGAGTTGGCGGTTCCAATTCGCGAGCGCGCGGCAATTGTGATGGCTGGCCCAGACCGGACCTTGAAAATGCGCGAGCGCGTCCCAAAAACTTTCGTCGCAGAGGTGCGTGACATCGAGAATAATGCCGAGCCGTTCCATCTCCTTGAGCAACTCGTGCCCGATCGGCGGCAATGGGCCTTCGTCATCGGTGCCGTGCCCGTAAACGCCGGGCCCATAGTGCACGGGGCCGAGCGCGATGAGTCCGTCGGCGCGCGATTTTTCCAGGTGCCGCCAGCTCAAGATCGAGTCGGCGCCTTCGAGGCTCAGGAGGTAGCCGATCGGGAGTTTCGCGGCTTCTTCATCGCTGGCCTTCCGCCAGCGGGCGGCGTGCGCTTCCACTTCGGGCCAGGTGCGCAGTTGCACGATTTCGCCGCACTCTTCCATCGTGCGGTAATAAGCGAGCTGCCCTTGCGTTTGGGACCAGGCTTGTTCCGGGCTGCGCCAGCCGGGAAGATTGTGAAAGCGCGGTGAGTAGCGCGCGATCTGCGTGGCCACGATGATCCCGAAACGTCCACGGCGCAGCTCGGGAAAGCATACCGTGTTGCGCGCCCGATGTCGTTCCTGGTCCGGAGCAAGAAACTGCGCCGATAATTCGCAGCGACGAATTTTTTCCAGGGACCAGCGCTGGTCGCGATTGAATTCCATCGCGTTCATCGAGATGTCGAGATGGCAGTCGAAGATCAGGGAAGGCATGGGAAATGACGAATGACGAATGACAAACCGGCGAGCGCGGTGGTGAGGACGAGACGATTAAGTGGGGCGTTTTACGGCGACGACTTCGATTTCGTAGCGCAAGGCGGGCGGCAGGCAGTTCGTGATGGTGGTGCGGGTGGGATAGGGCTCGGTGAAATACTCGCGGTAGAGTTGGTTGTAGAGAGGAACGTCGGCGGCGTCGCGCACGTAATTGCGCGTCTGGATGACATGCGCGAGATCGCTGCCCGCGGCCTCGAGCACCTTGCGCACGTTTTCAATCGAACGGCGAAATTCGCCCTCGAAGGAGTCGCTGACGATCTGTCCGGTGGCATCGACCGAAGCCTGTCCCGAGATGAAGATGAGATCGCCAAAGCACACACTCGGGCTGAAGGGCAGGTGGGAGGTTGGGGTATCAGCGTTGCGGGGGTAGGAGACGAGTGGGTGGGGCATGATGAAAAAGTGAGGTTGCTAACTAACCGAGTGGAAAAATCGGCCGACGCACATTCCGATACGGCAGCGAGCGCAAATCGCTTGTGCATGGTCCGGGGGTATCGACCCAATACATGCGAGCCGCGATGCGATCGTAGGCGCGGCGGTGGGCGACGGCGGCTTTGACGACGATCACGGAAAGCTTTTCGGGATCCACGCCCTGGCTGCGCCATTGGCCGAGGTCGAAGGGAGGGGTTTTGCGGCTGGTGAGCAGAATGGTGAGCCGGCCCGCGTGACGCACCACGGCGCATGGACCCATATCGAAGCGGTCGCCGGCCATTGCGGCGAGGTGGCTTTGCTTGTCTTCGAGTTCGAATTTTCCGTCGCTGACGCGGAGCAATTCCACTTCGAGCAGCAACGGGCCCGCATCGAGCCGGTTGCCTTTTCCACCAATCTCCAAACTAGCGCGGGAACCAATGGGAAGCGATGCGATTTGCATCACGGCTTCGGGATCGTCGATGGCGACGGCGGCGTCGGGGATGGCGTGTTCGACGAGCGCGCGAAGCAAGCCAGTGCCGTTGCCCGGCGCTCCGCCACCGATGTTGTCCGAAGGCTCGACGAGGACGGTGAGTCCCGCCGGGAGAGGCTTGAGCTTGGCCATGATTTCACTGAGCGGCGGGTCCACGAGATTGCCTGCATCGGCATTCTCCAGGGCCATGGAGCAAATTTGTTCCAGTGCCTCGCGTGCTTCCTCTTCGCCACCGGTGGTGCTGACGGTGAAACTCACGCCGCTCTCGGGTGTATCGGCGAAAGAAAATCCGGCGATGACATTCACGGCCCAGAAATTCGGATGTGTCTTCTCGAACTCTCGGGCGAGCGCTTCGAGCGAACGCATGGGTTCTGCCGCCGTGCCGGTGCCGGTCGGCGGCCACATCACGGCGGGATGCTGCCAGTACGTCCGGGGCAATTGACCGGTGGTGAGACAACGCTGCAGGAGATTCGCCGCAATCTGCGCGGCGGCGCGTCCGTCGGTGTGTGGATTCTCGCGAAAGGCAATCAGGACATTGGCGTGCTCGGCCATGCGCTGGGTGAAATTCGCGTGAGGATCGAAGACGCCGAAGATGGGCAGTTGGCCGACGCGCTCTCGCAGTCGCGCCAGGATCTCTCCCTCCACGTCCGGGAACGATGGCGAGACCATGGCGCCGTGGAGCACGAGATAAACAGCGTCGAGTTGCGTCGGAATGCGGTCGGCGAGTTCCTGCCAGAAGGTCTCCACGACTTCATCGGCGACGATGGCGCCGGGCGCGGCGCGGTAATCGAGGGTGGGGATGATTTCCCAGCCAAACTTTGTCGCCGATTCCAACGCTCCACCGAGCGGCGAACTGTCGCCGGCACAGCGGAGCAATTCGTTGTCGCGGCGAATCTCGAAATCCGCGAATTGGGTGGCGCCGTCGAGAAACGTGTGCGTTTCGTGAAAAAGCCCGGCGAAGAGAACTTTGGGCGCACTCATTAAAACAAACCTTTACGCTTTCCAGTCGCGGGCGTGATCGGCGAAGGCGCCGGCGGCGCGAGTGAGCGCCTCGTCGATGTCCGCATCGCTGTGGGCGAAGGACATGAACCACAGTCCGCGCTCGGTTACTCGCACTCCGTTTTCGAGCAGGCAGCGCCGGAGGTGCGACCAGCGGGGCGCATCGTGGCGCTGAACGTAATCGCGGTAATCGCGGATCGGCCCGGGCGCTGCGCCCGGCTTGAGCATCGCGGTGTGGAAGATGAGTGCGGGGCCCTGCGGTTGCAGCGGCACATCGTGTTTTCGCGCGAGTTCTTCGAGCCCGGCGATGAGCCGAGTGCCGAGACGCTGGAGGCCGGCGGGATGCTGCGAGCCGAGCGCTTGAATCTGGTCGAGGCACCAGCGGCTCGCGGCGAGGCAGAGCGGATTCGAATTGAGGGTGCCGGCGTGAACTACTTCTCCACGCACGATCGGGTCGAACATCGCAGCCTTTCCGCCGAGTGCGGCGAAGGGCACGCCACCGCCGATCGCTTTGCCGAAAATCGTGAGATCGGGCTCGATTCCGTAGTAGCCTTGCGCACCGGACGCGCCGAAGCGAAAGCCGGTGATCGTTTCATCGGCGATCATCAACGCGCCCTCACGATCGCACAGGGCGCGAATCTTCGTGAGCATTCCGGAGACGGGCTCGAGGCATCCGGTATTGCACAGCACGGGCTCGAAAATGATCGCCGCGATTTTTCCCTTAAACTGCGCGACTCGACGCTCCAGATGTTCCGGATCGTTCCAGCGCGCGACGACGAAATGATCGAGCACTTCGGGAATGACGCCTTTGCTCGGATGCAAATTCGTCGGCTCCTCGGCGGTGCCCCATCGATCGGGCGCGGGCGCAAAGCCGATGAGCCCTTCATCCGTCCAGCCGTGGTAATGCCCCTCGAATTTGAGCACGAGAGGTTTGCCCGTGTAAGCGCGCGCCAGGCGCAGGGCGCCGATGACGACTTCCGTGGCGGAATTGCTGAAGCGCACTCGCTCCACACCGGGCACCATCGCCTGCATACGCTCGGCCACATCGATCTCGAGTTCCGACTGTGCGGCCCAGTGCGTGCCGAGGTGTGCCTGTGCGCCAATCGCATCGGCGAGGCCTGGCGGCGCGTGACCGAAGAGCAACGCGCCCTGGCCGGTCTGGAAGTCGATGGTTTCATTGCCGTCGACATCCCACAGTCGCGAGCCGGCGCCGCGGGCGAAGTAGAGCGGCACGGGCTGTTCCTGTTTCCGGATGCCGCTGTTGACGCCGCCCGCGATGCACTGTTGGGCGCGTTCGAAAAGACGGCGGGAGTTTGCAAATGGGTCGTTCATGAGGAGGTGATGGAGGGCTAGCGAATTGTCGGCGATCTGCCGAATCTATTTGGCGGCTTCTGTTTTTCCGGCCGCGGCGGCCTTGACCGTGAGCCAGAGTTGATCGGTCGAGTTGATGACGAGTTCGGTGTAGCCTTGCGGCACGCCGTTCGTCTCGTCGGTGGCGATCATCGAATAGGGGACCGGATGTTCTGCTCCGGATTCGGTTTCGCGAAGGACCATCTCGAAAGGTTGATTGATTGCGGGCGTTTCGGCCGCCGCGCTGATTTTCAAAGCAACTTCGCCGCCCTTTTCCGGGACGTCCACGTCGGGTGCCGTGACCCCGCCGGGAAGATTTTTCGCCGCGAGCTGGAGCTTCGACTTGAAGCCGTTCAAGAATTTGACCGTGGCCTTGATCTCGCCGGTCTGGCCTGCGGTGACGATCACCGAATGAGCGACCGCGGTGGCGGCGACCGACGGCTGCGCCTCGGCCACTTCGAGCCGGTAAACATAGTCGGGTCCGCCGTGATGGGTAAGATCGCCGACGACGGCCTGAAACGTGCCGTCGCTGGGCGCGGTCCACGTCAGTTGCGGATCGCGCGAACCCTCTGCGTCGTCATTGCGGCGCAGCTCTTTGCCTTGCGGCGTCTGGATGGAGAGCCAGGCGTCAAGCGGCGTGCCGGCGCGCGCGCTGATCACCTGGAAGGCGTAGGTCTTCTGTTTCACCGCGGTGAAGGCGAAGTAATCCTGTTCGCCGGGTTGGTCGAGGTGTCCGGAGACAGTGGACGGAATCGGGATCGACTGGGCCGTGGCCGAGGTGTTGTTCGGCTTTTGCTCCGCGATTTCCGGGCCGAATTTTGCCTCGTGCGGCGGAAACTGGACGTGCGTTCGCGCGGCCGTGGTAAGGTGCAGCCGGTAGACGCAGCCTTCGCCGCCGGTGAAGTGCACATCGGCCGTTGCAGGATAGGCAAAGCCCATGAGCTGCACGATGAATTCGCCATCGCGCGGCGCCACGAAAGTGAGGTCCGGATCAAGGGTGCGGCCATCGTGATTGAAGGCCAGTTCGACACCCTTTGAGTCCACGATTCGCAGCATCCCATCGAACGTCGAGGCGAGGACATAGGCCTCGACCCACGCCGATAACGCTTCGCCCTTTTTCAAAGTCACGGCGAACGAATCCACGTCGCCCGACTTGTCGAGCCGGCCGCTGATCGTTGCCGGGAGGCTGGCGATTTTCTGCGGAGATTTGAAATCGTCGTTCGGTTCGACTTCCGCGATCTCCGGCTCAGCCGAGACGATGAAGAAGCGCGGAATCGACGCGCCATCGGAATTGAAGACGCGCACGAGATGCGGCCCGGGTGCCGCGTCCTTCGCAATCTGCACGTCGAATTTGCCCTTCGTTTTCGATGGTTCGAAGACGATCCCGGGCGCATCGACCCACACTTGCGGCGGCCACGGGTCGAACTTGCCGGACACGGTCACGGATACGGTCGTGCCTTGTTGCGCGGCCACGGGATAAAGATGTGCGAGCGTTGGCTCCGCAGCGAAGGCGGCGCAGAGCATCGGCAGGAGAAAAAGGCCCGCGCACCACGAGAGGCGGGTCATGCTGAAGCAGGTCATCACTTTCCTGGGGGAAACGCCGGCGGCACGCGCGGTGGCGGCCCGGCGCTAGACGAAGAGTTCCTTGATCAACCGGCCCTCATTGACGAGCGGCACGGGGCGGCCACTTCCACTCTCGAGTGTGACATTCGGGTCGATGCCCATCTTCGTATAGAGCGACGCGGCGAAGTCTTCGGGACGATAGACATTCTCCGAGGCGTGGTAGCCCTTGGCATCGGTGGCGCCCACGATCTGGCCGCCCGGAATGCCTGCGCCCGCCATGAGCACCGACATGGCAAAGGGCCAATGATCGCGGCCCAGATCCTTGTTGACCTTGGGTGTGCGCCCAAACTCGCCCAGCGCGATGACCATGGTATTTTCCGCGAGACCGCGTTCGTGCAGATCGGTGATGAGCGCGGAAAGACCCTGATCAAACGTCTTCAGGCGCTGGCCCTTGTAAGTCTCGAAGAGTTTCTTGTGATCGTCCCAGCCGCCGTAATTGACCGTGACCCAGGACACGCCGACTTCGACGAGGCGTCGGGCCATCAGCATGCGCTGCCCCATATCATTGCGTCCGTAGCGGTCGCGGACTTTCGCGTCCTCGCGGCTGATGTCGAAAGCGGCCTGCGCTTTCGACGAGGAGACGAGGTCGAAGCCCTGCTGGTAAAATTTGTCGAAGACCACGGCGGGGTCGTCGACGAGTTGGTCGTTGAACCGCGGGAGCCGATCAAGTGAGGCACGCAAATCGCGGCGGGACGTGACGCGCCCTTCGGCGATTTCCGCAGGCACGACGACGTCGCGCACTTGAAAGCCGGTGGAATTCGGATCGCCCCCGATGACGAACGGCGCATGCTGGCCGCCCAGGAAATTCGGGCCGCCCGAGCGAGTGTTGCTCGGCATGGCCATGTAGGCGGGGAGTCCACTGCGCACGCCCCGATCGTACGAAACCATCGAACCGAAAGACGGATGGAACGTGACGAAGGCGCCACAGCCCACGGGCACCGGGGTGGGGGCGCCGGTCATCATGTAGTGATTGCCGCCGCCGTGGTTCGGGTCCTTGTGGCAGATCGAACGAATGACCGTGAACTTGTCGAAGGCCTGGGCCAGTTGCGGCACCGTTTCGCAGAAGTGCACGCCGGGCACGCATGTCGGGATAGTGCCGAAAGTCCCGCGAATCTCCGGAGGCGCATCCGGCTTGGGATCAAACGTCTCGTAATGGGACGGTCCGCCGTCCATCCAGATCATGATGCAATTGACATTCTTCGCGCCCGGCGTCGTGGTCGCGCCCAAGGCTCGCGCCCGGAGCAAATCGCACAGGCCGAGGCCGAGCGTGCCTCCAAGGCCGATCTGGAGGAAGTCGCGGCGGGAGAGTCCGGCACAGTTGTGGCGAATGGGAGACATGTTGACGTTTCTGAGTAAACCGCATTCCCAGGAAATTCCTAGGGCGGAAATCGCGTGAAGAATCCAGCCTCGCTCTTCCCTTGCAGTTGCCAACCCTGCGCGGGGTGGCGCGCGGGCTGGTGGGGTTGCCTGATCCCAAGGCGATTCTCCTTTTGGGCGAACTGGTGCCGTACAGGGCGGCTTCACGCGAGCGAATCGCCTTGCCAAAGTGGCGTCGAAAATCCAGCGTTTCAGGCCATGAAATGCCCCCCTTTGAGGATGTCCAAAGTGGCTTGGTCACTGATCGCAGGAATGGCGCTGGCCGGTGCGATGGCTTTAGGCCAGGATCCTGGCGCCGCAACGAGTGGGTCCGGCGGGTCGTCGAAAAACTTGCTGCCCAATGGCAACTTCGAGAAAGGCATGGAGGGCTGGGCGATCACCGCGTTTGGCAAAAAGGGGCAGGGAGCGATGGACGACAACGAGAAGCGGGAGGGGCGATCGACCTTGCGCATCGTCAACGCGGAAGGCGACGATGCTTCCGCCCGGCAGAAGGTCGCCGTCGAGCCGAACACGCGCTATCGTTTGGAGGGTTACGTCAAGACCAAGGACGTGCAAGCGGTGAAACGCGGAGGCAAGGACGGCGCGTCGCTGTGTATCGGGGGCGGATGGGAGAAGACGCAGTCGGTGGCCGGAACGCGGTCGTGGACGAGAGTGACGCACGATTTCCTGACCGGGGGCGAGACCGAGGTCGAGGTGTGCGCACGGTTGGGGTATCTCTCCGCGCCGGTGACTGGAACGGCTTGGTTTTCAGATATTACATTGACCAAGATCGGCAAGGCGCCGCCGCGCCGGTAGAAGTTGCGTCTTCAACTGGCGGTGTTTTAGGGTCGGCGATGAGCTTCCGCGTCCCCGTTATTCCGATCCTCCTCAGTTGGCTGGTTTTGCATCTCGCCGGTGCCGCCAGAGCCGACGATTTCCCCCTGGCGCCGGCGGAGGAAGTGCATGCGCGGGGCGGGCTGCCCAACTTCTTCGCCAAAGCCGCGCATCCCGAGGGGGACAAGGAAATCAAGGTCGCTTACCTCGGTGGATCGATCACCGCGCAGCCTGGCTGGCGGGTGAAATCGCTCGCTCATCTGCGCAGCCTTTTTCCGGCTGCCAAATTCAGCGAGATCAACGCCGCCATCGGCGGCACCGGCTCGGATTTGGGCGTGTTTCGCGTGAAACAGGATGTGCTCGATCAGCATCCCGATTTGCTCTTCGTGGAGTTTGCGGTGAATGATGGCGGCGCCGCTCCGGAACAGATTTTCCGCTGCGTGGAAGGCATCGTGCGCCAGACGTGGAAGGCCAACCCGAAGTGCGACATCTGCTTCGTCTACACGGTCACGGAGGCGCTGGTCGGCCCAATGCTCGAAGGCAAGTATCCGCGCGCGGCGAGCGCCATGGAAAAGGTGGCCGAGCATTACGGCATCTCTTCCATCCACATGGGGATGGAGGTTGCCAAACTCGCGAAGGAAGGAAAGCTCGTGTGGAAAGCGCCGCTGCCAAAGACGGATGCGGAGAAGGCCTCGCTCGGCGACAAGTTCGTCTTTTCGGGCGATGGCACGCATCCGTATCCGGAAACCGGCCACGAACTTTATCTCCAGGCCATCGTGCGCGCGCTGGAACCGATCCGCGCTGCATCCTCGAAACCGGCTCCGCATGAACTCGCCGCTCCCTTGATGGCGGATAATTATGAGCGGGCGCGGCTCGTCCCGATCGGCGAGGCCCAGCTCTCCAGCGGCTTTGTCAAACTCGACCCGGCCAAAGACCCGATGGCCAAAAGCTTCTCCCGACTGAAGGACCTCCATCGCGCGAGCCAGCCCGGCGAAACCATCCGCTTCAAGTTCAAGGGCACGCGTGCGGCACTCTATGATTTGGTGGGGCCGGATTGCGGGCAGGTCATCATTACGCTCGATGACAAGCCGCCGAAGACGGTCGCGCGTTTCGATTCCTACTGCACTTACCATCGGCTCGCCACACTGGTCATCGGCTCCGAATTGCCCGATACGGAGCACACGGTCCGGATCGAGATTCACCCCGACCAGCCCGATAAGGCGAAAATCCTCGCAGAGCGGAACAACACCATCGACAAACCCGAACGCTACAATGGCACCGCCATTTATCCCGGCGCCATTCTTCTGCTCGGCGAGTTGGTGCGATAAAGTCAGCTTCTGTACTTGCGTATCTCGTTAACGACTCGCTAGCTTCCGACGCATGGATTCTGTCCCTCCTCCTCAAAAGAAAGGTCTTGGCGTTCTCGGCTGGCTCGGCATCGGCTGCGGTGGTTTGGTGGTACTAATCGTGATCGTGGTTGTCGCGGGCGGCGTTTTCTTTGGACCGAAGCTCAAACAACTGGGCCAGGACTTTCAGAAGAATCCGACTCGTGCGACCGCGACGACCGCGATGTCCGCAAGCATGGGCCAGCTCGAGATGGTGGCCGAGGACGATGAGAACAAGCGCTATACCCTCCGTCAAAAGGGAACCGGGAAGCTGACGACGATTTACTGGGACGCCAAGCAGCAAAAGCCCATGACGGTCGAGGGCGATTTTTCCGCGATTCCCGCGGATGCCAATGCACCGGCGGAACCCAAGGAATCGGAACCGAAAGAGTCCGACCAGAAAGAGAAGGACAAGGACAAGTAGGGGCGGGACGGTGGGATGTCGGGGCTCGGGGAGGGTGTGATTTTAAGAAAACGATTGATTTGCGTGCCGGGAAGAGCCGTGGAACGGTTCCGGCATGAATCGCCGCCACTGGCTCGTTCTCCTCATGTGGTCGCTCTTCGCCGTTTCTGCTTTCGCGGCGGATTGGAATCTCGTTCGTTTTGAAAGCCGCGAGTACGTCACGCTCGACGACCTCGCGAAGTTCTATGGATTTCCCAAGCCACCACCGGTGGACTTGACCGGACACACGGTGCTTGGGGCGCCGGCGGCCGTAGGATCGTCTACGGCCACGGCGGAAACTTCCGCTTCGGGCGCCGCATCTACTACAGCCGGGGCGCCTGCGCCGATTGCCGCGGGCCCGCCCACGACGGTCTCACCGTCGGTCCTCAAAGCCGCGGTCGGAGATGAGCCGTCGCCTATCACCAGCGCCGAGCCACCACCGGCGGTCGCAGGTTCCAAAACCATTTCGCTCGATTCCGGGAAGATGCAGTTGGCCGTCACGGTGGGATTGCGTGAGTGCGAGATCAATGGCGTGAAGCATTGGCTGGCGTTCCCCGTCGTTTTTCACGACGGGGTGGTGCTCGTCTCCCGCCTCGATTTGAGCAAGATCATCGAGCCGAATCTGCGCCCGGAACTCATCGAAGGCATGCAGCCGGTGACCACGATAGTGCTCGATCCCGGTCATGGTGGGCACGATCACGGAGCCGCTTCCCGATTCGGCTCGGAAAAGGATTTCGCGCTGGATGTCGCCCTGCGCGCGCGGCCTTTGCTGGAGCGAGCGGGTTACAAGGTCCTGATGACTCGTGCGACCGACGTCTTCATCCCGCTGGAGCAACGTCCCGTGGTGGCGAATCACATTCCCAATTCCATCTTCGTGAGCATCCATTTCAATTCCTCGAGCACGAACGCCGACGCTCGCGGGTTCGAAATCTTTTCCTGCGCCCCGCGCGGCGCGCCAGCCACGAACGACCCCGGTCCGCGGGAGCGAGATTTACGCGAGGAACCCGGCAACGCGGTCGACATGCCCAGTGGGGCGCTGTCTTGCAGCGTCTTTCACGCTCTGCTCGGTAATGTCCCCATGGTGGATCGCGGGGTGAAACATGCCCGGTTCGCGGTCCTGCGCCTGTGCACGCAGCCGGCGGTGCTCATCGAGTGCGGCTTTGTGAGCAACAGCGCCGAGAGCACGCTCATCAGTTCTTCCGCGTGGCGATCACACGTCGCCGAGGCCATTGTCGATGGCGTCGAGAATTATCGGGAATTGGCGGAGAAAAAGACGCGACCGAAAGTGATCGCGGACTACCGGCGTGCGGCCACCAGCGGCGCAGGCATTCCGGCGACGCCCTGAAAAATCAGGCATCCGGCGGCCGAGGGTTGCTCGAATTGCGAAAAGGCAATCTGTTTATCACAGCTTGCAATAACACTTCGCATATCTCGAAATCCGCTGCTTAAATCGTTCCCCTCATGTCGAATATTCACTCGTTCCTCTACCGTCTGCTTCTGATCGCCTGTCTGGTGAGCAGTGCTTTCGCAGACACCGTGACCTTGAAAAACGGCGAGCACCTCGAGGGCACAATTACCAACGAATCGGATACCGAGGTGACCATCCAGGTAAAAATATCTGCTGGCATTACCGATGAGCGGGTGATCCCGAAGGCCCAGATTGCCAAGACCGAAAAGACCTCGCCGGAAATCGAGGCCTACAAGGCCATCGCCAAAATCCAACTGGGCACGGATTCGATGACCGTGACGCAATACGATCCCTACATCCGTGCGCTGGAGGCGTTTATGGAACAGTACCCGAAAAGCACGCAGGCGATCGATGTGCAGAAGGTGCTCAACGCGTTTACGGAAGAAAAAAAGCGTGTTGAAGCGGGCCAGGTGAAATTGGATGGCACCTGGTTAAGCAAAGCAGAGGTGCAGCGGGAGAAGGTGCAGATCGGTGGTCAGGTGGCGTTTTCCTACATGAAGAGCCAGATCTCCGCCGGCGAGTATATCCCGGCCCTCAATACTTTTGCCGCGATGGAAAAGAGTTTCCCAGGTGCGGCCGTCATGCCCGACGCGATCGACCTGGCGCAGAAAATCGTCATCCAACTCGAAACCGATGTGCAGCAGGCCATCCCCAATCAAAAGGCGAGGGTGGCGGAGCAGAAAAAGAATCTCGTCGCAGAAGGTCCAGCGGACCGGGCGGTCATGACGGCGGCGATCAAGAAGGAAGATGAAGCCGGCGACGCCGCGGTAGCCGCCGCCGCTTCCGCCGGCCAATGGCCGCCCTTCCTGCCCAGAAACGAAAAGAGCCTTACGGCGCTGGTCGCGAAGATGAAAACCGAAGCTCCCCGACTGGGAAATTTGCCGGTGGCAAAAATGAAACAATCAGTCGAATTGGCCCTGGAGGCGAAGCGCAACCTGGCGTCGGCGGATACCGAAGGCGCGGTCGAGAAGCTGAAGGAGGCCACCGAATTGTGGCCGGCCAATGAACTCGCTCAGCGTTTGACCAAGGAAGCGGCACAGGATCAGAAAACTGCCGCAGCGAGTGCCGCGGCGGCCGCCGCGGCCACGCCCATACCGGCCAAGGCGACCCCGCAGCCGCGGCAGATCGCCCCCATGGCCGCCGCCGATTCCACGAAATCGCCTTCTGAAAACGCACCTGAGGGGACCGCGAAGCCGGTGACGCATTCGACTCCCTTGCCAGCGTCCACGCCAGCGGCCAGCGCCGCGAACGACGACGAACCTTTTTTCAAGAGCATAGCCGGCAAGTGCGTGATCTTGGTGGTCCTCGTCGGAGTGCTGATCGGTGTCAATTTTGTGGTGAAAAAGCGGAAAGCGCAGCAGGCTGGATAGTCATGACCAGCCGCCAAGCGCAGATCGACCGCCGCACCCACGAAACCAAGATCCAGATCGACCTTTGCGTCGATGGCAAAGGAACGAGTCATATCGAGACGAAGATTCCGTTCTTCGATCACATGCTCACGCTCTTCGCCCGGCATAGCCTGTGCGATCTCACGGTGAAAGCCGATGGCGACATCGAGGTGGATTTGCACCACACGGTGGAGGACACCGGCATCGCGCTCGGCCAGGCCTTTACCAAGGCTCTCGGCGAAAAGCGGGGCATTCGTCGCTACGGTTGGGCCTATCTGCCCATGGACGAAACACTCGCCCGGGTGGTCATCGATTTTAGCGGACGGCCCTTTTTGCACTATCGCGCACCCGAGGGCGTCGCCTCGATCGGCGGCTTTTCCTTCACCCTTCTCGAGGAATTCCTGCGCGCGTTCAGCACACACGCGGCCACCAATCTGCATGTGGAAATCCTCTATGGCCGCGACGCACATCACATGTGCGAAGCGGTCTTCAAGGGCCTCGCCAAGGCGGTGGATCAGGCCTGCCAGCTCGACCCCCGCGTGGAAGGCGTGCCGAGCACCAAGGGAAGCCTTTGAATTTAACAATGAGGATTTAGCTTGGTTCCGACTGCGGAACCGGACGCGAAATTGAGGCCGCGGAAGCCGTGGGAGGAAATCCCAAATCCTAAATGCTATATTCTGAATCCTAAATGCCATGCTTGCTCTGATCGATTACGGCTCCGGCAATATTCACAGCGTGATTAATGCGCTGCGGCGCGAAAGTGCCGAGGTGGAACTCGTGAGCGAGGCTGCGCGGCTCGCGGACGCCGAGGCGGTGGTGCTGCCGGGTGTCGGTGCCTTTGGCGATTGCGTGCGCGGCTTGCAGTCGCGCGGACTTTGGGAACCGCTCTCCGAGTGGCTCGCTGCCGACAAACCGTTCCTGGGAATTTGCGTCGGCTATCAGATGCTCTTCGACCAGAGCGAAGAATCGCCCGGCGTGCGCGGCTTCGGCTTCTTTTCCGGCCCCGTGAAGCGGTTCACGACTCCGGGATTGAAAGTGCCACAGATCGGTTGGAACCAGCTCGACTTGCGTCCGCACCCGCTCTGGAGTGGCCTGCCCAAGCGGCCGCACGTCTATTTCGTCCACTCTTATTTCCCAGCGCCGAGTGACGACAAGGTCGTAACCGCGTTTTCGACCTACGGCGAAACCTTCGCCGCCAGCTCCGCGCGTGGCCGCGTGGCCGGGGTCCAGTTTCACCCCGAGAAGAGTCAAGCCGTCGGCTTGGGCATCCTGCGAAACTTCATCTCCTCCGTGCCAGTTCGCGTCTAGCGCGACACCACTTTCGACGTGCGGGGACGACATCGATCCCCCAATTTTTTTGCGAGAAATTCGTGCGAGTTCGCGCGGCGCGGGGCATGGTTGACAGGTGAGCGAAACTGACCAAACTCCGGCAGAAGCCGGACTCGAAGTGCGCAGCTATT